>JACKZZ010006621.1_pt1 | contig 12152 bp, 8 predicted proteins | sample 8027871 | NCBI WGS metagenome assembly JACKZZ01 (sample SAMN15724774, study PRJNA655200) | protist metagenome | isolation source: fluorescence activated cell sorting (FACS) single amplified genomes of... | place: USA: West Boothbay Harbor, Gulf of Maine | collected 2000-07-19
TCGTCGTGGATCAGTAATATAGAAGATGTCCATCGCAAAAAGCCCCCCCCTAGCGTCAACTACTCCAAGAACATGCCTGACATTGAAACGTTGATGCAGGTGTGGCCGTCGGAGCTGGAGGACCTCTTTAAAGTGGTGCCTCTGCCGGATGCGGAGCTGGACATGGAGATCGCAGATTTCGTCCGCGTGGTGTGCGCCATTCTGGACATCCCTGTGTACGACAAGCTGACGGAGAGTTTGCACGTCTTGTTTACCCTGTACACTGAGTTCAAGACCAACTCGCACTTCCAGGTATGCCACCCGAACACGCTTCTACTTTCCCGCTGTCGCTCAACCACCATGCACTGCACGCCCACCCATCATTCTTTTACGATTCCTTCGGTAGGCAATCAATTAACTGCCTCTCTCTCCCCATGCAGAATGGATTCGAGTGGATGGAGTATGTGTGAAGAACGGATATTTTTGCTGAGAAAAAAGCACTGGATGAGAGCAGAGCCCAAAGGAGTGACGGGGCAAAAAAGACAAAGGATATTTCCGGATTAGCAGCATTAAACACAGCAGAGTCTTTTTATTCTTGTAGTTTTTGAGAGGAGAAGAGGAGAAACAAATAACAGGGAAGATTTTAGTATTCTTGTAGTGGTCGAGGAAGAGTGGCATAATGTTCGGACGCACTTGTGGGCAAGGGCGCGCTGGCATGTGCACGCATGCTTGCGCCGGCACTGCTGCGACGCGCTTTCTGCGCATGACCGGAGGATTCTGAGCCATCCGCCGCCACGTCATCTCCGTTCAGCTGCGCTTCGAGCGCACGAATGCGCAGCGCGAGCTGCATTATCTTGTCGTCTGCCGAACCGTTGTGCATGGGTAGGCTGTGACGATGGTTCGCATCCCATCGCCACCGCAAGAACAACAGCTCCCACAGCACGACACGAGTCGGACTGCAATCCGGGATGAGACGCCGCGGCGAGCCCGCCACAAGGGACTCGGCGGGCATGGCGCAAGATGTGGAGGAGGAAGACGAAGAAGGCGCTGGCCAGGACACAGGGACAAATAGAGCATTGGTATACCGCGTCCGCACGCCAGGCCGTAACATGTAGGTCCACACACTAATCGTCTTTTTGGACAGGCCGGCACGTTGGCGCTCTCCAGCCGTTTCAAACAAAAACGTGCCAAACTGGCAGTTGATGGAGTAGTCGTGGATGTCGAGCAGAAATTGGGCATTGAACTCAAACGAAAGCGGGAACTGCCGCGTGAGTTGCCACACGGCGTCCAGGAACTGCACGAAGATGGGCGCGCGCTGCGTGTTGGTGTAGTCGGCGTCGCCATGTCCGTGGCGCTCGGCAAACTTGTGACCCATCGCCGTCCATTCCTTCTCGATCAATGTGGCAAAGCCCTCCAGCGTGCGGAAGTAGGGGTCCAAGAGCAATTGGCACAGGGCGGACAGCTGCGGTGTGCGGTCCCATCCGTCACTGCAGTGCACCACCACCGCAGAGCCATCATCTTCCAGCAGCAGGGCCATGTGCGACGCGGCTTCTAGGAGCAAGCGGCTGTAGTACAGCCACTTGGACGTCTCCAGTTGCGACAACCAATACGATTCTCCCCCTTTGGCAGTAGAAGTAGAGGCACACAAGTCGACGACCTTTTCCAGGCTGTGTCGAATGGCGTGGATGTTGTCGATGTTCATGAAGCGAATCCGGCACTTTTCGTAATGCGACATCTTTTCGAAACCTTTCCCCATCATCTTGTTGCCCGCGGCAGCTTTGTACGGCCGGGCGTCGATGATGGTCATTATGTCCGTGTTGAGCGCCATCATGCGGTAGGCGGACAACATGCGTGCGTCCTCGGAGCTTTGCTTGCTGCTAATCCCTGACATGGGCTGGCTGCACCGCGTCAGGGGAGCCTTGGTGAACGGGTGTTGCCACGTAGCGACCGGTACGCGCGCTTTGCTGCGGTAGGCGCAGATAACGGCAAGCTCTTCGTCGGTGATGCTGGCAGGGATCATGAAGGAGGCGGGGTACGTCGGGGAAAGCTTGAAGTTCTTGTTGTCCACAGCGCGAAAGGCAGGGTTTCCAAACATGTGGAGCCGTTGGTATTCGGCCGTCGGGTCCGCCAGCTCCCAGCCGTCCGCCATACCGCCGTACGGCGTGCCATTTTCCCAGTGTTCCGGCAGGGCGTGCTCGAAGGCAAACAGCTTGGTCTGATCTTGCGGGAACGCGGCCGCGACGACCTGAGTCACAAACGTCTGCAGCCAGGATTTCCGCTGGTCAAACCCTAGGACCACTATGCGGTAGTCTTTGCAATGTATACGAACCTGGTGCTTCACACGCTCCACCTTCTTGATGGCCGTCAGCGGGACCACGCACGACCCGTTGGCAGGATCCGAGTCCTCTCTGACCACACCGCGGGTGTATTCCTTGTAGCGGATGCAATAGTTGGTCAGGAAGACCGTACCGCGCGAGAGAAACTCCTCGTCCGTTTTGCTGGCATCCACGAGTTCTTGCAGCGACAACCCTTCCTCCTCCTCGGGTTCGGCTTTCTTGGGCTTGGACATGCCTTTAAAAAAACTAGGCTTGCTGGGTTTGCTCGATGGCGTCTCCGCCCCCGCATTTTCAGACTCGGCGAGTCCCCCCACGCGCACCCGACACGCGTACACGGCGCTGTTGGTCACAGTTTCACCCACGAGCCACGGCGATTTCTTCAGGTCCGGCAACAAGTGGCCCGTGGCGACCAGATGCTCCTGCGCCAGCTTTTTCGCGTACTCCTGGAACTTGACGGGCGTGGCATTGGCCTGAGTGATGTTCGCGGCAAAGCTCGAAGCCGCCACTTTCCCCAACACCACACCTGCGCGGAGCACTTTCGAAAACTCCTCCTTGTCTTCCATCGTTTTGAAGCAGAAGGTCTTGCTGTACGGCTCGCGCACGCCACAAAACAGCGTGAGTTGGAGCGCTTCCTTTTTCAAGTCGGCTTCCTTTTTCTGGTCCGAATCCTTTTTCTGGTCCGGCTCCTGCTCAGCTGCCGTTTCCGCCGATTCTGCTTCTTTGATGCTGCATGTCGAAAACGGGTACGCTTTATCGGCGGCACCCTTGCGACCACGGTTCACCTGCAAGGTGTGTGCGTGTGGGTGTGTGCGTGTGTGTTTTACTGTGTCTGCTGTGGACAATAGGAAGTGCAGTGCATGTTCGATTGAAATATATGTCCCCACCTTGGTGATGCGGGTGGTGCAGTTGGCAAAGTTGAGCACAAGCTGCGTGTCCCTACAAAAAGAATATGACATGGACAACAGACTCTCTCTTGCCTTTGGTCTACCCACCCCCACAAGCGTGCGTATGTTGCGTACCTTGCAGTGTCCAGCGACTGGACATTGAAGATGATCTCCAAAGCAGACACAGAGGAGGACATCCCAGGAAGGTAACCCCTGCACTTCTTCAATTCACACGGGGGGAGAGCGTGCCACGACAGTTAACAGCGCAGGTTAAACTTTTTCTCGATTTATTTGAGATCCCGCCCTCCTGACTGTACAAACTGCACTGCGCTGTACCTACTGAAACTCTGTCTGCCCTGCACCTCATTCAACGCAGAGGCCTCGTTTTTCCGAGCTCAGCTGCTGTGTACAACTCCTTCCCATCCCACTTCTCTACTCAGTTGTGCCCGCCCGATGCTGCCACGCTGGTTGCGGTCGCTGGTCGTATTGGCCAGTACGGCAGTGTGCAGCACTCGAGCCTTGTCTCCGCTGGACGAGCTTGTTCTGTGTGATGGGGGCGCCAAGGGAGAATACACGGCCTCGGCTGCCATGTCCGTCAAACTGGTAGCCCAGTTTGCAGCAGACTTTTCTCATCGCCCCCATTCTGATATAAACACCCCTACGTGTGCACAGGAACCTCGTGTTTACAAAGCTCGCGGACCCTCGCCGGGCAAACGGCACGAGAACTTTCTAGATCTGTTTATCGGTTCTAACGATCGATTCGAATTGGTACGTCTGTTCCCACTTCTCTCGTCGTCTTTCGCATTTGTGTCCGGCACCTTGCCATCCGCCTCTTGCCCGAACCACCCACAGGAATTTACGGACGCAGCAGGCAAGCTCCTGACGACCGTCCCCACCAGTCACTCTGCGCGCATCACGACGATCTCTACCAGCAAGAATCCACTGAATATCGTAGCGGCCGGCAGCGCAGATGGCTTGGTAAGCGTCTTTGCGCTGGCCGCTTGGTTCGAATCTGGTGAGATCAAATCGGTTCCTGTTCCGAAGCTCAATTTGACGCTGGACTATGCCGAGCCCTCCCCGCGGAAACAAGGCCTTCGTGTCGCCGTGGCAGTGCGTTTGATGCACGTCCTCACTGGGGATTGCGCCGCTACCTCTGATGACGCGGAAACATGCGCGGCGACAGCAACTTCTGCTGTCGCCGCCACCAGCATTGTGATGAACCAAAAATATCAGCGACGGTGGTACGGGGTGGGGTACGACGACGGCAAGGTGCGTTTCTTCTCTCGGGAGGGCAAAGAGTCGTCGGTACTGGAGACGGGCAATGCCACTGTGACAGACATGGTGCTGAGGAAGGATGGTGAAGTCATGTACTCGACCAACGCAGGGTTGGGCTCAATGCAGGTGAGCAGCTCCTTTGTATCCACCAAGGCCCAGCTGGAGTATTTTTGTGACGCTAGCAACGTCACGCAGGCACCGATCAGCTCCATTTCGTTCGATCGCCATAGAGCGTTTATCGTGTACGCCGCTGACGCCCACGGCGGGGTGTATGCTTTAAGCGCGCCCCGGTCTCATCAGCGACTCTGCCGCGCGCGTCACGTGGTGGAAGAGCCAGGGTCTTCCGGCAGCAGCCGTGCTCGCATAGCTGCCACCAACTGGCGGCTGGTGGTGACCACGCCGGCCCACATATCTCTGTATAATGTATCGCAAATGTCGGTCCGTGTACCGCCACAGCTTATTGTGCGGCGCGAGTTTCAGCCGGCGGCTAAAGAGGCGCCACTGGTGAGCTCCACTCTTAACAGTGCGCATGAGGAGACCGTCTTCATCGCCGTGCTTGGCGTGCTCATGATCTTCAGGGGCATTGTGGGCGAGGTTGAATCCGACGGAGGGCTTTTCTCGCTCGGCATGTTGACGAAACTGCGCTGGCCTTTGGGCATGGCAATGTTTTTCGGAATCTTTTACTGGCGATACACGAGCAACCGAGCCAAAAAGATGAAACGATTGGGGTCGGAATTCCAAGCCAAGTTTGGCAATCGAGGTTTGCCAGGTATGGGGGGTATGAATGGCATGGAAGGAAGGCAGCCAGGGGGACGGCGGACGCCTGGGCTGCAGTCTCTGACTGGTATGGGCATGAGTGGTATGGGAGGGAGGCAACAGGGGGGACGGCGGGCGCCCGGGCTGCAGCCGCGCCGGACGCTCGACGATTTTAATCTGTCAGACGACGAGGCGATGGAACAGCGCATCGAAGAGCGTGGATCAGGAGACGAGATGATGGAACACCACCACGCAGCAGAGTTGTTCAACGATGCGCCACATGCCGGTGGAAATGCCAGTGACGACAATTAAGGGACAGAAAGGTTAAAATAAAAAAGAGAAAGACTGGGACTGGGACGGCGCGATTGATAGGTTTATGTGTACGAGCGCCGGGAGGACGCTGCTGTGTTCCTTAGTCTGTCTTCTCCTCTGCTTCTTTTGTTTCAGCGTTCATGTCGATCGTCTCGATGACGAAATTATGGTTGGTGTAGACGCATGTGTCGGCGGCAATCTTCATAGACTTGGTGGCAATGTCCATGGCGCTTAAACTTTCCACGTCGAGCAGAGCCCGGGCGGCGGAGGCCGCATACAGACCACCCGACCCAACAGCTATAATGCCATCGGCCGGTTCGACCACGTCGCCATTGCCCGTCACCGTCAGGGCAATGTCCTTGTCGCACACGATCAGCGTTGCGTTCAGGTTGCGCAAGAATTTGTCTGTCCGCCACGCTTTAGCTAGTTCTACACAGGCGCGCATCAACTGGCTGGGGTATTGATCCTGTAAAAAGGTGGGGAGGGTACGTATACAAAGCGGAAGGAACAGATAAAGAGGTGCGAGAGAGATTAGAAAGAGAGAAGAACGAGAGAAGAGGTAGCGACGAACCAATTTAGTTTCAAGGCGCTCCAACAGAGTAAAGGCATCGGCCGTTGCACCCGCGAAGCCAACTAATACCTGCGATGTGTGTACAGAGCAAATGAAAACACGCCAACGAGCAGCAAACCACAAAATCAAAAAAGAGACAACGCAACAACACCGAGGGAAGGAAACAGCTTGGATGAAAACGAAAACACAGAGGGTGTCGTACCGAGCCGTTTGCGCCTATCCGCCGCACTTTCTTCGCGTTGGGCTTGAGCACTGTGTCGCCCATGGATACTTGCCCGTCGCCGATCATCACCAAGTCGCTCCCTTTCTTCACCGCCAAAATAGTCGTGGCCCGGACGCGCGAAGAATGGAAACTACGAGTCGCCGCCAACGGCCTGCCGTACCTCAACCCAGATCCCACCAGTTTCAACATCTTTCCACCGAATGAATGAAGTGGGGGGTTCTTGCCTTTTCCGATTGTACCGATTATTAGCCCCGAACGTGTGAGCTTTTGTTTTTTTGGGTTTTCGATCAAAAACCGAAAAAAAACCTGCATTGTTTGACGTTTCCTTTCACGGGCTCGCACCGTTGTGTTTTGACTTGCATTGTGTTGCTGGGGGTTCTTGCCACTGCTTTCGAGTACAATGCTGTCTCTCTGTTGCTTAGCGTCCCACCAAAACCGACAGGTTAGATCCCCAACGATGGCCAACACCTTGGACGAGGACCCGTCGCTTGACCAGCTGAGCATGAGCGATTTATTCACTGAGCGATCCGTGGAGCGGCTGAAGATGCCCAACCAGGTTCGTAGAAAAAGGCACTTGCGCCGTTGATCAGCACCGACGCCACCACCACCCACCACCAGAACGACCATGACCGCCGCAACGCCACCACCCACCAATCCACCACCACTGCACCAACCCTGCCACACCACCCAACCCACTTCCTTCACCCAGGCCGCAGAAGAGCAGGTTGCTTTATTCCAGTTAGTGTTTGAGCGTGTGGCAAGCTTGGAGCTCCGGCTGGCGAAGAGCGAGGGCGTGAATCAGGATTTGTCGGCGGAGGTAACCGACCTGAAGGCCGTAACGGGGCAGGTCGCAGCCTTGGAGGCCCATCTCGCTGAGTTGGAACAGAATAAGGTGGACAGTGATGCGCGCATCGCGTCGTTAGAAGACGAGAATGCACGTTTAGCCAAGCAGGTCGTGGTGTTGGAGGACCAGAGCGCGGAGAGTGACCGTCGTCTCCTCGTTCAAGAGAGCGGCGCGCCCGAGGTGGACACCAAGATTGCAACGATGCAACAAAACTTCACCCAGATGAAGGCCGCCTTGCGTGGCATGAAGGACAAAATGTCGAGGTGTGTGGAGAAGGACTGGATTATCCGCCACCTCGATCAGATGGCGGACGACATTGATCGGTTGGCCAACAAAAACAATCAGGACCTGCGCGACTTTGCCGACGACGTGAAACTCACGCTGGAGTCGCTCAGCCTACCTGCTGGCGGCGGTGCACCTACTCAAGGTCATATGCGGGGTGCGGTGTCGCGCGTCCACTTTCGCTGTCTAGCCTGCGACCAGCCCATGAAAAGCATGAGTGGGCCTCGCACGCAACGGTACACGAATGCTGTGAACAACACTGTGACCATGCAACTGGGCAAGCGGCCTGGCAGTGCCAACGACTCGTTGCGGATTACGAAAGGGGCGGAAAAGACCATTTACGGTGACAGCGGCATGGCGTACCGAGGGAGGGAGGACGACGTGCACGTATTGCACACCTCGGAAGTGCACGGTGGACCAGGTGCCCCACGACGACACCAGCCTACTTTTGGCAACCCACACTCAAAAGGGTATTAAGGCGGTTGGCATGTACATAGTAAGAGAAAAGAACAACAATACAGTGCGTGGTCGTGAAGTGCGGGGGAGAAAGCGCGAGAGTGACTTAAGTGTTTTTATAAAGAGTTCAAGACTGTTAGTTAGGAGTTCTTCCTGCATCATATGTGAACAAAGTTGGCACGGCCAAGGTGGAAGTACACAATGATGAGCGATGTGCCCAGACCCAGCCCAGTTCCGAGGTCGAGCCCCACGTCGTACGGAATTCCCCGGTATACTGCAGTGATTAAGAAGCCTACGATTGCAAAAAAGAGGAATGACGTTTTGGAGAAGCACGTTTTGGAGAAGCTTCTACGCGTTGTGTGTGGAGGTTACCAATGACGGAGCCTTCAAGTAGTCCAATTAACATGCCCACGACCTGTGAGTGGCAAGCTTGAAACTCGAAAACAAAAGCAAAAACGCATCAAAATGAGTACTCACCGCCATCAGCAAGGGCGCCCACAACCATTTGTGATTGTGTCCTGAAGTCACTCGACACGCCAAAATCCCAGCCCAGCCAAAAGCTGCCGCACATCCCGCCATCGTCCAAATCACAAGGTGCTGCCACAAGTCTAGACAGAAAGAAAAACATCAGATGTGTTCGTGCGTTTCGGTTGGGGAGGGTTAAAAGTAAGGGCGCGCGCACCAGCAAAGTTGTTCAAAAAGATGCCCGTCTCGAGTTCTGTTTTGGCTGCCTCTGCGAAAGGTTGGGCGGGTAATCGCGAGGGTAAACGGTGGCGCGTGGTGACAATGACATACGACCTACGACTACGGCAGTGCCGTTCGCCTCCATGGCTAGCGCTGCCTCGATGGGCACAGTGCTTCGCCAACAGCCGAAAACTGAGAGTGCATGGCAGATGGAAGAAGGAAATGATAGAAAAACGATGTCTGTGCAAATTCGTTTTGGGTTTTCTCTGGTGCTCGTGTATTGTGCGTGTCCCGCGTAGTCACGCGAAGGACCGTACAAGACTGACTTCTTTTTTTTTTATTTGTTGTTAGGGAGGTAAAAGGCGTTGTCGCACGAGATGTATACTCTCGGTGGTCGCACTCTCCACATCAGGGAAGCAGGGCACGCCAAAGTCATTGGCTAAAGCGCAGAGAGCGTCCCGAGCAGTGTTGATTTCTTGTTGCTCGGTTGAAAGGTCTTGCTCTTCGGTCTGAGGCTGCATACGATCACACGCCAACACAACGGACCGGCCGCTCACGATATCCCGGGTAGCGCGAACCATGGTTGCGAGACCGCGCGAGGACTGATCGACCACGTACATGATAACTCGTGAGTTACGATGTACGTCTTCGATTTCCTTTTCCTTTTCCGAGCCATCTTCCTTTTGATCGTCACCGTTGCACGAATAGAGAGATACACGGTTCCTCTCCAGCAGCGGGAAGGCCTTTGAACGCCATCTCAAACTATTCGGACCACACAGAAATACGTCGACAATGACGTTCTCAAGCGGGGCGCGGGTTTCCTCGTCTGCTGTTTCGTCCAGGTCCGAGGCATACACAACGCCACCCGCAATGCGTTGCAGAACATCAAGCTCGTCTTGCACGTGATCGGTGCTACCAAGTCGGACTCGACGGCGCATTGAAACATACTTGCCATCGTCATTGCGATGCTTGCCTTCAACCAGGACTTCATCACCAGCGAGGTTTTTGTTGATATTCGCGCGAAATTCGGCCTGGTCTTCCACAAACACCCCATTTACCATGTTCACTATATCCCCAATGACCAGGCCCGCTGCGGCCCCACTTTTTTCGGGTTCTATATTAACGATGCGTATGCCTCCACTACTGTCCACGGAGACGAAAGTCATGCCCAACTCAATCGATGCCTCGCTCAGCGCGCGACGGCTCTTCAAAATACAGTCTTCCACCGCGCGCGCTTGTTCTGTCTCCGGGACGTGCTTTTTCCGGCCCAAGAGGTACTGCTTTGCAAGTTCAGGCACGTCGTCGGGTGATGTGGCTTCTTGCACACTCTTCGCAAATGCAGTCGCCTCACGCTCAGCTCCCTGGCAGTAACGCAGGAGCTGGTGCGTGCGGGCCAGTTGACTCTGCACAGCTTGGAGTTCTTCCTCGCTCTTGGTCTTGTTTGCATTTGCGTCGGTCACTACGTCGTTCATTGTGCGCCGGTGACCGAAACTCTTTTTCAATGCTTTTTCACAAACGCTCAATTGGTGCACCTGCTTGCTTAAGGATGTCTCCTGCAGAAAAGTGTGTGTGTGAGGGTTTGAAGGAGTCACCAAAGGGAAACACGAACAAGAAAACGAGAAATGCGTTTGTGACAAAAAAGCGGGAAAAACATCAGCACACACACATACCAGTTCTTGAATGTTCTTGCGTTGAACAATCTCTTCTTCCTGTTTGCTCGCAAACGCAGCCTTCATATCACTGAGTTCTTGTCGCGTGTGCATCAATTGGATATCTAATTCGAGGCACCGTTCGTGATCGGTGACCGCGTTGCTCATCGTCACCGCATGCTTTCCTTGAAATACCCGGCGATCATCGACCGCTTCCTTCTCCGCCGCAACGTCGCGACGACGCATTCGGCGCCCCCACGCCGATATTTCCGCCTCCTTCAGTAGCAGGGCCTTTTGTGCGGCGTCCAATTGGTGCTGCAAGGCCTTGCTAGAGTCTTGTTGGGCCAGGAGACTGCGTTCGAAGGCAGCACTCTCCTTGTTTGCCTTGGCGATTAATCCCTCACAGTCTTGGTGGTCCTTCTCTGCCTTGTCAAAGGCCACCATGAGCTCTGTATTTTGGTCCTGCAGACGTTCTACTTTCCTGGCTTTGTCTTGCAGCGTCTCAATGGTTGAATCGCAATGCTCGTGCTGCTCACGGAGCACTCGGGCCTCCTCTTCCGCCGTCTTGGCCCGTTTGGTTGCGAGCACGACGGCGTTTTGCATAACCCTGAACTGTTCGATGTCCACCGCGTCTTCGTCCCGGTCAATCGGCGACCCCACCTCTGGTTCGGCGGTCTCGTCTACTTGAACTACACGAGTGGTGTCACTGCCACCACTCGCCGGCAGTGCAGCGGCGGCCTTCACGCGCAACGTTTCTGCTTCCACGCGCAACTTCTGGCACGTCTGTTCGAGAAACGTAATCCGATTCTGTTGTTGCGTGCACAGCGCTTGCAGCGCGGCCGGATCGTTGTAGTTTGTGTTAAACTTTTGCGGATTGTGAGGTCCGCGGTGATACGGGCGAGCGGTCAGCGCCGTCGACGTCATGGGCACCCGCGGGCGCAGGGGCTTCGGTCGCATGGGCGTCTGGTATCGTTGTGTTTCGTTAAATCGCTTTGTAGTGTCGTGCATGATTTCGGGGAGGCCGCGTCCGTACATGGCCCCGTCATCGTGCGCATGGTGGAGGGTGAGGTCCATCTGCGGGGGCGGCTTCGTCCCAATGCGATACATGTCCCCAGTGCCTTTTGCCCTTACAGCATCTGTTGAAATGAAAGCCAGGAGGTTGGGTGACTGAGTGAAAAAAATAGCTTGGAACATGCAAGCTCTTGTGTTGCCCAATTGATGATTGCGATGATCGATCAAAATCGCATGCACCTCTGTAATCGCATGCACCTCTATAATGTGCCTTGTCAACATCTCTCCACAACAACAAATACCGGGGAAAACACACAAAAGCGGCCTCGTGGCTAGCTCTCTGTCTCTCCTCACTCTTATTCCCCGCTCACAGTTAGCTTCAGCCTTTCCTTATCAAGGACTGAGTCCTTGCCTTAGATTATCATCATGAAACTCGGAAAAAAACCCAAAAACCAATGAGGTAAACATATGTTTTCAGGGAAAGACTTTTAGTTTGGATCTGGGATCTGGTTGGTGGTGTTTGTTCTCTTGGTGTGGTTCGCTTCTTTTTCGCGCATGTTGAACTTGTGTGTTGTTGCTATTTAATTATTCTCCCTCCCCAAACAGGTCTTTTCCACTCGTAGTACTCTCGTTGTGCCATAATGGAGCGAGGGGAAGGAGGACAGTTCGAGGAGAACGTGGTGAAGGTTGCCATTTCTCAGATTTGCCAAGAGGCCGGGTGGGATGGCATTCGTCGGTCCTCACTGGATACGTTGATTGATGTAATGCGAAAATATGTCGAGGAGGTGGGTACGACCGCGAGTACCTTTGCGCAGCTGGCTGGGCGCACGCAGAGCAATTTTTTTGATGTTCGCAGTGCCATGGAGGAGGTGGGCACAGACGTAGAGAGT
>JACKZZ010019843.1_pt1 | contig 12151 bp, 8 predicted proteins | sample 8027871 | NCBI WGS metagenome assembly JACKZZ01 (sample SAMN15724774, study PRJNA655200) | protist metagenome | isolation source: fluorescence activated cell sorting (FACS) single amplified genomes of... | place: USA: West Boothbay Harbor, Gulf of Maine | collected 2000-07-19
AATGCCTTAGCCAGTCTATATTAAATTGGAAAGAGCTCAAACTGAAGAAACTTCCCACTCACCATGGCATCAATCCCAATCCCTTCACCAATCCAATTCTTGAGAGAAAAGATGTCATTCCCTAATTCAATTTCCACTGGTGACAAGCCTCTTGCGGAGCAAGATCCTGAGATTTTCGATATCATCGAGAGGGAGAAGCATAGACAATGGTCAGGTTTAGAGCTTATTGCTTCTGAGAATTTAACATCGCAAGCTGTTTTACAATGTCTTGGTTCATGTTTAAGTAATAAGTATGCTGAAGGTTTACCAGGGAAAAGATATTATGGTGGAACTGAATATGTTGATCAAATTGAGATTCTTTGTCAACAACGTGCATTAGCTGCATATAGCCTTAATAATGAAGAATGGGGTGTAAATGTACAACCATATAGTGGTTCACCAGCAAATTTTGAAGTATATACTGCATTACTTAAACCTCATGATCGTATTATGGGTCTTGATCTACCATCTGGTGGACATCTTACACATGGTTTTTATACTTTTAGTAAAGTTGATGGATGTCGTAAAGCTGTATCTGCAACAAGTATTTATTTTGAATCATTACCTTATCGTGTACATCCTGAAACTGGTTTAATTGATTATGATGCTTTAGCTGCACAAGCTGATCTTTTTAAACCTGCTATGCTTATTATGGGTGGTAGCGCTTATCCACGTGAATGGGATTATGCAAGATTTCGTCAAATTGCAGATTCATGTGGTGCATTATTAATGATGGATATGGCACATATTGCTGGTCTTGTTGCTACAGGCCACCAGGGTTCTCCATTTGCTTATGCTGATGTTGTCACAACAACAACACATAAATCACTTAGAGGTCCACGTTCAGGTATTATCTTTTATAAAAAGAAATTTGAAGATAAAATTAATATGGCTGTTTTTCCAGGACTTCAAGGTGGACCACATATGCATCAAATTGCTGGTGTTGCTGCACAATTCAAAGAAGTAATGTCTCCTGAATTCAAAGAATATTCTGAAAATGTTTGTAAAAATGCTCAAGCACTTGCAAATCATTTGTCTGGAACATACGGTTACAAACTTGCTACTGGTGGTACTGAAAACCATTTAATTCTTTGGGATCTTAAACCCGCTAATTTTACTGGTAGTAAAATGCAAGTTTTATGTGATCTTCTTAGTATTACTCTTAACAAGAATAGTGTTTTAGGCGACAAATCTGCTCTCAGTCCTGGTGGTGTAAGAATCGGTGCTGGTGCATTAACCACTCGTGGTTTCAATGAGGATCATTTTCGTAAAGTTGGAGATTTTTTACATCGTGCTGTTGAGATTGGTGTTCAACTTTCTGTTGCAAACAAACTTCTTAAAGATTTCACTCCTGCTGCTACTGCCAGCCCTGAAGTTGCTGCACTTAAAAAAGAGGTTCAAGAATTCGTCACACAATTCCCTATGCCTGGTTTTGATGTCACCACTATGAAGTACAACACACTTAACTAAGTACCTACCTACATGTCATGTACGTATTATAGTTTTTATATGCATGTTCCAACACGGAGGTGAGAGTGGTTCATTTGGCAAGTCCAAGCTTTAGTGTTCGTTCTTTGGTTTGGCACCTCCCAAACGTATGTTCTCTTCCTCAACAAATCAAGATCAAGATCAAGGCGGTGGGGCAGTTAATAGTTGATAGTATAATAGTTAGTTACGGGAGAAGGTATTAATGTAAGTTAAATTTCATTAAGTAATCTCAAGTTTTAGTTCCAATTCCGATTGGTTTGGTTAGTGTTATGTTAACATATGACACAAGAATTAATTCTGTTCTGGGACTATTTTTACATTCATTCTCCTCCCTCAATTCGCAATACATCATGTCTGTCAGTTGTGATATTATTAATCTTCTTCGTCTTCATCGCCTTCGGCCATACCACTCATGGCTGACTGTTGGTTACTGGTGACCTTTTTAGGAGTGGTAGCACCATGAGGCATCTCTTTATCGTCACCCTTGCTGTCTTTACCCTTACCCTTACCTTGGATTTGAGCATATAAGTTACTTGTTGCAAGAATAGGTCCAGCAATACCCAAGAAAATAGACATGACATCTTCATCATCACCAGTAAATACCCCATTACCAGAGGTTTTGTTGATAAGTTGTAGGACGCCAACAACCTGGTTGTTGGCTTTGATTGCCATACAGAGAATGGCTTTTGTGCGATAACCAGTCTTCTTGTCAATAGCTTGATTAAAATTAGGATTTTCATAAGCATCAGGAATATTGAGAGTTTGACCAGTTGTAGCAACATGACCAGCAATACCTTGATCCATAGAAATACGAATATTAACCTCACCTTGCATTGCGAAAAGCCCCTTCTGAACGTTGTCAACTAAGTAGAGAGTACAACGATCAGCATCAATAACGCGTGTAGTACGTTGTGTAATCGTAAAAATAAGAGAATTAACTCCCAATTCACCTTGCATTGCACGAATAATATCAAGAAGAGAACGGAATTTGTCTCTTGATGCTTCTGCTTGTCTAAAGACATTAGCATTCTGGACGGCGATGCCGGCTTGTGTGGATAATAGATCCATAACCTCTTCATCTGTTTGACTAAATGATGCATCTTTCTTATTAATAGCTTGTAAAACACCAACAATTTGTCCTGATAAAGCTTTAATAGGCATACAAAGGATTGTAGTTGTACGATAGCCAGTAGCCTTATCTGAAGCCGCACTAAATCTAGGATCAGAGTAAGCATCAACAATATTGATAGTTTCACCAGTTGCAGCAACTGTACCAGCAATGCCTTGACCAACAGGTACACGAATATTCTTTGCACCTTCAGCAACACATAATACAAGTTCATTTGTTGCTTCATCTAAAACAAAAATTGATGCACGGTCACAAGCCAAAATACGGCATGTTTCAGAGACAATATTTTCTGTTGCTTGAAGTGGATCGAGAGTAGCAATAGTAGAACTTGCATCTAATAATTTTTGCATACCTTCCATCTTTTTACGTGCTTCAGTTAATTGTTCTGGTAATGATTGTGCAGCTTCATCTACAGATTTACCATGAATAATACCATGTTCATCAACCATAGCAGTTGCTTCTGTATAACAATTTCTTAACCAATCTGTAATCTCCTCTGGGCGAAATTCAGTTCCACCACGTTCTGCTAACTTTCCACCAAATATATCACGAGCAAATTGCACTGGATCAGCAGGTCTATTGAGAATGACTTCTGCAGTACACCATTCTACCAATGATTTCCAGTTCACTCTGGAAAGATATTCTGTTGCCTTTTCTGGGTCCATGTTTATAAAAACAACAGAAAGAAAGAGAAAGTACTTTGATTAATTGCTCGAAAACGTAGATTTTAACTCACTGTGGGAATTTTCTTTTTTTTCTCGGGACGGTTTTTCACCTGGAGTTCTCCTAAAAAAATATCATTTGTATTTCAATTAGTATCAATAGGACCTGAACTAATTTCTAATTCAATTTTAATATCAATTTTGCAATTTTATTATTTCAAAGTATACAAATATCTCAATTTTTTCTTGAAGGTATATCTACTTGATCTTGCATAATATGTCAGTATCAAAGAAAGATTCCATTCTTATGGATGCTACAGCACAATCTATTAAAGGTGTATTGAATAATTTACGTGTTCAATTATCTGTATTAGATGCAAATATCAAAGCAGATCAGAAAGGGAAACAAGACTATGATAAGGTATTAAAACAACTTGAAACAAGAAAAAAAGAGCTTGAAGATCGTATTAAAAATAATAATGAATGGGCAACTAATTTTGATCAAAGTATGGGAAGTAGTATGGATAGTTTTAATGACATGACAAAGGACATTAGTGTCATCTATAACAAGGCAAAAGTTGGTCATTCTAAAGGAATTAAACTTTTGGAAAAGGAATTTGGTTATCATCCAGCGTTCAAAAAACCAGGAGATACTTTCACTGGTATTCCATACAAGCCACTTTAAATCAATATGATTCAAATAAAGACGAGTGAGGATATTTTATATGTATGTTGTTACATTTGTAAACTGTTTGAACAATATTTTAACTATAGAACATACACTAATGAAAATATTGCTACAATACTATACTATACTAAACACTATATTGAATTTCTTTAATACTAGACCAGTCATCCGATGCATTCTGCTTTGTCTGGACTGATTATTCCTGTACTCTTATTTCTTCATTGATTGGCTACCAATACATCCACACCTTGTACGCCAGATGAAAAAAGAAATGGCAATGAACAACACGACACTAACTGTCATGAAGGAAGTAATCAGCATGGCACCACCAGCTCCACTATTTAAAATACTTTGATGAACTTCATCGAAAGTACTGCGCAATGGGCTGTTAACATCCATGATACTGTCCATAGATATCACCAATGGACTTTCACTAGTTCTACGATGAGATGTATGACAATTTTCATCTGGAACTTTATCACTACTCATGAGTTTGGTGGTCCCAACACTAAAGGGTTTGTTATTGATCCATTTGGTGAACATGTCCAGAGCAGCCTTGGGCTGATCCATCGGAAACATGTGACCACTATTAAGGCATAATAAACTCTGTAAATTCTGAAACTCTCGAATATAACCAGCAGGTGCATTATCAATAATCCATACACCTGAATTAGCTGTTTGGAAACCTGCTTGTCCTTTCCATGCCATATCATTCAAGACATTTTCTGAACTAACGTGATTACAGATTAGATCATATTGTCCACTATATACAAGCACCCTGATACCTGCATCCAAAACTTTGATTAAACTTGGAACTGCAGATAAACCATCTTGATGTGCAAGTGCATTATAAGGAGGATCAGTACATTCCAGGAAATTATTTTTGAAATCTTGCACATGGAGAGCTCCTTTCACATCAGAGCGGCTGAGATATCTCTCCACAGCTTCATGTCCTGGTGGGAAAGACTGAGAATGGTGAGAAAATTTACGTGCATCATACATGAGAAGTCTACCACCACCAGGTGCAGCGGTAGAATCAATGATGACATCCAGAAGTTCAAAACACAATTTCTGTGAGAGTCTACCTGATTTGAGTAATGTTTGACATCGTTTATGCATTTCTTTTAAATTATACATTTGTCCTTTAGATATTAAACCCATACCATGTGCAAATTCTGATGCATCATATTGTGTAGCAGGATCTATCCAAGGATTTCCCAATGCTGCTGCTTTCACATCTATAATTAATTTGTTATTTTTTTCATTATTTTTTTCTAATATATGTGATATCATATTAGGAATATAATGTCCTGCATGACTTTCACCAGTGAACATGACAGGGCGTGTAGTCCTTATCCCTGTTGTAGAATCTAGAGTAGAATATGATTCATGTAATGTAAAAAATTTCACCAAAAAAGTATAAAAATCTATATTAATAGCATTGTCATTCTTGGCATATCCATCGTTACTTTCTGTGTATGAAAAACCAGTACCAATTGGTTGATCAACAAAGAGCATATTAGCAGTATTATGCCATGAATATGGATTAATTTTAATATTATCTAAATTCTTTCCATCCAATCGAAATGGACCTAGTTCAAGAAAAAGTCCATCCATACTACTACAACCTGGTCCACCATTTAACCATATCACAAGTGGTGCTGAAGCCGAAGCTTCAGGTTTTTCAATTAACCAATAAAAAATATTACTTTTTTTACCAGCATCAATATTTAAATAACCTGCATATTGTGATAATTTTGCAGCAACATCTTCAGCTAAACCAGGTAATGATGTTACCTTGTGAGAACTTGAAGAAGACACATCTTGTGTATTACGAGAACCTTGTAAATGTTGAGTTTGTAGACGACGACTATCCTGTGATATAATTTCCACATCAACATTGGAATCAGATACAACAGTAGGATGCAATCTACGAGCATTACATAGAATTATTAGACACTGAACTATCAGTAAAACACTAAAAATCAAAAGTTTCATTGAAAAATTAGATATTTCAGGTAACACTAGTTGCCTAATGTACTGAACGACGAGGAATCAACAATTATCCTATACACTTTTTGTCTGTCTGTCCTAAACGACAGGCCACAAATGACATACCGTCTCCATTTCTACTCTAAGTACAATTCAATAGGCGAAATGTTGGTTCGAGGGTTAAGGGTTGCAAGGGCTGGTGCCTCTAGCCGTTTTTTCTCCATTGGTTCTGATCAGGTATCAATATCAATGGTCGCAGCCCCAGTAAATTCCATTGACCTAAGAAAAGGTGCTAAAGGAAGTGAAGGTTTAGGTTGTGTGACCTCTGTTGGATCTAGTGTAAATAATCTTGCAGTAGGTGATTGGGTTTTACCCAAACTTGGTTTTGGATCATTCTGTAAGGAGGCTGTTGTCGATTCCAAATCAGTAACCAAGGTTGCTAACGATATTCCAGTATCTCATGCTGCTTCTTTGAGTGGTGATGCTGCAACAGCATATAGATTATTAAAAGATTTCGGAGTAGCGCCAGGAGAATGGATTATTCAAAGTAATGCTACAAGTTCAATTGGTATGGCAGTGATTCAAATTGCAAGAGAAATGGGTATTAAAACAATTAATGTTATTGATTCTGAACTTCCTGATAGTGATACTAGATTACGTTTATTAAGTGAATTAGGGGGTGATATGAATGTAACAGATTTATATGTCCACAGTTATGGCATGAATTCTGCATTAAATGGACAAACAGTAAAAATGGCTATTGCTGGATGTGGTGGTGATGTTGTAACAAATATGTCACGTGTTCTTTCTGCTGGTGGTAAAATGGTAACATATGATACAGCAGTAGATTCAAAATCATTTGTTATTCCAACTGAAAAAAAAGTTGAAAATAAACATTTCTCCATCAGTGAATGGTACAATAACTGCAATCCTATCGATAAAGCTACCATGTTCGGTGATCTTGCGGGTATGATTCGTGAGGATAAATTATCATTATTTATTCAAGAACATGATTTTGATGATTTTGATTATGCTTTACAACAAGCTCAAGATCCTTTCTCATTTAGAAAGGTTGTACTTAGAATGGACCATCCTGATCGTTTTGCAGAACATGATGCTCGCTCGGAAGAAGAGTATGCTGTTTTCAACACAACAACTGTTTAGTTTATATAAACGTTAAAAATAAATAGATTAGTTTAGTAGTAGGTATGATATGATATGAAATAGTTATGAATACATTGCATTGTCTGTTCTTGCTTATCGTTATAATCACTAAACTAATCTATAAAAAACGACGTTCTTTTATATATACAATCTTTTATTTTCACCTTTCTCATTCATTTTCCTCTTCTTCTTGTTCACGTAAGGTATTTATTCTGCAGCACCACCACGACGAACTAATTTCTTTCCACTCTTTTTTGGTTCTAGTGCTTCTAAAACTTTGGTGGCTCTATCTGTAGCCTCTTCTCTTGCTATGTGACTATCACTCAAACTTTCTGTAAGATCAAGGATGGTATCCCTGGCAGAAATAAGGTCTTCTTGTAGATCACTTATAGTGTTACGTGCTTCCTCAATAACTACGACTAACATACTTTTCTCTTCGCTGAGAAGAGCACTATTAGCTTCTAGTTCACGATTCTTTCCAGCGAATCTACGACCAGTTTCAATTTCTGATCTAAGATTAGATTCAAGTTTTGCAACAAGAGCTGAATGTTTGTCACGTAGAGTATTGATTTGATCTTGCATACGTTGATCCTCTGCAACGTTCGATTGTTCTGCCTCTTTTAAGCTTGACTCTGCTGTGCTGAGTCTCTGTTGAAGATGCACTGATTCCTCATTCATACGGCGCTCAACTGTAGCCAATTTATCCTCACTTTCCTGTTTTAGGTCATCAAGTTCTTTGCTTTTACGTGAAATAATACGTGTCTTCTCTAATATTTCTTTTTGTTGTTCACGAATGGTTGTCTTCAGAGTGGATGATTCTGATAATCTAGACCTCTCAGATGCATTGAGTTGACCTTGGATTGCATCAAGGTCTAACCTTAGTTTATCAACCACCTGACGAAGCTCCTTATTCATTTCAAGAATATCTACTTTTTTGGATGCTTCCTCATCTTTTGCTAAAAGTGCTGATGCAAGCAGATCTCTTAATTCTTTGATATTGTTTTCAAGGCCTTTACGTTCATCATCATGTGTATATTCTAAACGTCTCATTGCCTCTTCTGCAGACTTACCGTCACGCATGATTCTGTCAGCATCAGTTTGGGTTTTGACCTTTGTTTCTATCATGGAACGCATTTCTGCTTCGCAATGACGAACTTGTTCACCTGCTTTTGTACGAGCTTGGTCCATAGCTGCATCAATATCTGACTGTCTTTTCTCTTGAAAACGTTTGCGTTCTTCCAATAAACCTTGAATTTCTCTCCTGGCTTGGTCTTCACGAGCAGCAGCGCGATCACGCTCTGTTAATGCCTCTTCAACTTTCTCTTTACTAGCACGGGCGATATTTTCTACTTCCGCTTCACGTGTAGAATATTCTGTGAGTTGACGCTCTAAACCGCTCATGACTTGTAACATACCTTCAGCATCTTGTCGTGTGCTCTGGTATTCACGTCTTAATTTACGGATAACCTCTTGATCACTGTCAGAATCTTGTGATGCCTTCAATAACTGATTATGTAATTGTTTGACACGATCTTCTGCTGCCTTTGCTCTTCTCATGCATGATGTGGCAGTTTCTTCTGCTTCAGAAGTAGTCTCTTTGAGAGCCTTTTTCAAGTCACTAATAGCTGAATCAGAGTCACTGTTTTTTTGTTGCCAAAGTACTAATTGTTCACGGATTGCCTCCATTTCACCATCCATACGACCTAGAGCATCAGATAAAGATACAGCTTGTTTAGCTGCCTCATCACGTTCTTTTTCAGTTTGTACTCCCTGTTGTGCACAATTCTTTAATTCTTGACTAGTTTTGGATAGTGTATTTGAGAGAAGATCAACTTCACGAGAGCGTTGTTGTAATTCATCTTGAAGGGAATCCATTTCACCCGTTAAAATGGCTTTCTGTTCTGTCATAAGAGTATTTTCTGCCATAAGAAGATCAATACGTTCATTCATTTCTGCAAGAATTTCACTGTTTAATGGACCAGAAGGGTTCAATGAGTCATTATGACTACTAGGTTGATTACGAAGGTATTGTAATTGAATTTCACGGAGATCTTCATTCTCAGACACTATTGTTTGAATCTTTAATAAAAGCACAAGAAAAAAGAAAAGGAGTTAGTGATTATGCAAAAAAACATATTTGATAAAAATTACCGACACCGAACGAAATAGACAACAGAGATGATTAAATGAACTTACATTTGCACTTTGTGCTTTTAATTGTTCTGATTGATGATTAACAATGCTTTCTAATTCTTTAACTCTGGTATCGTATGCCTCAAATAAAGGGGCCATAATGTCTGGTGATGAAGCCCATGGAGGCAATTCATCACCTTCAGCATGCTGTACATTCACATAAGCTGAAGGGTATTTCTGTTGATAACATTTGAGTTCCTTTAATGATCTCTGTAACTGATCCTTTAATATAGAGTTTTCACGACGAAGACGAGTATTATCACTCTCAAAGCTGCCTCGCTCTGGTGCCAGAATGTCTGATGCATTTCCACTACCTTCAAACATGCGATTTCGGTCTGATTGAGGACCACTAAACATTATTTAGTATGTTTCAGGTGACAAAAATATGTAATTTGCAATAAAAACTACAAAATAAATGCAAATTTCTCTGAACTGATGACAAGAAAGTCAATTTACGAAACAAAAATCAACCGTCGTGAATCCTTGGCAGCTTGGGCCCCACAAGATTTTCACGGATGACAAAAAGAAAGAGGAATAGAGGATTCATTACTGTTTTTTAAAGGTCATCAATAGTCACATTGAATAAATTTATCTATAATTCCATTTTCTTTGGAATTCTGTCTTTATTGATCCTATTAAGAAGATTTTTATAATTTTTGTAGAGATCACAGATCAACATTTTTTATTTGAATCTAAACTTATCACAGGACAAAAAAAGCATGGAAGAAGTTGGAAGGGTGGTTGGTGGCTACTCTCTGGATTGTAAGATTGGTTCAGGCTCATACAGTAAAGTCTTTTTATGCAGGCATCTTAAATCAAAAGTTTTGTATGCTTTGAAAATTATTGAGAAGAAAGTCATTTCAAACATAAAATTGCAAGAAAGCTTATACATGGAGATTAAAATCATGCGTGAATATAAGCATGTAAACATAGTATGTCTTAAAGAAAGCTTTAGTTATGGTAAATATATTTGTCTAGTTGTTGATTATGCTGCAGGTGGAGATTTAAGTGATTACATCAAGAACAGAGGGAAATTGAATGAAAGTATTGCTTCAACTCTCTTATATCAACTATCACTGGGTATGGAATTCTTGTCCACTAAAGGAGTTATTCATCGAGATCTCAAACCACAGAACTTACTCTTATCAGATGCGACTGATTATCCTGTACTTAAAGTTGCTGATTTTGGTTTTGCTCGTCATCTCAAGGATGCTGCTTCAATGGCACAGACACCTTGCGGAACACCATTATATATGGCACCTGAAGTCTATCTTCTTCGTGATTATAATGGAAAAGCAGATTGTTGGAGCATAGGCTGTATTTACCATGAGATGCTGACAGGTTCTCCACCATTCATGGCACATTCCCCACGACAACTATTCATACAAATAAAGAGTAAGGGATTCATCATGACAAAGGACTTGAAATCAGCATCACAACAATCCAAATCTTTGATAACGATGATGTTACAAGTCAAACCTGAAAACAGAATTTCACTTGAAGGGTTCTTCTTATCATCTTACAGATTGCACATTTTACATCATTCAGCGAAAGAAAAGCCATCTTTGCCTTCGCCAGTGATAGTATCAACAGCTACAACGTCTACAACGTCTACAACGTCTACAACTGGAATAAGACAAGATAAACGTTTGGAAGATAGTTTTGTCATTGTTGAATCTAATCATATTAGCTCCCATTCTGTTAACCTGATTAATTGTGGTACAACATTTACAACAGTTTATGAGAAAATGGATATGCGAGGAATTGAAGATGATGCAATTGTGTGGAAAATTTTAGTTGAAACTGCAGATGGGTGTCTTTTAGATGCTCAAGCATATAACCAATATTCATTTACTGAAGAGATTGTAATGAAAATGCACAACAGAGTAGCACGTGCATGTGCTATCTACTATTTTATCTCCTTAGATATTCGTAGATTGATAATAAAAATTGATATCGCTTTGGATCAATTACAACTACAATTACAATTACAAATACATCAACAAATACAAAGGGAAAAAAAAGACAAAGAAAAAGATTTCGTTAAGAGTGTTCGTGCATCATTACTGTCAACGTATGAACTCATTTTCAAAAGAATGAAGAATTCCACAATACTTGTCACTTCATTAGAAAGTCTTGAAATCCCTGAATTTACTCCTATCATCACTGAATGTGCTAGTCATATACAGAAAATAGCAGATGTAGAAAAATTCAAAGGTAATCAATGTACTTCAAACACACTACAAAGGACTGTTAGTTTGATGCTTAATATTGTTACTGCGAATGAGAATGGAGGATAAATAAGTATGAGATAGAAAGGTTGGAAAAAAGTGTAGTGTAGTGAAGTATAGGTAGCCTTTTGTTCAGTATTTAATCTTAAAACTAAAATTTGTATGTGTGTACTTTACTTACTATCAGTTATTTAATATTTACGATATTGGTGCAGCAGTGAGTGAAGGCACTGTACACGGACCAGCTGATGTCAACAAAGGTTTACCCTCCCATGTGGCAACACAGCTATCATCAGTTTTGAGATCGGGTGTGACTGTGTTCCATATCTTCTTTTTTGTCACTTTATTGGCTGCCCATGGTTCACCTGTAACACCATCTATGTACACAAGTTCACCAATTTCAGCACCCTCCGGTGGACTAACTAATTCTACCTTACTACCATCCTCAGATTTGGCAGCCAAAACCATACCAGCGGATTCAAATCCAACCATCTTCGCTGGTTTAAGATTACATACAACGAGTACACGTCTCTTTTCCATATCCTCTAAACTATAATGTGATCTT
>JACKZZ010004475.1_pt1 | contig 12148 bp, 16 predicted proteins | sample 8027871 | NCBI WGS metagenome assembly JACKZZ01 (sample SAMN15724774, study PRJNA655200) | protist metagenome | isolation source: fluorescence activated cell sorting (FACS) single amplified genomes of... | place: USA: West Boothbay Harbor, Gulf of Maine | collected 2000-07-19
GTACCATTACTTCTAATATTCATTATAAAATCAAATTCATTAGTACTATTTGTTAGAGAGTCTAATGAAGTTAACGATAGTTTTATTTGAATACTTCCTGCTGTACCTCTATCTATAATTTCAATTTCTTTACCCTTAGTTAACTCAGCTGATGATTCAGCTGGGAAGGTTTTTACGGTTGCTTCTCCTTTAGAATTACCTGATATTTTAAAAAATGAACAATTTACTCCTGTTAAACTAGCAGCATATGAAGCTATGGCTCCTATTGATTGTTCTATCCCTAACCCCCCACCTTGGGCTACCTCTATTAAAATAAATTTTAAAATTTTTAAAGAAGCATATTTAGCAAGTAATTGTGATCTTTTTGTTGGTGTAGGTCCAGGATTATATTTTACTCCTTTTCCATTACTTTCAATTTCACTTTTAATTTCTTGTTTTAATTTAGTTATTTCACTTTTAAGATTTTCATCACTATATCCTTTTTCATCATCAGTCATATTATAAGAGGTTACTCCTCTTTTAATTTTACCATACTCAGAAGCGGGGTCAAACCCCTTTAAATAACCTTTACCTTTACCAGCAGCAGCTCTTTCATTTTTTAATGATATAGAAACAAAGGATGTTGATACATTATCTATATTATCTTTTTTGCCCCACTCAATAACAAAATTCTTATTATATTCAGTAATAGGTTTTAATGTTTCTGGGTCAGATAATGCTTGTGATTTACTATATTTTATATCAGCTAATTGTAAAAATACATCACCAGGATTCCATTTATCAGCATCAAGTCCAGATAATTCTGCTCCTGTGCTTTTTACTTCATTAAATATACCTTCTCCTGTTATTAATGGAAATTTATTACCATAAGCTTCTTTAATAGCAATAGCGGATGATAGTGGATCATTAAGTACAGCTAGGGCAGTTTTATTATTAGCAACACTTTCAATATTTTCTGTATATTTAGATAAAAGAAGTTTTACTTGGTCTGGTTTAGTACCTATTCCGTCATAATATTCTCCATTTAGTACTTTAACATTTTCTATTAATGACTCTGGTGTGAATAATTTGTTTATTGGGGAATTATAGAAAAATATTACTAATCCTTCTTTTTGTATAGTTGAAGTTCCAAATTCACTACCCGCTCCCTTAATTGTAAATGTATGTTTTTGTCCATCGATTACTACTGTAAAGGTAGGTGTTTGTTTTGTTGTATTCTTAAAATCATTATCAGGAAATAAGTTACCTATAAGTTTTAATAATTCTAGTCTCATTTCCCTTTGTCCCTTAGATGGGATTCCCTTAAAATAGAGTCTATTTTTGTCATCTAATATATCTAATTCAAATCCTAATTCCTCAGAATTTTTTATAATTGTATCTTTTATAAATTTATTACCTTCAGCAGTATTTGCTTCTTCTAAGCTAAATTTTTCACCTATAACTTCACTAATAAGCGATTCCAACAACAAAACATCCTGATCATTATTCATGTCAGGATATCCTTTATCAAATTTATATGCAAATTTTGTAAAAAATTTATCGAATATACTCATTATTTTATTTTATTGTTCGTCCCAATCTTCTTTAAATGCTTCCATTTCTTCAACAGCTAATTTAAGCGCTTCTTCGTAAGTGTCAAATGGACCTTGCTCATCAAAACTACCAAAAGGTATATATCCATCTAAATAAAATTTATCATCTTCTTTTCTTACTACGATTATATCTTTATTTTTTTCATCCCATCCTTCCATTGGTGCGTCCCATGCTTTAACAGCTATTTCGTCATCTTCTTCACTACGATGTAGGTCTGATAGGTCTTTAATTTCAGTCCAACCACTAGGAGCTTTTAATTCTTCTTTAATTACACCTTCTGTAAGGAATTGTCTAAATCTATGTAGTTCTTTCATTTTATTTTATTTTATGCTTCTACGTCTACGTTAACATCTACTTCTTCTTCTTCAGCAGGTGCTTCAGCTTCTGCATCGGCTGTTTCACCTTCTACTTCTGCTCCACTTTTTGGACCATATTGTAATATACGACTAATAGCTTGACAAGCATACTCTTCTTCATCAAGATTTAATAAATAGTATTTTTTACCTGATACTGTAGCTACCCAACTTCTAGGACTATATGTTAATAGAAATGATTCTCCGTTTAAAAGAACTATTCTAAAAGTTGTTGGTTTAGGTGATACCCAATCAATTCGTTCTAAAAAAGAATCGAATTCATGTGTCATTAAACTAACAATAACATCTTTTAGTTCAGGAAATTTTGTTAATTCATCATAGGCCAAAGCAGCATCTTCAGACTTAACTTTTTCTCCAACAACTCGTAATGCTAGGGATTTAATTTTTTCTCTAAGTTCAGCTTTAGTCATTATTTTTTCTGTTTAGACAAAAATGACGCTAACGCCATTTGTTTTATTTTTTTAAGTGATTTACCTTTGAATTGTTTAGCATCTGAATCTTTAAAATCCTCTATATGGTCTTCTACTGAAGATTTCTTAGTTAATTTTTCTGCTACAGGTTTGTCTTCTGCTTTAGCTGCTGCTTCTAGTTTAGCTCTTGCAATTTTTAATGTTTGTAAATTAGCAATACTTTCACTTTCTTTTGGGATAATTGAATCCCAAGTATCTAGGATAAATTGAGCAAATGTCTTAGCATTTGTAATTTTAGCATTTGCTTTATTTACTACTATAGAAGGTATTTCAATTCCAAGATTTTCATCCATAGTACTTTCACTAACTCTTTTTCCTAATCCAGGTAAGTTATTAAGATCTTGTACATATTGATCTGTCTTAACAACTATAGTACCTAAGTTATCAGATTCTTCTTTATCACGTCTATCTAATGCTGGTTTAGTAATCTTAAATAATGTTATTTTCGATGTTCCAGGATTGAAGTCTGGATCTTTGTCTTTAAAGTTACTATTGTAATATTGTGTTTGGTGCATTCTATATTTTTCACCTTCATGTTCTAAATCATGATATTGAAGATGAACAAACATTGGAGCATATTGTCCCATTCTTGCTTTAATAGGACTCTTATCGTGTGCTTTTAAAGCTTCGATTGCATCGTTTTCACTAGCTACACCTTTTGGAAGTAAATCAGCAAATATCCCTTTACCGAACATATCTGGGCCTCTTTCATTGGCATCATCTATTACTTCTGATCCTTTAAAACTATTATCAGTATATTCTTTTAAGACTTTATCCCCTAATCTACCAATTAAAGATGAAGATTGGGATTGGGATACTGGTTTATCTTCTCTTTCTTTATCAGACATTGCTTCTTCGTTCATACCATTAATTAAATCAATAGCAGCTAAAGCTAATTCTTGTTTTCTAATATCACCGTCTTGTTCTGCTTTTTCGAATGCTGCTCGAGCAATTTTTAATTGGTCTTCTTTTGAGGCACCGTATACTGTTTTAACAGCATCCCCATAAGATTTCATAGATTTATCATCAAATTCATTAACACCTTCATACAACTCATCATAGTCACTAATTTGTTTACTAACTCTGTATAATTTAGCTTCTAATTTTTCTAATTCATTACCATATCTATCTGCAATTGGCCCACCTTCTGGTTCAGCTTCTTGCTCCATATCTCTATATAGTTGATTAATTCTATCTTCTAATTCAGCTTTCATACCTCTTAAGGTTAAGACTTCATCATAATCAATTCCACCTCTAGATGGTTCAGGTTTAGATGCTCTCATTCTCATGAGTACAGGATCATTCATATCCATTTCATCTAATATCTCATCAATTTTAGCTACTCTTTCGTCTAAACCATCAAAGTTTCTTTGTTTTAAAGCAGCCTGGGTAGCAAATACAGCATCTTTTTCACTGTAACTATATCGTTTAGCCATTGCTTTAATAAAACGGTTTACTGCTTTGGTTACTTCGGGGTTAAGTGCTTCACTTAACTCTCCCACTTCAGTATTATCTTCAGCGGTGTTAGCAGATACTTCAGAACCATAATCGGCTCCACTTGAGTATGATTTATCAATATTAATATCGTCTGTGTTAGACCTAGGAGAAGAATCTACACCTTCTAATGCAAGTTGGATTAATTCTTTAATTTTATTTTTATTCATACCTTCTACTTTAGATTTTGCTTTTTTGGTAGCTATACCATACATTACTTTTTCGGCATCTTTACCATATTTTTTAACTAAATTACGTTTATTAGATAACAATCCCCGAAGTATAGACTCCCGGGATTCTAGTTCTCTTTCCGTTAATTTACGTTCATTAAGCATACATTAGTCAGTATTATCACCAACTACAAATTGTCTTGTAAAGAAAGTAATTGTATTACCAATTTGGTCTGCTAATTTATCACTACCTAATGCCTGTGCAGCATCCATTGCAGCTTTTAAAGAATCCTGTACTATTTCTTCTTCTGGGGATAATCCTACTTCTACTTTAGCTTTAACACCTTTTCTTTCGATTTCAATATCATCTGCTTCTGCATCTACTTCAACTTCATCTTCAACATCAATATCAACATCTACTTCTTCTTCTTCGTTAAGTGTAGATAGTATATCTTCTCTAATTTTTGCTTTAAGTTCAGATACTTTCATCTTACTCATGGCATCTTTCATATCATCTTTAGCATCTTTAAATCCATCTTCATATCCTTCTTCTTCAGCATCAGTACGAGCATCTTCTTTCATAGGATTAGTATCATCTTCATCATACATTGGCTTACTATATCCTTCATTGTATCTATTAGCAGCTCCTTTACCTAATTGTGCTAATACATTAGCAACTTTTTTACCTTTTTCTCCTAAATCCCCTGCTTCAAGTTTATCCATGATTTTAGCCATTGCCGCTGCACCACCAAAAACTGAAGCAACTCCTGCTGCTACTGCTAATGCTGATTCATCAACTTCTTGGGATTCTTTATTGATTTTGTTTTTGCCTTTTTTCTCAGCATCACGTTTACCAAATTTTCCGTAAGAATCATCCCTACGAGCTTTCATAGATTGTTTTTTACCTTTTTCAGCACCTTTACGTGCACCTAAAGATTCGTCTTCTCTATCGTCGTATCCTTGTTTTTTAGCCTCAGTTAAGATTGTGTTATCAGCGTGGATTTTTCCACTAGCTAGATATTTTTGTAAGTCAAAGTTGTCCATTATAATGTATTTTATTTATAAATATTAATTTTTTCTCCTAGAATTAACTTTTCTAGCAGGTTGTGTTCTATTTGATACTACTCGTGTTGTTCTTGTTGGTGTATTTACCCTAACAGAAGGTATTACAGTTCGAGTTCTTCTTACTGGTTTAGTTCTTATGGTAGGAGTATTATTATTTCTTATAACCCTACGTGGTTTTGGAGTAATAACCCTACGTGGAGGGTTTACAGTATTTACTGTTCTATTCTTTTTTACTTTTATTGATTGTATCATAGCAGCATGAGCTCTTCCATTAGTATTTACTACTCCGCTTCTTCTACCTCTATGATAAGATACGTTAGTACCTCTATACCTGTTATAGTTATTCCAACCATACCCATTACCCCAACCATAATAATTATTCCAACCATAAGTATTACCCCAATGATTAGATGACCATCTTCTGTTATTCCAACTATAAGACCATCCTATACCACCTCCGTATGGAAAACCCCATACCCAGTCATTCCACATTTGATGTCTATCCCAAGGTGCGTAGCTATAACCATAATTCCAATTTGAATACCAAAAATTAGTACTTCTGTTAAACCTATTAAACCTAACATATCTATTATTCCAGTCAAATGATATTGGTTGTCTTAAGGCATATTGGGCATAATCATATCTAAATCTGAAATCGGTTCTTAATTTCCATCTTAGTTGTGAAACTGATAATGTATCTATTTGTACATCAGCTGGAACTTCTAAAACTGTATCATATATTGGATCATGCCCTGTGGTACTTACATGCCACGTTGTTGAGCATCCCGTTAATAATAACCCCAATAATAATAATATTTTTTTCATATTTTAGTTTTCTTTAGACCAAGGTTTTGTAGTTATAGTTACTGTGTTTGTTGTGTTAGTTTGTACTGATGGATCCTTTAACCATTCAGTTGCATATACCCAATTTGTGCCATCATAATGTATATCAGCTGTTGGATAACCTTTATTACATACATTATCACAATAAACACGCGCTATATGCCCATCCCAACCATATTGCATATTAAAAGTTCCATTTCCTGGATTTGGTTGGTCTATACTTTTAGGGGGCATTGGATAAACATTAATATGGTCTGAATCAACTTCATTAGAAGATAATTCAACTGTATCACCTGCCGCTACAACCCCAGAATCTGGTCCTGTCATTGCCCAACTTTGTTCCCATTTCATATCTTGATCTGTATGGTTAATTACTGTTAAAGTAAATTTAGCAGGTGAAGTTTCTACTTTTTCTACTTTTTTAACTTCGTTTTTACATCCTACAAATAGGAACATTGATACTACTAATAATAAAATTGATTTTTTCATTTGTTTATTTTTTTTTATATTCAGCTTTCTTTGTGTTTTTCACAAATTGTTTTCCTTTTTTATCTCCTCTAACTTTTTTAGCAACAGTAGCTTTACGCTCTGCTTTAGTTAGTGATTGTGCTTTTTTCTTAGGTAAACACCTAGTTGTTGCTTTACCTTTTTTCATTGTACCACACTTACCAGAAATATTACCTGAAGTATTGATTCTAACCCAATCTTCTTTTTTAAACCAATCACGTAGTGATTCTTGTATCCTTTCTGTTAGTTGGTTTTGTGTCACTATTTTTTCTTTTTCTTACCACTCATTTGCCCTTTACATACTTTTACAGCACGACCAGATAAATAAGCTGATGATTTCTCACCTGCAGCCATTCTACGTTTACGATATGCTTCGCCTTTTTTACAAAGTTTTTCGTTAACTGCTGCTTTTATTCTTTCATTTAAATCCATTATCTTTTATAGATTTTAAAATCTTTACCTCTACGTGTTTCTTCTTCTGCTTTCTTTAATGCCTCTTCTTCGGATGCCGCTTTTACTGTTATATATTCGTTATCATATCCATCTTCAGTATATTGCCAATACTCCACTTCATATTCTTTTTCTGCAGGATCATTTGATTCTTGAATGTTATTTAAATAACGTTTTGTATTCCATTCGTGTACGTCAAAATTATCTTTCATAGTATATATTTATTATAAATATGTAGGTGTTTATGTTTATTAATTTATTTTTTGGGATTCTAAATACTTAACAACCTCTTTAACATGTTCATCAACTTGTTCCTCATTTATATTACCTCTCCATTTTTCTATATCACCTGCCTCAGTAATAAAATCATTTTTTTCCATTAATTTATCTTTAACATAATCTTTGAAATCTTTTATCTTATTATCAATTTCGTTATTTTTTATATTACGTTGATACTCTTCAAATTTACCCTCTCTTTTTAATTTATCTTCTTTTAGGATAACACATTTAAAACAGGTTTTATGTACTTTATAAAATTGTTTATCATTACGATTTTTCATTAAACCCTTACAACTAGGACAAAATAAAGGCATATTATGTAATTTTTTTGCCTTATCTAATTTAGTAATATTTTGTTTAATACCATCTTTAATAGTCCAAGTACGATCATCGTGTTCCCAAATATCTCCCTCTTTATAAAAGGTTTCGGCAGGTGTATACCCAACACTAGTTTCAGTTTTATCCCCGTATTTACCTTTAACGAGGTTTCTCATTCTTTCTACATCCCTCTTCTCAAACTCTCTATTTAACCCTTTTATTTTTTGACTCATAAACCTAATTTTTGTAACTGTTGAATTGTGTTCGCTGTACTAGTATGTAATATACCAATTCCTCCTGCGGCCTCCCACTGATCTATATTAACTTGTCTGTCGTCTATTAATATCGATTCTGGGGTTGCTAATTCTTGTTTTTGTTTAGCGTAACGTAATATTAATTTTGTACCAGGTATTTTATGTTTTACCCATACGTGTTTTCCTATTCTAGATGACTGCTCACGTGAAGGTGCTGATAGTAATACTGGGTTAAATGGTTTTAAATAATCCCATAATTTTTGTCCATCGGGCATCCATTTTAAACCTGCCCAAAAACCTACACCTGCTACTTTAATAGGATCCCAAAAATCTTCCCCTTTTTTGAATTCACCTTTTAAATCAACTCCAGTTAATTCTTCATACCCACTTTCAAAGTCGGCTAATACGCCGTCCATATCACAATAAATTTTATAATCCATAACCTTTTCGTTTTCTTCTAATCCCATAGCTAATTCTCGTGCATACGCATTTAAACCAAATGGGTCTTTATTTTTCTTTTCTTCTATTGGGGTGTTATCGTGCCAACATTTATGACAAGTATATAAATCATCACCACCACTTGATATATCCCAACTCCAATCACAGTTGTCACATTCGATTTTATCACCTACAATTGCTTCATTTAGGGGTTTATTTATTTCATAGGGTATGCCTTTTTCTTTTAAAAGATCTGTAAATTCCTCTTTAAGTGCATCTTCTTTTGATAGTATTACTTTAATAATATATTTATCTATATTTTTAATATCACCTTTAACTACTTCTTCCATTTCATCAAATTTACCTGTCTTCTTATCTCTTGGGAAGTTTGGAGGCATATTGCTAACTGCATATTGGTCTCTAAAGGGGGTGATTTTATAATTTTGACGTAATTTATCTTTATCTAAAACTAAAATAGAGGCATGTTCAAGCCAATTAGATACAACTGAACCTTTACTACGGGTTAAACTTACATTGGGGTCACCCTTTAATATATTATCATCTATAATATCCCATATAAATTCTGAGTAATGGTATAAAACACCAAATTGGGGACCTTCATTTAAACTATCAGTCCAATTTCTAAATGTCATTGTACCCCTTAAATTAGCTTCTTGCTCTATTTTATCCAAATGGTCATCTTCTGTTGTATTTGTACCAGATACATCACCTAAACGGTCTTCTAAGTATTGTATGTGATGAATCATTTCATGTGCATACGAACGTACTATATCTTTAGGATGTCTACCTTCAGTGTATAAAACAATATGTTGTCTATTTGGATCATAATATGCTGTTTTACCAAAAAAATCTTTAGCATTTTCTGAATCACCATCTATAAATTCCATTGAAGGTAATGGCTCAATATTCATACCCATATCAATCATATGATTGGTTAATTGGGCTATTTTTTCCATTACATCTATCTGTTGGGAATATGATGCGTTTTCGGTTAAAACTTCTTGTACTTTGTCAGACATTATATTAAACACTTCTTCTACCTCTTCATCGGATAGTTCAGAAGGTAACATAGGTTTTAATTTTTCTAATGATATTTTAGAAGCATTTCTAGCTGCTGTACCTGATACACCACCTTGAGTTATTACAACACGTAAATCCATGTTTGGGTAATTATCTAATGATGTAGTTCTCTTTGATATGTCTTTAAAATCGTCATCATTGCCCTCTCTAGCTCCTATAACCCAAAGTACTGTTTCTTCGGGATGATTTTTAGCGTAGTTATATATAGCTTGTATTGGGGGTTTAGGACTTAATTCAATTCTAACTTTAATTGGTAGATATTGTTTATAAGTATCCCATATTAATAGGGATTCTTCAGGTGAAATACCATCTCTTTCTTTACCTCCTATTAATATAATAAATTCATCGATTTCAGGGTTTTCTTTTAACGCCTGTTTAACAACTTCAAAGTGACCCGAAGTGGGTGGTTTAAAACCACCACCATATACTGCCACTACCTTTTTCTTTTCTTCTTCTGGTAGTAATCCTTCTATTAAATAACTTGTTAAACTCATTAAGATAAAAATTGTTTAATTTTAGATTGTGCCTCTTCTTTTGATACTGAATTATCTATAATATCTTTAACTCCATCATCTGCTAATAAGGCATTTAACTCACCATCTAGTTTGGCTTTTGCTTTAGCTGATCTAGCTTTTGCTTTATCATCTTTAGGTTTAGTTCCTGTGGGTTTAAATGGTGTTAAGTACTTATCTACTATACTTTCTAAATCACTTAATTTTTCATCTTCTAAAGTATTGGCAACTGAAACAAAATTATTACCAAATAAACTTTTATAGGCATCATAATTTTTAGTTACACCAGCCCATGTTCTCATTACAATAGCAGGTGCTAAACTTCTATCTTCACCTCCTGATTTTTCAAATCTATCTTGATTTTGCATTAATGAACGTTCTAAATCAGTATAAACATAAAGCATAAATACCTCATACCCCGCTTCTTCTAACTCTGATTTTAAGGCTGTTGTGGATTTAACTGAAGCTGCTGTACCATCTAGTATAAATGATTCTTTTCCTTCTATAGTAGCAGCTATATTACCTTTAAATTCTTTATTTGCAGCCGCCATTTGTTTAGCTTGCTCGCTTCTTTCTTCAGGTGTAGCGTTTTTTAGATCTAAAGATACATTTGCTTTTTTTAACATGTTAATATAAATGTCATCTATATTCATTACCTTTAGACCTCCTAGGTCTAAACCACGTAAAATGTATCCTTTACCTGCTCCAGGTGCTCCTGCTAAGATAATCGCTTTTGGATTACCTTGTGCCTCTTTTAATAATTGTACTAAACTTATCATACTGTTGGTTTTCCCATTAATGTTTTTGTATATAATTTTCCTGCTATATTTCTTTTGTATCTTCCATTGCCTAACCATTCAATGTCTTTTCCTTTAAGTACTTTACGTACTAATTCTTCATCGTCAACTGGTTCTACACCTTTGGCAGAAAGAATATCTATCCACGCTCCTGATACTTCTATATAATATCCTGGTTGTTTTAATAAATCTGCTCTATAATTTACTACTCTAGATTTAGCAGGTTTAGTACCATCATGGCCTGTTGCTATAAACTTATTCCCAAATCCCTTTTGTTTATATGCTGATATAGCATCAATATCATCATCTTGGTCTAAATCTATTACTACATATTTAGCATCTGATTCCTTACCTGTTATCGAGTCCGGAGAAGTAAAATTAGGATGACCACCAATAGGAGCATAAGCTGTAGAAATTAATTTAAATATTTCTTCATCATAATCCTGTAATTCTGAAGAGGGTATAGTTGTCCATGTATTTTTTGGTATATCTATCTCATTTAAGAGATCTACTAGTTTGATCATAATTAAACATGTTTATTATACATATTGATAAAAACATCAAGTGGCGTTCTGTGACCCATACCTTCAACTTCATCATGTATTGCTTCATTACCATGAACAGACCATAGTTTTTTAGTTAATTCAGGGTCAACAATATCATCTTCAGTACCTAAGACAATTGTACGTTCGTATGTGTTACCATAATATTCATACCCAGGATCTATTCGTCTACTATGTAAAGCAGGATTAAATAATAAAACATCAACTCCTAATCTTGAACCAATAATATCAGCGACATAACCCCCCATACTAGAACCTATGATTAGATCAGGCATACCTAATGTATAAATAAATTCATCTAAATCTAGGGTTTCATAATCCATTTCAGGAGCATAGACTGCACCTTTTGTTGATAAGAAAGATACTTTAGTTCCTCCTTGTTCACTATCTAAACCGTGTAAATATACTATTTTTTTCATAACCTTTATTTTATAATTGTAAGTTCGTTTAATGCTTCTAATGTTCCTTCGAAACCTGGAATATCTTTAGTCTCATTTAAGATTGTAATATCTTTATAACTAATTTTACCTACTGTTTTTTTACCTAACATATTGTAATCATACAATGTAATACAAGTAGGGCCTAATTTGGTAACATTCATTCCTCTACCAAATAAACGTGAATCTTCAAAAATAGCATCACCCTCTTCATTAACTCTAAATATTTTTGGGAAATCACCATACTCATTATCATCACCACCTCTTCGGTACTCAGTAATTCCTTTTACAGTAAATTTAACATCTCCTTTTCCAATAATTGCTTTAATATTTGACATAACCTTAATTTAATAAATTTAACATTTCATAATACTCATCAACGGTAATAAAACCACCATTAACTCCAACCCATAAACTAATTACTGCATCTGTTTTAAACATAACCTTTATTTTAAATTAATCGTTCGACTCATTCGAACCCGT
>JACKZZ010006205.1_pt1 | contig 12143 bp, 8 predicted proteins | sample 8027871 | NCBI WGS metagenome assembly JACKZZ01 (sample SAMN15724774, study PRJNA655200) | protist metagenome | isolation source: fluorescence activated cell sorting (FACS) single amplified genomes of... | place: USA: West Boothbay Harbor, Gulf of Maine | collected 2000-07-19
TTTCGATTTCGATTGGATCGCTACTACTGGATGCCGTTTTATCTCGTAAGGAATACGTCGTCCTTTGCTTGTGTAACTGTGTATAGCTCTTCCTTAGAAATAGAGTCTATTTTGAACTAGTCCATTTTATGTCTTTTGAGAAGTCTAGCGTTTTTACACAGTGGTCTAGGATGTGCATCTGAGATTATGATTTCTCTAGGTCGGCTGTCTCGAGTAGGGGCAAAATCATGCTACACCAATTAAACACATGACAGGTAAGGAATACGTCCTTATCCATCCCAGCCATGTTTTTGGAGACGCCGCAAGCGCAGGCGATTATGCTGATCCTGATCTTGATTACGTTTCTGATCGCGCAAGTGCGCGTCTGGCCGTGGCGGAGTGGGCAGCTGAACTGGTTTGATGCGGTGAGCACGAACTGCATTCTGTTGGTATTGAATTTTCAATTTTGCTTTGACAATGATTGATTAATATTTACGGTTATGTTCGCAATATGGCGATCAAATACACAGTACGGTTGTTCAAGACGAAGTAAATAAATCATTCTGGACAAATCGCTTGTAACTGTATCTGTGGACTCAAGTAAATTTAGATAGTGATGACACATGATTGATGACACATGATTATAGATGAAGTAATACACTAATTAAATTTTCCCAAATTGTCAAGCAATTTTTCGCTTAGTAGTAAGTACACTAATTTTTTCGACATTTTTTCCCACATTTATCTTAAATCTTCTCATCGATCCATTAATATTTCCAGGTAATCGCATTTTGGTTTCCCACTGCCAAGACGCAAGTGAAAGATCCTTCAGCTTTCGTCACCGGCGCCTTCTTATGTATTGCCACGATGTTCAGTGCGATTGCGGTCGTGATTGGGCGCTCTGGCCTGAGGGCCTACAAGACGCATCAGGCGAATAAGAAAGCCGTCGCATTACAAGCCGCGGCAACATCTTCCAAGGGAGTGGACCTGAACAAACAAGGGACCACAGATTCAGTGAAAATGCATAAAAGGAAAATGACAAGCTTTGAGACGGTATTGTCAGTATTTCAAGTGAGTTTTTTTTTTTGAGTTTTTGTTTTATGGATTAGTAAATTAGTTTTCTTTATTTTTAGAGAACAGGTGCCATTGGGCTAGTAAAAATTCATATATTAAGAACTAAAGTGAGACTATCGAGTTAACTAAAAACTAATAATAGATAACTAAATAGGATCATTTCGACAAGATCCTTTAAATAATTTCCACTAACCCTTCAAAAATCCTCCTCAGGCCACTCAATCCCTCGGCAAACTGATCAAAAAATGGCGTAAGCAACCTTTGGAGGAGCTGAATGAAGATTTGGATTGGCTGTTCATGAACGTGGGGCAGTTCGATTACGTCGAGATGGCCAAATGCTTCGTCATGATCCAGATGATGATCAGTATAGCTGTCTTTATCTCGGTTGTTGATTCAGATGATGATCAGTATTAACTATCTGTATTTCGGTTGTTGCACGTCATAATCCAGATGATGATCAGTAAAAACTAGCTGTCTTGTTTTTGGTTGTGGCACGTCATGATCCAGATGATGATCAGTATTAACTAGCTGTCTTTATTTCGTCATGATCCAGATGATGATCAGTATGGCTGTCTTTATCTCGGTTGTTGCATTCTTTCGCAGGGGCGCATATTTACTCAGAGGACAGCGAAGATCTGTGGCACGATTACTTAGACATCGATTACTTATAGACGTCGACCATCTCTCTCCAATCCAAAACTCAATCCAAATCTGTTCCAATAATTTCAAAACTGAGGTAATGAGGATGAAAGGCCCGAGCTTATGCAGAGACAGAAGTGGTACGACCGTCGTATTGTGATCGGTGGTTTGAATCGCGAGCAGTCGAAAAGTTTGAAACGCAATTCTATGTTCGGTGGCATGGGGCCCGCCGCCGGCAAAGGACGGGGGACTGTCGGTACAATAAGAGACTTTTAAATAATAAATGGTCCTCTTGTTTAACACTCGAATTTGATTTATAGTGACACTGATGTCACAGTTTAAAACTCAGTCTGTCCTATAATTTGCTAAATACTTTAATAGATCGATCAAAAAACTCATCGACATAATTTTCAAACAGCTGCCTCTATCGGTATCGTGGAGACGCCGATGGTATCGCCAGATCAGTCCACGGTGACCAAAATGACAACGAACGGGTCAGGCGCGTATTCGATCACGAACCAATTGATCGTCCCGGAATTCAACGCCATGGGCAAAGCATTCAGTCTCAGCAGCGAGCAGAAGCAAGAGGCGAATACTGGTATAGACGTATTTTCATTTATAGCTACATGTTCTGTGCTGACTGACAGTGTAGTAGCTGCTGATAATCATGCGTCTCTGTAAATAGAAAAAGTCATGGAGCACTGTTGTCTGAAAGTAAACAAATACACTGAAAAAAACATCGAATATTAATGCAACTTATCAGGTCTGCAATCAACACAGAGCACCATGATGGTTCACGGAGGAACAACTTCTGGTCTGGATTCTACCGATAGCAACCAGATGCAAGTTATCCGCCAGGTGTCGAAAAACTCAGAAAGGTCGTTACAAGTGAAATCCAGCAGGGAGAATGCTGCGAAATTCGAAGAGTTCATCACGGCAGATGCGAAAGAGCAAGAAGATGCGGCCGAGAATTTGGGGAAAATGAAGACCAGCATGGGACCGAGTAATTTGAAGGGGAAAATGGAAGCGGGTTTCAGTGATAAAGACATGCGACAACAGTGGAGTAACTCGAGTCTGTGAGGAAGTAGTTTTGGGTTATTTGAGTTGGGGAGGGAATCGTATTTGATTTTACCTACAGTAAGTACATTCTTGAGTAGAGGAGCAGCTATTAGCTAAATAGTCGAGAACTACATTAACAGATTGTTTCATGGAATAATGTAAAAAACCGTTTTCAGTCTTGAAAAATTATGTTGATCATTTACATATGAAATATAGGATTGCAATTTTACGGCACAGGCTTCATTTTGAGGACTGATGTGGTCGTCAAATAGAATTCCTCTAAATAGATATGAACACGCACATACATTATATACTTAAGCATATCAAAATCAAATTTTTTATGCGTTTCACATAACCACAACTTTCTTTAGACCGCCAACCGCATTGATGTTCTAGGATTCCAAGAACAATTTTTACCATGTCGATACATCACTCGAGATCTGGCACATATTCATGAACTTGTGTGGATAAACGATACAGAATTATTGATCATGCTAGACACTGAAGTTCTGAGAGACGTAGTTCGGGACCGCGTCTCTGAGAAATCAAAGATGCAAAAATTGGCTCCTTCTCAAAGGTAAAGATTGGACAAGAGGGAGTCCCTTTCGATTGGCATATGATGATGATTACTTGATCTGGATTGTTTCAAATTTGAGATAGCTTGGTCAGCAACTCATCGATGACAGACTGTAACTATTCTTCCCGGCAAAAAATTGAATACTACATCCAGGATCCCTGGCTTTCTGTAAAAATCGAGTCTGTCGATCATTGTGGCTAATATGTTGTTAGTATAATGTATCTTCTGAGGTTGGTTTGTTGAAAAGCGGTGCTACACCACACGCTAGTCAAAATTGGTCGAACTCGAAGCATTGTCAGACTCGCAGATGAGAAGAGGTTTAAGAACACCAATAAGAGATTGCTCAGCCAGCGACTCTATTTTCATCTATTAGACCGTATTAAGATATCTAAAATTTTTCTATGACCAGTTTTTGTGTACAAAATAAATCGTCTTAAAAATCGTACTATAAATAGCTGCACAAAAAAACCTCAATCCAATGTATACCCGTCTACACCGAAGAAAAATAGCTGCAGTGCAATTCTATTCATTCTCGCGAAGCTATTTGATATTGTTGAAACCACCAATCATGGTTCACAAACGTTTCAGATCAAGATAAACTATGGCAGAATCCTGGTCGTGGATTCAAACGCTCTACGATTGTGATTAATATATCGTTGCTCTCTAGCGGAGTGGCGTGTCTAAACGCATATCATCACGAACAAACTTATCACAGTGAATTTCATCTCAGGAGTGGGTGCAGAGCTTGCAGGACGTGTTCACGAAGTCCTTTGTGTACCAAAACAATGTCATGCCGGGAATGCTATAGTGCTCAGTAGATGAGCTGCGTGTTGGATGTCTCAAGTCTGTATTTTACAACGTTGTTTTTGTGTAGAAAAATCTGTATACGACGTCATTGAGAGATTTCATAGATTTTGTCTTCGACGTTCGGTCACAATCATACCTCGACATATTTTCGTCGTTCACCAAAAAATCGAAGCGTTTCTTTCATACAGCTCATACATATCAGAGGGGGTTTCGACTTCCGGTTATACGGTCATACTTGATCTCACGTGTCATTCTCATTTGTTTCTTCATTTTCGGGATTCTTGCGTCCAGCTACAGGCCACGGTTTTTCGACCTCGACCTCTCCTGAATTGTCAGTTCCCGTGGAAAAGCAAAATAAGTGTACAGAGAGGCTCTTTATAGGAGCCTCTGTAAATAATACGTAGTACGTTTGTGTCGCCCTCGCCGGTTGAGCGACTCGCCACACGATCAGAACAAATATACGATTCAACCCTAAACCTAAGTGATCTAAAACAATCGACAACTTTGTTCTGTAGATCGTGTGAAGAGGTCCAGCGAAGAACTACGAGAACATTGTGTAGCTGTGTACTAGGCATGAGTACCACGTGCAGTATTGAACACAACGAGTATTTGAATACTTATTGCTGAGTAAGATGATTGTGTGAAGGTGAACGAAGTGCAGAAGAATCAAGTTGTAACTATCTGTAAAGAGCATGATCATTGTGAAGCTGTATAGTTTGCAATCGATTTAGTAGATACGCATAGCGTCCGAGATCAATATTTCTATCGATAGAGATTTATTGAGTACTCAGCTGCTGCAGTGAGATGTTTGATATTAGGTGTACGAAGCTGTAAATTTAGAAGCCTATTCTATCACGACGTCCGAGTCACGAGCTGCGGTTTTGATTGTCTGAGCTTCCGCAGGAGTTGATTCGTGCAGTCATTTGGTTTTTATTCCAGACGAAAATATCCACTCGTCATTTTCATTTTATAATTTGAACCGAGAAGATCCGAGATCGTAATTATATTATCGTATCAATCTAAATTTATTAGAGCATCTATATCCACTTTTCGTTTATAATTTCGCTTTAAAGATCGCAAAGATGAGTCAGGGTCAGCCTGTAGTGAATACCGATGAAGTTACTTCGTCTCGCATGAGCAAGGCTTTCGAACGCCACTTAAAAAAGGCTGACAAGCGACAGAAAAAAGCAGCGAAGAGGGATTCGAACGATAGCGTCGTTTACTCGCGACAGACCAGAGAGTTGTTTTCCGTGTTAGCGGAGGAAAGTAGCAAGCACCAACAAGTCACTTCCACGGTCACAACTCAAACTCTCGAAACGGCCTCGGTGAAATCTCGAAACGGTGCGACATCAGTATCGTCTTCGCATTTCCCCGAATCTTCGCGGGAGGACGGTGCAGAGGGTCTAAAATACGAAGAGGCAGAAGACGACCATAATTTTCTCGGTGACGAAGAGGAGAAGATGCTCAGTGGTTTGTCCGAGAATATTCATGTGGGACGAGGGATTCTCACTACACCATCAGCCAAGAATGTGAACAATGCCATGGGCTCGTTTCTCTCATCTATATTTCCCACAGCAGCCACCACCCTGACCAGAGTGCTGAGCGGAGAGCAGACACACATGAAGGGCACCACATTCATTACCAGTAGTGCAGCGAAAACCAAGAATGTCGACGGCGCTCTGAATGAGGATACCGAAGGCGAAAAGAACGCCGATATTAGTGCCAATCATGAGATTGGGAAGCAGCCCACCACGACAAATAAAGAAAGAAAACGAAAACCGAAGCTCTCTCCTCTCAAAAGAGCCGAAGCTCGCGTGCTGCGCCTCGTATCTTCGGGCTTCCTTCATCGCCACGAAGCACACAAAATTATGAGTTGCTTAATGGATTCCGGTATCGATGAAGAGAAATTAATCGAGGAGAGAGAAGAGCGGGAACTTGGGAAGACCTATGTGGATGGGAAAAACTCTCACTCTGTGGGAGAGGATGACAACAACTCCAGCATCGCTTCTGATTGCAGCGAGACACAACTCGCAAAGTGGTGCGCTCATATGCTAGCACTGTGTGAGGAACAAGAATTACAAGCGTCTTTATTGATGGAGGAAGAGCATAATGTTTCTTCATCTCACAAGACTTCTGCGACCTCATTATCCAAAAGACTGTCCAGTAGTGCGTCAGGCTTTTTTTCTTCAGGAAATAGTGACAAGCAAAAGAAAGCTAAGGACAGGCTAAAAGCCCATGTTAAGGAAGCTACAGCTAACTCCGAAGGAATCACGAACGCCTGGAAAACGCAGGTTGAGCAAGAGCGCAGTCTCGTCTGGATCAAAAAGGAGTGCAGTTTAGTTTCCTCTGGGAAAAATTTCAAGCCTCTGTTTTCGGTGAACGCGAAGAAGCTGAAGAACGAAAAGTTGGATTTCTAGGTCTATGACAGTTGTGGAGTTTTTCGTTATTTTGGATGATAGATACAGACTGCTAGCGCAAACAAAAGTCGTGTTCGCATAAGATCGATACAACGATAGATTTTTTTTCAGCGAATTTCTTCTGCGCTCACAATGATATGAGCAGTAAACTAAATGTATTCAATTACTTGAGTGAGACATTCATATGTTTCCCGACGTTTTTCGACATTTTTTTCGTCGTGTTGTTTGCTGTCCGACGAAGAGTGCATCCACGTGAAGACTCATACAAGCTCAGTGACATCTTGATGTATCTACTGAATCATAGATGAACTTGCATTTAGCACCATAGACATCTAGATGATAGATTGCAATCTGTAGCTAGTGTCTTGTATTCAATTTCTCATCCTTTCAGGTTGTTTGTGCAGGCTCAATTTTTCTCGAACGTCTTGCTATTTCATTCGATTTGGTACCCCATCCTTGAGGTATCTAATACGGAGATTGGCAAAGACTAGAGGCCTATAGCTATTTTTACAAACGTATTCAGTATCAGTATCATATCTTCTATAGTATAACTTGGAGTTGGAAGTATAGCAGCGAGTGTACACAGATGATCTCACAGATTATGCCAGGTTTTTAGTTCGATAGTTCATCCGAAGCAGGAAGGTGTTGACGAAATGAAAGTTTCCGGCAGATCTGAGAATCTTGGTTGATAAATTGTACCTATTCACAAGCCTCTGTAGCCTATCATATTGTTCGGCAAGGTGATCTGTTCCTTCCGAATTAGTGTTGATAAATTGTAACTATTCAAAAGCTTCTTTATTCGGCAAGGTGATCTGCTCCTTCTGAATTAGCTTTGATCTATAACAGAACTCTATTTTTTGCAGTGGGGCCCTCATATCCTCGGATACCGATTTCTTATGCCATAAATATGACTATCATAGCCCACAGTCGTAAATAAATATGATCGAGAACAAGATATCAACATCGCAGGTGAGAACAAATTCCGCGATAGACGTCTGTTGAAGATCTACATGTCTATTTCTATGCCGTTTTTGCCTATAAATGCTTAGTTCTTTTCTTTCTTTGAATATGAATTGTATTTGTCGCTCTCTGAGTATAGCTGAGTACTTGTTTCAGAAAAAACTTTAAAATTCGAAAAAAGCTTTAAAATTTTTCGGAAAAATGTTCAGCAAAGCACGCAATCCTTTTTGGAGGAGTGGCAGCACGGCTTCTCCCAAAGGACTGAAAAATGGCACAGCTTGTTCTCCCAACAGGACATCAAAGACCGCCACTAGTACCTCGTCTACTAGAATAAACGCAGTCTCCACTTCATCAGAACAAGAAGCAGTGTCTGCCACGTCGCCACCAAACGAAAATGATATTTCTGCGACCTCACTACCCAATATTTCATCTAAAGATGAAGCACGACGCCGTTCTTTGGACGAGTCCTACTTTGTGCAGCATCACGATCTAGCTGTTGCAACACCAGTTCTCGACATCGAGACACAACATGACGCGAGAAACATGACGCGTATGAGCCGCGCATTCGACAAGCACTTGAAGCAAGCGGAAAAGAGACGGAAGAAGGCAGCCAGTAACGTAGTGAAGAGTGAGGGCGGAGGCATGGACCTGTACTCACGACAGTCGCGGGACTTGTTGATGACGATTGGCGGGGATAAAGAGCAGAAAAATACAAATAGGAATTCACGGGAGAAAAAATCCTCTTCGAAGAAACGTTCCACATCGAAAGTTTCGTTTTCGGAGACCCGATTTGCCGATGTGATTATGAACAACGTCGGAGATCAAACAACTGCTAACATCAAGACGAATAGGAGGTCAGTGATCTACATAGATCTGGAAGACCAGGTTTTGAATCCAAACGCCAAATGTCAACAGAATTCTTCTCACACTGATATGCAACATTCCACGAATAATTCGGAGACTTCCACGCGAAGCTTTCTGGGCGAGACGATCTCAACGGTGGACGAGGAGAAAGTCTCGTATGGATGCTCTGAAGATTTCGAATCAATAAGTGAGATGCTGAGCGACGACGATCACGTACCTGAGAACGTGCTGCTACGCAGCTGCTCGCCCAAAAGCTTGGATCCGGATGCTTATTTGTGGAACAAGAATTCTAGGGGGAACAAGATGTCCTTGGGCAGTCTTCCAGTTGCAGGGAAACAAGACAAAGATGATACTAGTGCTCTTCTGACAAATAAGCACCCAGGAGAACCCAAGGGGATCCTAGTGAATAAGCATTGCTTGTTGAATGCGAATTTGTCTACATCAACTACGGCTTCGAATGCTGAGTCGCTCACAGCTCAAAGTGTTAAAGGAGCAAGCAGCAGCAGTGCTGAAACGAAGTGTAAAGAAGCAGAAGGGCCTGAACAACAGTGTAAAGCAGCAGCAGAGCGGAATACTAGAGTGTTGAAGAGTCTGAGTGAAGACGCGATGCTTGGAACATCCGAAGATGTGTCCTCTGAGACCAATAACGATGTGAACAGCACCACGTGGCTTTCCAATCTATGGCCTTCGTTCGTCGGAATATTTTCTCCATCTGTTGCCACGAACAAGCCTGTTCAAGACGTAGAGAGTCTTCCAGCTGTCGCGAAACAGAACGATAATTCCATCCCAGCAACTTTGCTGGAAGGACCGCCACAAAATCAAAGCGTATTATCTTCTGCGCACGTATTAGGTTCCGAGCAAACAGGCAATAGCATGTTGTCCATTGGCATTCAAGCCACTCCTAAAACCCTGTCGTCCGGTAACATGTCTTCTGGTTTTTACGAAGTTGCGCTTTGCGCCGACCACAACCTTCCCAGCGCAACGCAGTATAATCTAGCGCCCAAGCCAAAGTCGTTCGGGACTATTAGCTCAACGAACAGCAATAGTCCCCCAGCTGTCGTTACAGAGGCCACAGCATCTGTTTCTGTCTCAGTCCCAGAACAGCACAACGTGGAAGTTGATCCTGTCCCCCAGGAGGGCATTGTATTAACGCCTCCAGTTCTTCACAAGACTGAAGAAACAGTGACTCCATCTGTTGTGGCGCCCCAAACGGCCGAGGCTGATCCTACTGCTGTGCGTGCGACGAAATCCTCTCAGCGCAACCCTTTGGAAGAGGCCGCGTACAGATTACGGAGATTGGTATTTGATTAATACCGTTCTTAGGACTTATAATATAGTGGATTTTTGATAGTCCTTATCGACTCTGATGTGATTTTGATTTTGTACAGCAAGACAGTCTTATTCTTATAACTACAAGTCTTTTCCAATGGTATCTCATACGTTCATCCAGTACTACCACCGTTGCCCACATTAGAAGGACACAAAAAAACTTTTCTTCTCTAAATGCACCCCACTGTACTTAATTATTCATCTCCTAGGTCCACTCCGGTTTTCTGTCCAAGCAAGAGAGCAAGAGCATCATCACGCAACTCAAGCAAACGGGCATCGACGAGGAAGCGCTAATCATCGAAAAACAGCAGAAGGAGAAGGGAGCAGAAAAAGACCGGAAAGACGCAAAAGAAAGGCTCGCTGGGTTAACGAGAGCGGCAGGCGTTCGAAGTAGCCTGACGCAAAGGATGCAGGTATTTGAATAGTTTCTTGTGTCGGATGAAGAGGACATTGAATATGTGGCGTCTAAACTCATGATTGTTCACACATGTGATAATTACTTACTTGATTAGAAAAGTAGACAGTTATAGATCGACAGCTGTTGTTGTCAAAATATCATGGATATTAGGTTTTCTCAAATGATGATTCATTTCCATTTTGGGCTCGAAAACAAAACCTCATAGTTCCAAAAAATACGTCTATTGACATTAAATCAGCTCAAACTCGACGAAGAAGAGCAACATGAAGTAGATTCGGATACTTCCGAAACCCATCTCGCTCGATGGTGCGCGCACATGCTTGCTTTACAACAGCAGGAGCGAGAGGCTTATCCATCTCGTAGAAATCCCTCTACCGGAACTAGTACTACCGAAGTAGATAGCAAACACACCCTATACCAACAGCGCCACAAATCTCAATTAGAGCGCGAACGGAGTCTCGTGTGGATTAAGCGGCAGTGCAGTTTGGTTTCGGGCTCGAACAGTTTGAAACCGTTATTCAGCAAGAGTGGGGACACGCATGACTTCATTTTGGCGAACTCTCCTTCTTCGGGAAACAAGAATGGGAAGAGGGAGAAGCGGAATAAACTTTAGCCATGTTGAAAAACGAGATGGCATAAAAACGGTTTGGGTTTTGACTCTCGGATTTATCGAAGAAATGTGCAGAAGCGAGAAGCGGTTTGAGATTTATCTTCGATATATTTTTACAGCAAAACATGTAGTAATCAGTAAATCAAGACAGTATTAACAGTTTTACATCTTACTTAGTACAGTTGCGACAATATTAATGCAACGGTTTGCATTTTCGCGTTAGTAGGTAAATAATCACTCGATGAGACTCTGGTTTGCTCCTCAGTAGAGAGCTGTTCCGGGTATGAATTCACGACGACAGAACTCCGTGGTTTGATGTTGAAAAAAGGGCGGTGTCCAGCTTCCCTTCTTTTCTATTTCTATTCTAATATGGATTCCACTAATCTACACCGTGCTATTCATCTACAACAACTACCCGGACACAAAAAAAATTCTTCTAGTATTTCTCTTTTCTAATGTGGATTCTTCTTCTCTATTTTCTGTTCTATTTCTATCTAATCTTCTAGTAGTTTCTATTTCTAATATGGATTCGGGATTTTCGTAATTGGATCCTAGGCTATGCCTACCTTTTGTGTATCTTGAATTTTCTTCAGTGCCTCTCTCTTTAGGCTTAGGGAATGCTTATGTTAGGGCTCTTCACCGTGGTATTGTCAAATCGGATTGGCTTTTATGGTTGGTTGGATCTTTCAATTTGTAGCAGCGTAGTCTAATGTCGAACACTAGATTTACAATTTTGCTATTCTTTCTAATTTTCGTTCAATTCATATTATTCATCAAGGAATTTGGCAGATGGTGATGGCATATGTCTCATCGATCGTTGTTTGCGTGGTGCGCGTGGTGCAAATGCTAGGATGATCTTCCAAAGATCAATATGATGCTGAAGACGAGGTTTTATAAAAATTCTCGCATTTTTTCCCAGACAGCATTTTCTGAAGTATTTTACGCATTGTACGTCAATTTTCTTTACGAGGGCTGAAGTTGGAGCGCTCCGTGTGGATACTTTTTCGTTGTTCGAGACACTCGTGGCTTGGCACACAAAATTATAAACAGTACACCAAGGTAGGTATTCCCGAAGCGCGTATGTAAGTGAGGGGAGCTTTTTCGGTCCTCGCCAACAAAGGCGACTATCGAGTGCGCAAAAGAACATCAGACTCTGAGTGGGGGATCTCTTGCCAACGCAGGCATTGCAACAAGTGGCACACCAACGCAACCCCCACACTCGCCGGAGACGGTAAATGCAGGAAAATCATGAAATTCATAAAAATTGTGAAAGGCATGAAAATCACGAAAATCATGGGAGGCGCTGACGAGAAGGGCGAGGTTGGCGAGGGCAGGTATGACAAGAACAAAAGGCGAAGAAAACGGGAGGGGAGGATGATGACGGGAACGAGGACGACGAGATTCAGGTTG
>JACKZZ010006859.1_pt1 | contig 12141 bp, 9 predicted proteins | sample 8027871 | NCBI WGS metagenome assembly JACKZZ01 (sample SAMN15724774, study PRJNA655200) | protist metagenome | isolation source: fluorescence activated cell sorting (FACS) single amplified genomes of... | place: USA: West Boothbay Harbor, Gulf of Maine | collected 2000-07-19
CATTTACCAGTGCATTTACCCGCCCGGAGCGTACATCCGTTCCCATCCGGATAGCACTAGTGATCCAGTCGGAGAAATTGATGAGGGGCAGCAATGCGAAATCACCGGCAAGTGTGAGACGGATAACTTAGGAGATATGTATGTGGAAACAACCTCCAAGTTCGCCCCCGCTGGATGGATTCGTTATTTGATTGATGCTAATACCACTTTGAAACTCGTCACTGCTTCAGGTGCCGCTGCGGCAGATGCCAAGGCTGCGGCTGATGCCCATCCCGTAGCTGGCATTTACCAGTGTTCGTACCCGCCCGGAGCGTACATCCGTTCCCATCCGGATAGCACTAGTGATCCAGTCGGAGAAATTGATGAGGGGCAGCAATGCGAAATCACCGGCAAGTGTGAGACGGATAACTTAGGAGATATGTATGTGGAAACAACCTCCAAGTTCGCCCCCGCTGGATGGATTCGTTATTTGATTGATGCTAATACCACTTTGAAACTCGTCACTGCCAAGAGTAATGACGGTTACTGATCGTGAAAGCAATCAACATCAACAAGACGAAAGTGGAACGACAAGGAGGGAGAAGTAAAGTTCCCCCTAGCGACAGATAAAGGGAGAGGAGGAGGAGCTGGTAATACAATTGCATGAGGCAGTAGTATCTCAAGCTGAAGCGCGAGTGCAATACAAAGCGCAAAATGATATAAATAGTATCATAGTGTACAGCTAAGATCTTCATCTTTATTGTTGAAATTTCTTTTACAAATTATACAAATAACTATTTTCAAAGCTAACTCACAACTCAGAACTAATATCTAATAACTAACGTTTTGGACAGGACGTCCGGACACGTCGACAGAAATGTGGACACCTCAAAAATTTAATTCCATGGAATTGTCATTTCTGAGTATTTATTTGAATACCATTAAAGTGTTGAATAAAACCACCTCAGATGGAACTATATGTTGCTTTTGCAAGCAGGAGCATAATTTGGCAAAAAGTCGTTGAGTAGAGTGCAAACGTGGTGCCGAATACTGTGGCATCGTGGCAAAGAAGATGTGGGTAAGGCCTTTGACTTTAGCCCTCCTACTCGTATGCCTTCTGCGAGTGGAATTGTGTCATGCGCTAGGTGGAAATCACGAAAAGAATCTGAATGATGCAGGAGGTGCGATGCCTTCATACCCAGAGTGCAATGCAAGTTACGGCAGACGCGACTATCTTTGGGAGACCGAAATGAAGAAGCCCCCTATGTTGCTCACCTTTCCTGGAAGTGGCACAACTATGACTCAAATGCTTCTGGAATTTGCGACAGGTGTGTATTCTGGCAGTATATACGACGAAGACGAGCTGTACCCTGTCATGCCAGGCCTGCGCAATTGTGGACAACGCTTGAGTGTCATTAAAGCTCATGTCAAAGACATCTTGTTCAAGCAAGAAAAAGGTGAAAAAGAAGAGAAAGTCACTTTTAAAACGAGTAGATATGTGGCCAAGTGCCGGAATGGGATCATCTATGAATTCAATCGATTTATAATTGTCCTGCGCTCGCCGTGGGCAGCGTGGTGGAGCAACTGGCAAAGGGATTTCAACACACAAAGAGAAGATAGAAACACACATACTGGTGGCATCCCACTTCATGAGCTGAACTATACTGCATGGGAAGAAGCGGCGTTGTATAGTCCGCATTACGGGGTAGGAATGTACAACACCATGTGGAATACAACCTATCCAAAGCTGTTTAAAAAAAACAATTATTCGCGAGCTGATGATATGAATTTCGGAAATACCACATTTCATAACTCTTTGCAAGAAAGCGTGAGTCGTGCTGCCCGCCGGCGTGAAATATTGCAGCAAGCAGAGCAGCAAAAGATGGGGCAGCACAGTAGCACACCCTACACAGGATACACAGGAAATAAGAATTTGCTCATTGTGCGATACGAAGATTTGTTGCACACAGAGCGGCGATTACATGTCCTCAGAAAAATGGTGGAATTCACAGGGAATGGTTTAAAACGAGCCAGTTATTGGCTTGATGGCGGTATTTTGATGGAAAATGAGAAGAATCGCCTTAAGGGAACGACAACGGAAGCAGAGGAACTTCGCAGATTAAAATGCGCGTTTGTGTTAGCGGATAATCCAAACGTGCACCGCAAAAAGGCTGGAAGCGGCAACACGATGGCCAGATCAGGAGATGCTTACAAACATGAAAAGTTAGTTTGCAGTGCTTGGAAAGCTCTGCAGAATAGTTCCATCGAACTGCAGAGATATGGGTACTTCCATGGGCCACATCAACACGTTCCAATCCCACAATGTGACGGTGTGGAAGTGGATTTGGTGTGAAGGGCCTTTAATAACAGGAGTTATAAACAAGCCGGCTCCGTGCAAGTGAAATGGAATGCCGGAGTAGGTAGTTGTATGTGTAAATGCGTTATACGGCTTGTATTGGATTTTGCGTACTTTGAATATAACTACAAAAGAACAAACACACTCGCCAACCGCATAGACGATTTCTCCTTGACCATTTCACATGGCGTTCATCACATTGTCAACTTTCGCAAAGTCCGCCTGGAATTTGACGAAATCAGAATACGTCATCTCTGTCGTGTGCACAGTCTTCCGTCCATTGTTATCCACAACATCGAAGCTTAAGGCCACATAGGGAGCTGATAAATTTTGGCATGACGAGCTACTCAGAGAGACTCCTAGTCGCCACTGCAGGTTGCTTAAACGACCAAAATTGGATGTCTTTCGAATTTCCATCAAGGCATCCATTTTTACTGCTGTACTGCTATTACTGTTGATAACGCTGTCAATTCCCGCAATAATGACAGTAATAGCTTCTCTTGCAAGAAATGTGTTCGTGTCTAAGGTGGATGCCATTTCAGGAACGGTAGGTTTGGGTGACGCTCTTTCAAAGCAATTGACCAAGTACGAGAGAACTTTCACTTCTTCGGGCCAACTCATTGAAGTGTCTGTTACAGAGTGATCCTCGCGACGTGACACTACGCATGCTTCCACAATAGAGTCTTTGGCAGCAGCATTTGTTTCTACAGTGCTATTAAACTGTTTGCATCCTGCAATGAATCCCTGAGGTGCCGACAATACTAAATGTGCAAACCCTGGCATGATAACACTTCTTTATCGATCGATTTTTACTACGCACACGTGCAAATTGCGTTCAAGAAGAGGTATGAGGCAACAGTGCTTCTGTAAGAAGGATCTCCCACGCTTTCTTGCTTTATATAATTCTGCGCACTCTTCAAAGCATGCATGGGGCCAGAGCTCCCTTCTGTGGGACAGGATCGACCTTTTCCTCAGCTCCTTCTGGGTGCCACTAGAAGCTCATCTGCACGGGGCACTCAACCATGCTCTCAGTCAATGCATTAAGAAGGTCTGTGGCGACTGTTGGTCCACGGGTTCCAGCATTCGCTGCAAGACATCTCACTTGCCTTGTCTCCGCCCAGGATCAGGTATGTCTGATGTATATGCCATTTCTTGCTTGTATGCCATGATTCGTTATGCCTTGGATATTCCTAGATGAATTCTTGTGTGCAATAAACCTTTTCCTAATACATGTGCATAGTGCTGTGTGAAAGAATCAATAGCAATAACCTGACGAGCCATCTCTCTTCCTACTCCCTTGTTACCTTTCTCACATCTCTCATATTTACCACTAGTTCAATGCAGGTTCCCGTAGTAGCAGTAACTGGGGACGTTTCTTTGCAGGTAGTGCTGCTGCCGTGGCAGCGCTGGCAGCACTTGCAACAAGCGGCAATAAAGATGCCCACTGCGCAGCTGATAATGCCTCTACCACAAAACTAAACAGTGCAGTAATCAAAACAAGTATGGAAGCAAGAGAAGCGAAAACCAATGTCGCTTGGACCAGAGATCAAGAAGGATATCGCTCTTATGGAGGGTTAAAACTTTTCACTGGCAACTCCAACAGGCCGCTTGCCGAAGACATTGCTAACCACCTGGGCATGTCCCTCGGCAAAGTCAAGGTCGGACATTTCGCGGATGGTGAAGTAAATGTTGTGATTAATGAAAATGTGCGTGGGAAAGATGTGTATATTATTCAACCTACTTCCCCGCCTGTTAATGAGACATTAATGGAGTTATTGCTCATGATTTCTACTATGCGTCGTGCGTCGGCACAAAAGATTACAGCGGTCATCCCGTATTACGGCTATGCTCGTCAAGATAGAAAGATGCAAGCACGTGTGCCCATTAGTGCAGCTGATGTTGCGCGTTTGTTAGAAGCCATGGGTGTGGATCGCGTTGTTGCCGTTGACTTGCATTGTGGACAAATTCAAGGTTTCTTCGGGCCGAGGGTGCCTGTAGATAATCTTGATGGTGGTACTGTTGGAGTTAGCTATTTTGGCGATATGGATCTCGTTAATCCTTGTATTGTATCGCCTGATGCTGGTGGGGTATATCGTGCCAAAATGTTCCGTGATGGTTTATCTAAGAAGTATGAGGTGGAGGCAACGCTAGCTATGATAGTCAAGCAACGTGCGAAGGCCAGCGAGATAGAACGCATGGATCTCGTCGGCAGCGTCGATGGTTGCGATGTTATTATTGTAGATGACATGGTGGACACTGCTGGCACCTTGTGTAAAGCTGCTGGGATAATCAAGGAACAAGGGGCCAGAAGAGTCTTTGCCTTTGCATCGCATGGAGTATTCTCCGGACCAGCTGCAGAACGCATTTCTAACTCAGCACTGACTGAACTTGTTGTTTTGGATACTATTCCACTCAATGAAAATGCCATTGCCACTGGTAAGATCACTCAGTTAAGTGTTGGTCCACTATTGGCGCAAGCTATCTATAACTTGCACAACAAGAAGAGTATTTCTGCGTTGTTCAAGTAAGAAATGAAGAAGTAAGTTGGCTACTGTCGAATAATTTGGGGGAAATCATACGGCTGGCAATTTGCTTATAGAGGCAGTATACAACATCAGCTGTCATGGAATTCAGAGGGGGAAAGTTGCTGCTGATGAAGTATGTGGCTGACAAACCACACAAACAAGCGAATAGACTTCGCTTATTAGTTAGATATAGAGACAACTCGAAGCGCTGTTAATAACAAACTTTTTGCACTAGCTCTGCAGTTTTTTCTCAATCGGTTATATGTATCTATATCATGCACGGTCCAAAAAGTAGCGGAAATCCCAAAAAGTCTGACAAGCTAAAAAATCGCAATTAGGATTTTAAGGACTTCCTCAAAGCACGTGATGGAGGATCTCAGCTCGCATCTCACCGTAGCACTGCTGCATTTTCCGCAGTTGCTGGATGACTTTCCTTCAATAATCGCTTCACTAGATTCTGGTGAAAGCGTCAATGTAGAAGCCATCCAAGACATTGGCTTGCGGGATGCATTGACGAATGTGCTGCGATGTCTTCCTGTGAAATACGAACAACACAGCGGCTGGTACAAGCTTCCAGAAGTTGTCAGTGTTGGAGGTATTCTTCTGATGGAACTATTAAATGCTGGCAGTATCAAGCAACCCAGTGCGCTGAGCGAAGCAGAAACTTTGGCAAGCCGCACCGCACCGCTGCGTCTGCTTACAATGCTCGGCAGATTTCCTGAGTTGCGTGCTGATTTGCCTGGTTTGCTGGACAGCTTGTTGGACGGGCAAGCGTTGCAGCTGGACGGGTTGGAAAATCAAGAAGTGGCAGACCAACTCACCCAGTTGCTTCGGGCTTTGGGCGTAGTAGAAACAATCGACGGCTTGAGCCTTCCCACTGGTTCTACCAAAACTGCTGCATTGCGTAGCTTATATCTCATGCGGGAAGCATTCCGCCTGGGAAAAGTTACCGACGCCGCTGCCGCCTCCTCGGTTGAGGAGGAGGATGAGGAGGAGAAGGAGAAGGAGAAGAAGCACAGGAAGAGAGGGAGAGACAGGGATGAACATGTGAAGTCCAGCAGTAATAGAGCAGCAGCCAGCGAGAGTGATGGGTCCAGCGGCAGCAGCAGTGATAGTGACGATGGGGAGGATGAGCGGTCAGCCGCTACCATTACCGCTCAACGTCACACGCACCAAGCAGCAGACCTGCCAGCTCCTGCTGCCGCCTCTGCCACTGCCAATGCCACCGCCAATGCCACCGCCACCGCTTCCGATTCCGCTTTTCCTGTCGCAGCCAAAGGTCCAGCAATGCCGCCAGGTTTTCAGCGCCCCAATGCGGCAGAAAGCGATAACTGCAGCAAAAATGGTGATGATGATGATGATGATGATGATTTGGGGCCGCTTCCTGTCTGGAAGGCCCCCCGCCGTACGATGCGGCCTACTGTGGAGCTTCCCAAAGGCCCGTCCAGTCTTGTCGACGCACTCAGCACTGACCTGCCAGAAGGATTGGACGTGCCTGCCACAGAAGGCCGCGAAGAGTGGATGCTCACCCCTGGAGAAAGTAAGGCATTCGATGCGCTGGAAGGCACATTCGGCAAAACCCGGGAATTTAAGAAAGGGAAGCAAGCAAGTCAAGCAGCTAAAGCTCTGCAAGCGAAGAAGGCAGCTGCAGATGCTGCTTCCCGAGCTGCTCCAATGGATGCTGCCATGAACGCTGCATTGGAGGAGTACAAGACGCTCAGAGGGCCGTCGCTGATGGACATACATGCAGAGAAAACAGCTCAGATGCAGGCTGCAAAGAAAGGAAATAAAGGTGATAGGACTGGGTTTGACTATGCTAGAGACGTGGGCTCTTTTAGGCAACGAGTGGATACTACTGTGCGTGCTCAGATGGTGACCGACGCACAGCGTCTGGATACGCGCTTTGACAAGTCAATGCAGCGTGGGGGGGCATAGGAGTAGGAGTAGCCACACGTGCGAGAAGGCACTGTACTGTGTACGGGGGGGGGTATGAGTGGTGTGTGAGCTTAGACTGAGCACAATGTAATGTTGTATTGGTTCTGATGTTTTTCTTGTGTTCTTTATTAACATTTGTACAAAAAGTAGTATATGCACTCAACTCTATCTGTATAGATATCAGACCCCCTGCAATATCGATTCCCCTACTGCTGCAGCGGGCCACGTTGTTCTCTTGATATTCCTCCGCCACGCCTTCGCTGACTTGTGGCATGCTTCATCCAGCGCTGTTGCCACCTTTTCAAAGGAGTGTGGATGCCCAAAGTTCTGCGTGACAGCAAAAGTGGTGTCAAGGTTCAACACCGCATGCCACCATCCTTCTGGCACGAAAACAGTTTCCCCAGGTTGTTGCACAAATTGCACACGTGTGTCCATGATCTCTTTCTTTATGTTTGGTAATTGATTAACAAACCAACCTGCTGCGCAGTAATCTCCTTCCCGCTCTCCTGCAGCCTTCTCCTCGTCTGAACTCCCAGTCATAGCCATCCGCTGTACGGACTTGAGCGACGATTCTTGGGTGTTAGGTGGGAACAATACCCACAGCTTACGACCTATTAGCAGCATATTCCATGCAGATGTTCCCAGTGGATCAATGTGTAAGTTACTCCCACTATTCTGTGGGCCAAGGATCATCCAGCGGTGCAAGCCAAATGCTAAGCCGTTATCGCCTGCTGCACTGAGTAAGTCTGATCTATCAGTAGCGGTGTGACAACCACTCCGGGCCTCCCCACGCCCAGGCCCACCCCAGAACGGCCGCGGAATGCTGAAGCGGTCTATGATGCAGTCGTGCTCCCCATCTACAAGTGTCTCGAAGATCAGCACAGGGTTGTCATCAGACTGCACACCAGTAGAGCCGAGGTAGCTTAGGTATTCCTGCAGGCTAACAGTTGCATCCTCTTGCGCAACTTCTAAGCGCCGGCTCTTGCCGAGGATATTGGTCAGGGTGGGAAGCGCCCATTCCATTTTGGGGCGAGTTGTTCCACCGTCGTCACAGTTCGTTATCACTAGTGGGACGAAATCCCGGTCAGAGGGGTAGGTCTTGTTGAACGTGGTGCTGCTCGTGGCAAAATTGTCAATACGGTGAGGTTTCTGGTGCTCGTTATGCAACACACTTTGCATGTCTTTCGTTTGCAGCATGTTGGCAAGACCCATTTGTGAACGAGTGCTATTTGGCCGCAGCTCAAATGTTTTAGGCTTGACTTCATCATCGTCACTGAAAAGTTGCCGGAATGTGCCTAATTCTGTGCTCGCGATGAGCTTGAAGTCTTCTTGGATCTGGAAGCCACTCATGCTTAAGTTTATGCTAAATAAAAGCCTAAAAACTTGCAAAGAGATGAGAATCTTGCGCTCAACAAAAACTTTTCTCGGATTTCGGATTTATTAACTTTTATTCGTGCAATAAAATTGGGAGGAGGAGGAAAGAGGATGGAAATACGCATTTCCAGCATTTAAAGACTGAGTTCTTACCTTATCTGATTTACACGTGTATAACACAATATATGGCATTTCTTTTTGGGGGTTCGTGCAAAAGCGAAGCCACCCTATCGTCCGAATTTCACTGTCCCGCGGCCTTGAATGAACAAATCCACCACCTCATGCTCTGCTATCAGCGGCACAGCTTCATCAATCTTCATCGGAGCAGTAGGTTCCGCATTGTGCTCGAATGTGGCATGCACAACCTTGTCTATATCAGCTGGCGTGACGACTGGATCGCCGAAATAAGAGGTCACCAAGTTGATACTGTTGAGGATCTTCTTCATATCGGCACGGTCCAAAGTTCCTGTTCCTGATAAGTCATATAACTTGCAAGCAATGGCAATCTTTTCTACTACGCTGCCACTGCAGACGCAGCCACCAACACCTGCCATGTACTCCTTGATTGCAATGATACTCTGTAGTGATAGGTGTGCCATGTGCGGCGTCAATCACGGTGTGAGGAGGAGGAGGGTCGGTGAGGGTCTATCAATAGCACATGTCTACAGATAATGTGTAAAGCGGCTAATGATAGGCCAGTAGGTGCAGTACAGGAATCTTAATAGCAGCAGACACACACACACGATGCTCCCTCACATACCTCTCCAGTGTTGTCGAACATGACAAATAACCGTGTCAAGAGCTTTCTGTCCGATTCTTCGAACTTTTCTATCTCCTTAATTGCGTCATCGAACTCTGTACGACTGCATACGGACGGATCAGCGAATGTTTTGATTTTATCAGCAATTATTTGGAACTCTGCAGCTTCTATGTTCGTTGTTGTGAATGCGATAGCACACACGCCTAGACGTGAATTAGATTTGCTTGGCTCATTTCCCATCTTCGCCCAAACTGCAGTTGGCTTCTTTTCAAAACCAATAGATGTGCCAGAACTGTAGACCACGTCTTTTTAGCCCTTGAAGAGGCGGAACTGCTGGGGCTTTCTTACGTACGAAGGGGCTCCTGATATTTTGAGGTGTTTGCTATCCATTAGTCATCTAGAATGGCAGATGTAGGTGGAGTCGTCGCTTCATTGCAGTCCTTTGCAGTCACATCTGGTAAAAAGCTCCTTGACTTGAATCATGCAATCTTATCAGGCACTATTCGAGAATTGATATGGCATGGATTTCTTGTAGCAGTTGTTTTGATGTTTATGCTTGTCAGTCTCAGCAAGCTGCTCACGGCTTCAATCAACTACAGAGGACGGCATGTGCTAGTGACTGGTGGCAGTTCGGGGATTGGACTTGCTGCAGCGATCAAGTACGCACAGCGAGGAGCACGTGTAACCATTGTCGCACGAAATCAGAAAAAGCTCGACGTGGCGCTGGCAACACTGAAACCTATCTGTGAAAAGTGCGGTCAAACTGCCAGTGCCATTTCTTGTGACACTAGCGCCAGCTACGAGGAGTGCGTCAAGAAACTCGTCAATGACAAAGTTGGACTAGTAGACGTTCTTGTCAACTGTGCAGGCACCAGTATTGCCGGTACCTTCACGGATCTGGATCCCAAGCACTTCGACAGCATGCTACGCACTAATGTTTTGGGTAGTATATACCCAACCAAAGCGTTGTTGCCTGCCATGCAGGCTAGCGGAAAAGGAGGAAGAATCGTATTCGTCGCGTCTCAAGTGGCGCAGGTCGCTATTCACGGATATACTGCTTATGCCGCATCTAAATGGGCTCTGCGTGGGTTGGCAGAAGCGCTGCAAATGGAAGTAAAACCATATGGCATTTTTGTTTCTGTCTGTTATCCTCCTGACACAGATACGCCCGGATATGAAGCGGAAATGACCACAAAACCTGATATCACCAAGAGCTTGAGCGATTCTGGTGCAGTCTTTAGCTCCGATCATGTGGCGAATGACATTGTCTCCTATAGCGCGAAAGGCTACTTTGGCATTTCTACGGGCTTTGATGGCTGGTTATTGAAGCAATTGCACCCGGGCATGAGCCCCTGCAATAACCTTTTCGAAGTGTGGCAAGGAATTTTGTTTAGCGGTTTGGCACGATTTATTTCTTTGTTTTATATTTCTCAGTGGGATTCGCAATGTTTTGATGCGGTGGAGAAAGCTATGAAGGAAAAGAGAAATGCAAAGAAGAATGAATAGCTTGCTACGATTTGTGGGGGGGAATATGCTGATGATTATATATAACAACTCGCTGTTTACTGATTACTTATTCCTAAATATGAAAATAAACAACGACGCCTCACTGCTAGCTCGCTGGCACACACACTCTACTTACTAATACCACTCCCATCATTACTACTGATCAACTGCGTGTTACTCTCCGATCTCGCCCTTCCTGATTGGACACTGGCACTAGCACTCACTTCAGTTCCTGTGCCACCACTACTCATTCCCGATATTGGGCCTCCGTTGGACCCACCGTGCGACTCCATCCTCCTTGGACCTGAACCCTCTTCATTCCTCCCCGAGCAATCTGATAGTGACATCAACTCGTCTGAATAATAACCAAATCGATTAGGCGGACTCTCCTCCGGGCTAGGAGACGCTCTGCCCGCACCATGAACATCCCACAACCTTCTACCTACTTCACTTCCTTCCTGCTCCACGTATTCGTTCGCCTCCATCTCCACGTCATTCCTACTCGCCTCCTTCTCCATATATAGAAAAGGCCGTCAACCGACCGTACGGCACACCAAGGACAAATTTTTACACCCAGAAATAGTGGCCGGATACTATCGCTGTGTGTAGTCGAATGAGACCGTGCGTACATCTATGGGAGAAAATGATTTCTTTTTTACTACAATCAAATTTGCCGGTTGTTTACTATGGTGAATGACTACCAATCAAGGAAGTGCTCTCTGCGGGCCGTCCTGCGTGATCCGGCGTCTGTACAACTAATACAGGATGCTGTCCGTCGATGCGACACGCTCTGGACTCACTGCTTGCTGTTTCTTAAGGGGTTTTTGCTCCAAAAATATGAGCAGGACCCGGAAAGAGCACAGAATCTTCCGCGAGTAGACCCCACGTTCGTCCTGAACGCTCTGAGGGTGCTTGGTGGAGTCGTAGTCAATGGGGGTAGTGTAATCGCACAACAGCAGAGACAAGAATTTAACAACTTCTATGCTCAACATTACGCACCAGCAATGCTAGACGAGGAGCCTTTGACGCCCCATACCCATCTGACTCAGATTCTCAATTATCTTTCGCAGGAACTAGTGGTAAACTACGAAACAAATATTAAGGAGCACTGGCTGAAGCACTTGAACCTGTTTTTGAATGACGGTCTCAAGAAAAGAGAGAGGCTAAGGTTAATCGACGAAGGTGTGTGGACAGTAGAAGAAAAGAAGGCAAAGAAAACAGCCTTGTTTCGCGAATTAGATGCCGTCAAGAATGATCTGCTCAATTCGAGGAACGATGATCCCGTAAAACATTCCCATCCGTATTACCACAGTTGGATTGATCGTGCGGCATTTCTCATAATGCCCAGGGGTCGTACGATTCGAGAGAATGATGTGATGTATGACATCGCGTTTAGTCCACAGGATTATCTGTACGGTATGATATTCATGGGGGATTTCCGAGAGACCACAGCAGGACAGAAGAACTTGAAAGTCAAGTTGCTGAATGTGTTTCCACTGAAAACTTCATTGATACCCCGCTCCATCCGAATTGATACCACAAGTTTGCTTAAGCTTCTGGATTGGGGCAGGCCGGACAGCAGAAGACCCCTAGCAGATCGAGAGGGCGAACTGTTAGAGAGAAAGAATACGGCATGGGATATGTTTTTTGCCTTGAACCTACGCATTTTTAAGGGTGCCCAAAACGCGGGTGAAGCCGAGAACGCG
>JACKZZ010003232.1_pt1 | contig 12139 bp, 4 predicted proteins | sample 8027871 | NCBI WGS metagenome assembly JACKZZ01 (sample SAMN15724774, study PRJNA655200) | protist metagenome | isolation source: fluorescence activated cell sorting (FACS) single amplified genomes of... | place: USA: West Boothbay Harbor, Gulf of Maine | collected 2000-07-19
TTTATATTAAGAGTATTTATATTCTTATAGGAAGGATATAAATTTTATTTTTAGCGATGTTAGAATTAGATATAAATTTTAGCTTTTGTAATAAAAGATTCATTCTATAATAAAAAAAAACTAGATAAATTGAAATTAAAGGAATTATTTTAAAGCTTATTGATAAAATTTAAAAATGAGGTGCCTTAAAAGATAAATTGTAGCATATTTTGTACAAAATAACATAATTAATTGAAACATCTTATTAGTTATTGGAAAAAAAATCACAAGAGATTTGGTGTGTAATGGCGAGTGAAAACCAAAATTAGTTAAGCTTTATTTAGGTGTATTACAGTTTGATATAATGGGTAAAGTTAGGTTATAAGCCCTTATATTTATTTTAATTAAGCTTTGTAATTAAGTAAATTAGATTGAATAAAGTGGAAACCATTCACTAAAGCTAAATATATTTTATTTAATCAATAGTAAATTTGTACTGTAAAGGACTGGTTTGAAAAAATCAAAGTGTTTATTTAATTAACGCTCTTATTTGAAATATTAAATTATTATAAGTTTTACAGTTTATTAAATAATGACGTACCTTTTGCATAATGGAATAACAAGTTAATTTTTGTAGTGAGCTTAATTATTTAATAAGCATAGTGCAAGCAAAAGTTAAATTGCTTTTTTTAAATTATAAAAATTAGACCCGAAACTAAGTGATCTAGGTGTGGGCAGAGAATATATTGCTCGAACTCAAGTATGTTGCAAAATACTGAGATGACTCACATTTAGGAGTGAAAGGCTAATCAAACTTAGAGATATCTGGCTTTCTACGAAAATTGTTTAAGCAGTGCATTACTAAGTATTATTGGGGGTATAGCTCTTTGAAATTGATGGGGTAGATTACTTACTAATATTTTTTAAACTTGAAATACCATAAAAAGTAATAGCCAGATATAAAGTGAAAAGATTTTATATCAAATGGGAAACAGCCCTAATTAAAAACTAAGGTGTTTAATTTTAAGTAAGTGCAAAAAATAATGATTTTTAATTATTATTAATAGGTAGGCTTGGAAGCAGCCATTCTTTAAAGAAAGCGTAACAACTCATTACATTTAAATTAATCCATTATTTACAATGTTATACACTAACTTTTTAACCGAATTTTTAGTTTTCTTCATAGGTAGTAGAATTATTTGTTTTTTTATCAAAAAAAACAATGTTGTTATAAGTAATGTAGATACAAATTTGTAACTAAATTTTGTCACTTTAAGATGAAGGTTTTCTTTGTAAACTCAAATAATATTTCATAGAGTTAGTCGGTTTCTAAAAAGTATTAATTAATAATTAACTTTAATGAACATATTATATTTATTTTTATTAGGTCTATTATGTCAAGGCTTGTCATATTTATATATAGATTTGTCTTATAAGGATAATTAGAAAATAAAACTTACCGTACTTAAGACCGAAGTCAGGTCATCTAGTAGAGTATACTAAAGTGTTAAGGTAACTGTATTGAAGGAACTAGGCAAATTTACTCTGTAACTTTGGGAGAAGGAGGACTTCAATTTTTTATTTTTATTAATTTTTGAAGTGGCACAAAATTGGAAAGGGTGACTGTTTATTAAAAACACAGGACTTTGCTAAGTTTTTTAAACGATGTATAAGGTCTGAGATCTGCCCAGTGCTTTTAAGTTAAAAGAAGACTGATAATAGTCAATTATAACCTATTGTAAACGGCGGCTGTAACCATGACGGTCCTAAGGTAGCGAAATTCTTTGTCGGGTAAGTTCCGACCTGCATGAATGATCAAACAACCTTTTCACTGTCTCCAGTAAAGTCTTAATGAAATTGAATTTTTTGTGAAGATGCAAAATTCTTTAATTAGACGGAAAGACCCTGTGGTCCTTTACTATAAATATATATTGAGTTAAAAATAATTTTATAAAGTGTAAATGGTAGTTTATATAAAAACTTGAAAAGTTTTAATCAACGATGTAACACCATTTTTAATTAATTTTTAAATCTAATTGTTAAGTTCTATTTTAGTTAGTTTGACTGGGGCGGTCTCCTCCTAAAAAGTAACGGGGGTGTATAAATGGTAAATTTAAGCTACATTGTAGTTTTTAAGTATAATAGCATAAATTTGCTTGACTGTAAAATTGACAAATTAAACAGGGACAAACGTTGATTATAGTGACCCGATAATTTAAAGTATGGAATTCTTATCGATTAACGAATAAAAGGAACCCCAGGGATAACAGGCTAATTATTTCTTTAGAGTCCTTATCGACAGAAGTGTTTGGCACCTCGATGTCGGGTGCGATCCGTTAGGGGAAAGGTGAAGATAGATACCACCATAACCCTGGTATCATACAAATTATTAGATAACGTAGACCAACTTAGGATGAGATACAAAGTAATTTAGATGCTAACTGATGAACCAGGTGGGTAATCACTCCCACGCGTCTTACTGTCAATGGACACTAATCATACATCCATGGTTTATCACATGGAGCGTCCTCACATAAGATAAGAGCCAGAATCTCTTATAGTATGGAAGCGAGGGTAAAAGTTGAGAACTCTAATATGTACTGTTAGGGTTCCGATTAGAACGAATCAACCAAGAATTACAGAAAGGTAACTAATGTAGTAAAACTCCACAAACGAGGAAGTCTGGGATATAGTACAACGCCTACGGGCACCCAGGGGCATAAATAGATGCGAATATCTCATTAGTAATCTCACTTCGCACGGCAGAAGGGGATAAAGAGTTACAGAGATATGGAGTAGAGTTGGGGTTCAGTTGAGGAATGGTTTATCGGAACGGAGTAACCTATTGACTGCTCCAATGAAATTTCGATCAGAGATTATAGAAGGTGAGTTGGTGGGATTCTGCTACAAGCAATTAATAGGTGGGATTCTGCAAGAAGCTAAAGGTTCCATGTAATGTGGAATATATGCTGACGTGTCGAGCTGAAAAGATACAATTATATACTGTAGGGAGCTTTAAATCATACCAAATGCAAAAAAGAGAAAATTAGAATCAAGTAAAGTGGAAAAGTATTGAATGAAACAGAACTGAAATAATAATTTATAACTTACAGAGGAGTATTCATGATTGTAGCAAAATAGGTATTTTGTGAGGGAGACCTCACTTTCAGTAGGAGCCGTATGAAGGGAGACTTTCACGTACGGCTTTGGAGTGGCGGTGGGCTTGGTAACAAGTTTGCCGACCGCGTCCTTATCATGTCCTAGAGTTGGACAAGATTCTAAGGGTTTGGCTGTTCGCCAATTAAAATGGTACATGAGCTGGGTTTAGAACGTTGTAAAACAGTTTGGTTCCTATCTGTTAGAGAACATATGTTTATATAAGATATTGACCTTAGTACGAGAGGACCTGTATAATTGAAGCCTATGGTATTAGCAATTGTTAACATAATAGCACGTTGCAAAGCTAAGCTTTAAAAAAATAATTACTGAAAACATATAAGTAAGAACTTTTTCTTAAGAAACTAAAAATAGTATGGCGTCAGTGCTTATCGCTTATGAAAGTATAAGAGTTACTTAATTTGTTAACGAACTTTAGAAGTGAAGATCGTTAAGATTTTAATTGTAAGCATAAAGTTACTTTTTATTTTTTTATTTGATTCAATATGATAATTTTTAAATAACTATATTTTTTAGTTATTTTTAATACGATTATTTCCTTTAGTTTTTTTACTATAACATTAATACGTAAAAACACTTATGACAACTAACTTGTTTCCTAAAATATACAATAACGATACTTGGTTTAGATTGTAAACTATTTTCAAAAAACTTTGTTATAGATAGTTTTTAATAAATATAACCGCACTAAGTGACTACTTTACTGATCGACGTTTGTGCACCATTTTCATATTTTTTGATGTTGAGTGTTTAGAAGGCTTAGTGGATATCTAAACGATTTATTCATTAAGCAATCGTTCTAAAAAAATACTCTGCTATGCATGTGCCAGGTTAGAAATACCTAAACTAAGAATGAATATGAAAACAGAAATTTTAGCTATTGTTGTTATACGCTAATCGATCTTGCTATTTAAAGCGTCACTTAGTCTATAAACGAAAGCTACAATATAATTTTTTTGATATCTGTGTATGATAAATTTGATATGAATTCGTTGTAAAATCAACTAATGAATAAATTGGATGAATATTTCACGTTCCGAATGAACGCTAGAAATTTTTTTAACACATGTAAGTTAAATATAATTATTTATTAGATTATATAGCGCACGGGTGAGTAATAGTTATGAATATATTAAAAAGCTTTGGATAATTTAATTTTTAAGTTGCTGAATACAAAATATGTAAAAGATTTATCGCTTTTTAACTAGCATATCAAGTTTTAAGTTGTTGGTGATGGTAATGGCTCACCAAGCTTGTAATACTTAACCGGTCTTATAGGACGTGAGGTCACATTAGGGCTGAGACAAGACCTAAACTCTTACGGGGGTCAGCAGTGAAGAATACTTAGACAATGAGCCAAAGCTTGATCTAGCAATATTTCGTGGGTGATGAAGATTCATAATCGTAAAACTCAAAAACTCTAAAGAAGATAAATGACTGTATTTAGATCAGAAGTCCTAACAAATACCTGTGCCAGCAGTTGCGGTAATACAGGAGGGGCTAGCGTTATTCATCATTATTGGGCGTAAAGGGTATGTCGGTGGTTTTTATAAATTTTATTTAATTTTTGTTTAGTTCAGCAAAAATTTAATTTTAGATTTATTGAACTTGAGTTTATGAGAAGATAATTGAATTTTTTAAAGAGGGGTGCAATCCATAGATATTAAAAGGAATGCCAATGGCGAAGGCTTTTATCTAGAATAAGCTGACACTAAAATACGGAAGTGTGGGTAGCAAAAGGGATTTGGAACCCCAGTAGTCCACACCGTCAATTATGAATATTAAATACTATTAGCTAAAGGTATAATTAAATTATTAGATATTGTCCTATCCTAAATAAACAATAAAATAATTATACTTCCAACATAAAATGTGTGTTTTGTAGTATTAAAGTAAACACATTAAATATTCCGCCTGGGGAGTATGTTCGCAAGTATGAAACTCAATGATGGCGGCGGGAATTTATATAAACGGTGGAGCATATGTCTTAATTTGATACTACGCAAAAAATCTTACCCTATTCTTTGATGCAGTGTTACTATAAAAAAGTTATTTTTTTATATGTGTTACTGTACAGGTATTGCATGGCTGTCGTCAGTTCGTATTGAAAATTGTCACGTTAAGTTGTGTTTAACGAACGAAACCCATAAGATTAATTACAAAGTATTACGATGTACATTAAAATTACAGCTGACAAAAAGTAAAGTTTGATGAAGGAGTGGATGATCGTCAAGTCATCATGGTCTTTTATAAGAGGGGGCTTAATGTATGCTACATTGGTATATACAATCAGATACAAAAATGAAAGTTTTAGTAAATCTATAAAAGATACCAAAGTTCTAATTAATTTCTGTAATTCGAAATTATGACGAAGAAATCGTTAGTAATCGTAAATGAGCACGTTACGGTGAATTTTAATCTAAATTTTGTACAAACTGCCCGTCACGTCTCTGAAGTTAATTTGCGTAAAAGGAATTAAATTAATTTAATTTGTTAATATAAAATTAACTTTTAAAGTGTTGTTACTGTATGATGAGTTAATAACGGAGACGAAGTCGTAACAAGGTAACTGTAGAGGAATCTGTAGTTAGAGAACATTTTTATTTATTGAATTACATTGATTTAATTAGTTTTTTTATATTTTAATTAAATATATTTAAGAAATATAATTCATGCTTTTTTTTTATAAAAGTTATTGAGTTTTTTTGATTTTAACATTGTTGACTTTAATTTTTTTAATAATATCGGTTGCTTTTTTTACATTAGCTGAACGACGAGTTATGGGTTCAATACAGCGAAGAAAAGGTCCTAATATAACTGGATTTTGAGGTATACTTCAGCCTTTTGCTGACGCTTTAAAATTGATTGTTAAGGAAATTATTTTACCAAAAAGAGCTAATAAATTTTTATTTCTTTTAGCTCCTTTTTTGACCTTGTTTTTTAGTTTTATAGGTTGGTCTACAATACCTTTTAGTACCCGGTCTTTTGTTATAAATTTAAATATCGGTATTCTTTATATTTTGATTGTTTCGTCTTTTGGTATTTATGGTATTTTATTATCCGGTTGAGCTAGTAATTCAAAATATGCATTTTTAGCTGCTATACGGAGTGTTGCTCAGGCTATTTCATATGAAGTTTCTATTTCTTTAATTTTATTACCGGTGATACTTCTTTCCGGTTCATTGAATTTAAATTATATTATTCTTATTCAAAAAAATAGTGTTTGATTTTTTTATCCATTATTTCCTTTATCTATTATATTTTTTATATCTATTTTAGCTGAAACAAATCGAACACCTTTTGATTTAGCAGAAGCAGAAGCTGAGTTAGTTGCTGGTTATAATATTGAATATTCTGGTATATTGTTTGCTGCTTTTTTTCTTGGTGAATATTCAAATATTTTTCTTATGTCTACCTTGTTTATTATTTTATTTTTTGGTGGTTGAAGCTTTTTTGATATTTTTCCTGAGTTTATTTTTTCTTTAAAAATTGTATTTGTCGCATTTCTTTTTATTTTTGTACGTGCGAATGTCCCTAGATATAGATTTGATCAATTGATGATCATTGGATGGAAAGTTTTTTTACCATTTGTTTTAGGTTTTTTTTTTTTTGTTTCTGGGTTAGTTTTTATTTTTGTCCCATCTGTATAAACTTTAATTCTTTTTTTTTGTTGATTAACATTCATCACTCTTATTATACAAATATTCATGCTACATTTAAAAATAAAGAAGATATATACATTATTTATTTTTATGATGTCGTTGATAAACCCTTTAGAACAATTTAATATTTTAGTCTTAATTAGTTTATGCTATAATGATTATTGGATTATTTTAACTAATATTAGTATTATGTTTTTTTTTAATCTGTTTTTAGTTTTAGCGATTATCTATTTAAGCAATATTTCTTTTTTTCTAGATAATTTTCAAATGTTTTTTTGATTATTGTTTTTGTTTATTTGACATAATATGAAAGATTCTATTAGTATAAAAAAGCATTCTTTTATTTCAATATATTTTTTTCTATTTTTGTTTATTTTTATGAGTAATCTATTAGGTATGATCCCATTTAGTATAACTATAACGAGTCATTTAATTTTTACTTTAAGTTATGCGTTAGCTTTTTTTTTTGGTATAAATATTATTGGTATAAATTATCAAAAAGAAAAATGATTTAAATTATTTTTACCAGAAGGTGTACCATTATTTATAATACCAGCTTTATTTATTATCGAATTGGTTTCTTATTTTGCACGGGTTATTAGTTTATCTGTACGACTTTTTGCTAATATGCTATCTGGTCATATTTTATTAAAGATTTTGATTGGCTTTGTTTGATCTATTGCGTTCGCTTCGTCATCTATTTCATTTATTTGATCAGCTGTTGCAATACTACCATTATTAGTTGTCTTTTGTGTTACTTTTTTAGAAGTAGTTATTGCATTTTTACAAGCTTACGTTTTTTTTGTATTATTAAGCATTTATTTAAACGATGTCATTAATTTGCATTAATAAAGTTTTATATTGTTTGATTTTTTATTTTAAAGACTTATTTTTTAGTATTGTAGATCTATTTTCTATAAAAGTCGTCTTCTTCACTTATTCTATTAAGGTTAGTTTTTTTAATTTTGGTGAGGCTTTATATAATGAAAGTATAAATAATTTACCTTTATTTTTGGATGTTAATCTAAGTTTAGTAATCACCCTGACGTTCTCGTCGAGCTGAATCATTATCAAAAAAGCAGAATTACGCAATAGACAAAATGTGACTAATTTTTAACTTCTAAGTTAAATTTTTTTTAACTCAATTGCGCGAGCTGTCTATTTAATTTTTTTACGTCAACGTTCTGAAAATTGTTACGATACTCGTTATACGTAAAACAACGCGTATGAAAGTCTGACGTGGCTTTAAAAGTAGGTTACTAATATTTTTTTAAAGAACAGCTATTTAGTGGTTGAAGTATATTTTTTACTCGGGTGAAATCAATTGTCGTAAAGAACGTTCTAAAGTTATGGAAAATAATCTTAGATCTTATAGCGTATTCTGTAATAATGGCAGCGCGATTTGAAAGAATCGCTGAAACAATAATGATAATAATATCTTTGAATCTTACAATTAAAAAAGTTAGAGTATTTTTTAATTCAAGCGTATTTTTATAGCGGTATTAATACTATTATTATGGAGACTTTGAAAACTGTCGAACATTTAATAGATACAATTTCTTAGTGTCATTATTTTTAACATGTTTCAAGGAGCCAAAACCCGTAAAAATACGTCTATTTGGTTCTAGGCACGAACTTACTCTTAAGTCTAGTGCACTTATTCTTTTTTTGATAGGGTTATTTGGTATTTTATGTAATCAAAAAAATATTATTATTATTTTTTTATGCGTAGAATTAATGCTTTTTGGAGTTGGTATTCATTTTATTTTTTATTCTTTGTATTTTAACTATTTTTTAGGACCAATTTTTTCGTTGTTAATTCTAACAGTAGCTTCTGCTGAAACAGCTATAGGGTTAGGTCTTATTATTTTAGCATATCGATTAAATCGAACAATATCTTTTGAAAGCTTTACTTATTTAAAAGGCTAATTGCTTACACTTAGTTTTTAGAGGTTTTTAATATTATTTTTTTTGTTTTATAATCAGCTTTTTTTTGTAAAATGTAATTTTGTTTTAATTTCTAAACTCAGATTTACTCAACTATTTAGGATTCCTAAACTTTTATCTGGGAGGTTAATTCTTTGATTTGAGTTTCAAAATTATAAAAAAATTCGTATTTTTATATTTTTGTGTGACATTTTGAATAGTTTTTGACTTTTTAGTTAATTTTATTCCAGATAGTAATTTTTTTATTTATGATATAAGGTTACTAATTATCTGAACTAACTATGCTATGTAGGTTTAATTCCTGCCCTTGAATTATTTCAAGTGACTCTTACAAAGTAATTATTATATTATCTTTGGTTGTTAGTTATTATTAAAGCTATACTACTTACTGTTTAACCGTAAATTCATATGATTTACTGGTATATATGATGCTTATAGTTAAACTTACATTACATTAATTAGTACTTATACTTATACCAACTTTAGGCGTGTATTATAAAAATAACATATCTTCCAACGAATAGGAACAACGTGGGTGGCGTATATTTTAAGTTGACTTTTCAAGGGTATGGTTAATATTAACACTATAAATATTACGTAAACGTGGTGGATAGATAACTTTAGAATAGTATATCGGCACTTGAAAACCAGTCAATATGTGTAAACGTTTTTTATCTTATAACAAAGTTGATATTTCCACATTTGTATATTTATCGGATACACGTGCACAAACATTGGAGTCGGAAAAATTAATTACTATATATACTTGAATTAATTTAGCGTTTGATTTAATGATAATTAAAAAATTTAATCTCTAACTGGAGAACACTATTTATTTTTTGTATTATATTTATTTTGCAACCCGAATTTTAGAATAATTATTAAAGCTCGTTGATATAAGTTTAGAAATTTTTTGTCTCGTTACTATTCTAAAGACCTACATCAAGCGCAAAAGCCGTTATAATGTATGTTAATTATATAGCGATTTCTATATATACCTTGCAATTAAGTTGCTTTAGCGGTTTTAGACAACGGTTTTTATAAAAATATTAGACCTAGTTTAACACTTCTAAATATATTAACGTACAATCGTCTTTTTATTCTGAATGGTAAAGGTAAAATATTTGTTTATTTTAAATTTAAAGTTGATTTTATTCTTAATTTAATTATGGTTTATTTATCGAATGTTGACCTAATTATTAATAAAATTCTAATTTATAAAGGTACTTCTTTTTTTAAAATATTTGCAAGATATAATTCATTTCCAATTCTTACTGAGTTAGACCTTTTTTTTGAACAAGTTTTAGATCTAGTTTCTCGAATTGAAGAAAGTTCATTAGGTCTTGAAGTTTATATTTTTTCATATCATTTAGTCGGCGCAGAAACACTTTTACGTTTTTTTAGATTGCCATTTTTTTTAACAATTTAGAGTACGCTTATGCTATTGTTTAAAAAAAATTATTTGATAAATTCATTTAAAATTTCTATTTTTAAAGAGGGTCACCTTTTTACTATTTACAAAGTACTGACTATATGTAATTATAGCTCTTTTTTTTATTTAAAATTTGTTTGTACTTTAAATTTATATTACCGTATATATTTAATGCATGTTAACTTTTATTTCCTTTTTATAGATTATATCTATTTTATAACTTTGCGTTTATTATAGAATTGTTAGTATAGTTATTTTTATTTATATTTAATAACGCTAGAAAAAATTTAAATAAAGTGTAACTTTATTTTTAATTATTGTGGTTTGGGAGTTAAGTAATCCTTATTATATTTTGTGTTATGTAAGTTTAAACTTGTATGTAAGCACGAAACTTGAAATTAATAATAATTTTTTTATGATAGATTGCTTATTTTTTAGTTATTTTTAAGTAAAAACCTTTATTTTTGTGTTAAATATACTTTTATAATTTAAACTTGAGACCCTTGTAATTGTATAAACATTCTTTATAATTTTTTTATCAAGATTAGATAGAGTGTCCATGCTTTTAGTTAAAAAGAGCTAAATAATTCTGATGTTTTATATTTAGAACTTTGATAAGGTTATCACCTTAATCTAATTATATACAATTTTTTTATAAATATCATATTGAATCTTTTAGGTTACCTATTAAAATAAAATCGTATTGTGTTATTCGATCACCTTTTGTTTATAGTAAATCAAAAGAACATTTGTCTGTTAATTACCATAGACTTTTTATAATGCTTCAGGCTTTAAAATCATCATTTTTTTTTTTTTTGTTCTTAGAAAATATTTTAGACAGATTACAATTAGGTAATTCCAAGTTTTGATATAAAAAAACTATATTATTATAAATATGAAAAAAGCTAATAACTTATTGATCAAGTTTGGAAGAAATAATTTATTTATAACTTTAAGCACGTATAATAGAAAACATTTATTTAATTGTAGTTTAGGCCATCTTAAAGAAGAAAAGCAAAAAGATTTCACCTCTTCTTTAGTTTATATATTAAAGTTTATGAAGCCCCGATTAGGTATTACACGTGCTTTTTATATTAACGTAATTCTTGAAGGTACGTTTAATCAATCTCGAATTGACCTAGTTTATAATGAGTTAGTGAAATCTGGATTTATTGTTGTATTCATTCGTATTCGTGAAAAAATATCGCATAATGGATGTCGATCTAAAATTAGAATTACAAAATTGCGTACGCGTTCTTATCTTAATTAATTATTGATTTTTGGTTGGTTGTATAATTTGAGTTCACTCATTATTGATTGCTTTTATGTAATTTTAGTGTTGTTGTGTAAAATATATTATTTACGAATAATATTACTCTATTAGTACAATTTTCATTTGTTAGAAACACCATTTTATATTTTTACCAAAGCATATTCAAAATTCAAGGTATTTTTTTTTATATAAAAATAATACTATTTTGAGATATATTTTATATTTTTTTAATAAGCATTTTTTACTAAATTTAAATAAAAAAGTTTAGGTCTTCCTAAAATTACTTGCTGAATATTTAAATATAAATTCTTATAATTTAAGTTTTTTTTAATTTGTTTTTCAATATAGTAATTTTTGTCCTATTTTTATAAATTTCAATTTTTTTTTTTTGTTGATTAATATTAATATTAGTACATTTAAAAACAAAGAAGATATATATGTTATTTATTTTCGATCTCACTGAGGAGGTATGGTATCTATTTAATTTTTTATATTTAGCTTTTTACAATTTGAATCTGCTTTTTTTTATCCAGTACAGGCCCAGCCTACCCTGATGAGGGGCTATAAGACTTGAGTAAGGGATAGTTAACGAAACAACCTTATGGGTTGTCGGTGGGAAACTATCTAAAAAAACACGCTCAAGTCGTGTGATTTAATATCACGCGCAAA
>JACKZZ010019990.1_pt1 | contig 12135 bp, 7 predicted proteins | sample 8027871 | NCBI WGS metagenome assembly JACKZZ01 (sample SAMN15724774, study PRJNA655200) | protist metagenome | isolation source: fluorescence activated cell sorting (FACS) single amplified genomes of... | place: USA: West Boothbay Harbor, Gulf of Maine | collected 2000-07-19
TCTTGTATAATTTGCTTTTAGTGAAATAGCCCATCGCATATGCATTGTATCGGTAGAGTTCGCCTAAAACCTATATGAATTCGTGCATTAGCTCACACTACTGCATTGCGGAGCTCTTGTAAGAGTAGATCCCACTCCCAATGACTTTCGAAGCGCCGAGCAGCTCGTGTCAGCATAGCTAATTTCCCAGCCAGTTGCATGACAGAAAGTGTTGCTGATCTTTCAACAGCCAGTTGCAATAATCGATTGAGAGCGAGTAATGCTTGTGGATCATTAGCAGCACATACTGCAATATTTAATCGAATTATTGATGGCAATTGCATAGCACTTTCTTTAGTTAGAGGTGGCAGTACTACTGGCACAATTGGATTTGATACTTCACCTTTCTTTTTCGATTCAATTAATGGTGGAGAAGGTGGATCAACTGCGGGTGCATCGATAACCATGGCCATTTCATTTTCATCTTCTTGATTTTCATCTTCACCAGATTCAGTTATCATACTTTTACCTTCTTTTTGTTCTTGCGCCCGTTCCGCAGCTTCGCGAGCTTCCTTCTCCCGCCTTTCTTTAGCTTCAGCACGACGTTTACGTTTGAAGAATGCTTCAGGATCGTCATCTATTTCGTCAAATAAGGCCACACTCTTATCAGAAGTATTTGGAGCAGTATTAATTCTCGAAAACTTCATTCCATGTTCGTCGATATCGAGAGGAGAGTTTGTAGTATCACCACCGGATCTAGGTGCCAGTAGAGCTTCTTCTGACTTTCGTCGCAATTTCTCTTCTTTCGCAGCAGCACGCTCAGCTTTGACCCTTTCTGCCTCTATTTTTGCTTCTTCTTCTTCTCGTTTTTTTACTTCTGTAGGGTGATCATCTCCCAATTCTTCATGAACTTCATCATGAATTTCAAGAACATCAGCATAGTATTGTTCAGCAGTAGGTGGTAGTGTGTCCTCACTTGTAGGCTTTGGAAGTGGTGGAGGAATACCTCTACGTTGACAAACTTCTTCACATCTTTTGAATAAGTCATAACCTAGATTACGCTTAAAGCGATATGCATATGCTTCAACGGTGTCTATCATTGCGCGTGCGTTTGCAACAATTTGTCGACCTCGAACATCTTTTATAGTGCAAGGATTATATTCTTTAGCATTAAAGCATATCTGCTGTAAGTCACGCAAAAGATAAGCAATATTAGGATAAAGTCCATCACCTACTTTTGATCGCATAGTCTCCAAGTCACACGGGCATTTCACAATATCGTAGTAATCCGGTACACCTTCTGGATCAATGGGTCGTGTGAACGGCTGGTATCTTTTATCTTTAGCAAGTTCAGCAATGCATAAACGACAAAAATTGCGAAGTTCTCGTAAATGATAAGCATCTCTTTGGTCTGCAGCATCACGATCACTTTCTGTGTAACCGTAAGGCATGTCTATTACAGGATAGTCAGTCAAGTCACCACTAAAATGGACGGCATTTTGCTCTCTTTCACGTTTGGTAAGAGTCCTTTTCGAAGTACCCGAAGAACGTGTAGGTGTGGGTTTTGAAGCTTGCAACGATACTGCACTACGAGTACTACGACGAAGCGGTGTTCCACCGTCAGCAGGTACTTCAGCGTCGCCATGACCAGAATCATCTTCATTCTTTTCCTTAGCTAGTTCAAGTGACTGCGAACGAGTGAGCAACATCGTTAAGCGTGCGGCATGTACCTTAGCTGGAAGTTTGATGATTTCCGTAAAAAATGGTGTAAAATATGCACGCCTAATTTCAGCGGATGGTGCGCTGATAGGCACAGTAGCTGGTCCAAGTGTTCTGGAAGAATATTTACCTAGGGTTTCCTCCCCTGAATTCTGAGCATGTATCTGCTCAGCTCCTGAGAGTAGAGACACGACAGCGTGCATGGAATCCCCGTCGTCAGACTCTTCAACCTCATATGAACCATTTTCTGATTCGTTGGAATCTAGTGTAGATACCCACAACACAGCCGCATCAGCCGGCATACTATTTAGTGCGCTGGTAAGTGCAGCTTTCATAGGAGGTGTTGCTGCTCGCCACCATTCCTTGATATCTGGTAAAAATACAACACTTGGAGCAACACGCATAGCTTCCTGTATACGCATTAATAATGCTTGTTCTGGAGAATTCGCTTGAGAATCTGCAAGTAAAGCACCCATTTCAAGACTGAAGCAAGAGAACCCGTCCATAGCCTGTAGAACGGCACGGGCAATTTCTCCTTGTCCTGCCCCAGAGGGACCGCTTAGAAGAAGACGTGGGCGGAAAGTTGTACTACGACTTAGAAGAACATGTGAGCTTTGTCTCTCATCGACATCAATACTTCCTTCTATCTTCTCTGTACGAGCATCTGCCATTGTAGCAACCCAGGCTTCTTCATCTCCTTCGGCTAAGCGCTCGTAAGCTTCTGCATGAGTCGTTACATTTGGTACTTCATCGCTAACTGCGACAGCATCCCTACTATCAGATATAGTTGTAATTGATGTGGTGTTACGTGTGAGCTCAGCTATAGACCTTTTGATTGCTTTCTCCGCTGGATAGAACTCTAACATAACTCTATTCAGAACACTCTGAAGTACTTTTCCTAGCAAGGGTACAGCAGCTGGACTCAGAGGACGTCCAATAGCAGCTACAGATCTTCGTGATGCTGGAACAATCTTTTGTAAAGATGCTTCAAAATCCCCCCAACTAGGCTGTAGCTTGGTAGCGTCAATTTCCAATCGGGCACTGCTCTCGTATACAGTGGGGTATGCTCGACGCAAGCTCACCAGTGCGGCTTCAGAACACAAGGCCTTGATATCAGCACCACAGTAACCACCCGTACGCTCAACAAGCCAAGCTTTTAATTCAGGACTCAGCTCTGGGCTCCATGGACCTATTGAAATAGATATGAAATAAAAATGAAATGAGAAGTTAGGAAAATTCGAATATAATTTCAGGTAACAAACACATATAGAATGTGCATTAACTCCCGAGGGCCCTGAAGAGTTAACTAAGTCTCAACAGGGCACAAGTCTACCTGCTAACAACTGATTAGGTTGTCGTACGCAGAGTAGCGGTAGCACGGGATTCTTCTAGCGTTATTGTACCGAGGTGTCTGGACACATCACTTATGGGAAAAAGCGTTGCGTAATTAGCCTGGGGTGTACCAACGTACTGACGTAGGCAACAGTATTACAGGGAAAAGCAAACATGATTTAAGTCATACAATAAGATAAATATGAAAAATAAACTATAACAAGTACTTACGTGTATGTATATTCAATATCTCAGCACGTGCAGTAGAGTCTGGTAACCCAAACAGTAATTCTCTATCAAATCGCCCAGGTCTTCGCAGTGCTGGATCAATGGCATCTGGACGGTTTGTGGCTCCAATAACTACAACTTGACCACGAGAATCTAATCCATCCATAAGTGCTAATAATGTGCTCACAATTGAAGCATGAATCTGATCCTGCTTCACGCTACGCACGGGCGCCAAGCCATCAATCTCATCAAAGAAGATGATAGACGGTTGATATCTCTTTGCTTGCTCAAACAGAAGTCGTAACTGACGTTCACCTTCACCAACCCATTTACTTAAGCAATCTGCACCTTTCCGCATAAAAAACGACACCTTTCTTTCAGCACCAGGAGTAGCAGAAGCTGCAGTATTCGAACCAGGCCTGCCACTATCCAAGCCACTTACGGATACGCTATTAGCAAGAGCACGTGCAGTTAATGTTTTACCGGTACCAGGTGGACCAGTAAAGAGTACACCACGTGGTGGCTCAGTTCCAAACTGCTGAAATACTTCTGGGTATAGTAGCGGTAGTACCACCATTTCTTTCAATGCCCTCACATGAGTCTCCAATCCACCAACACTGGAAAAGCCAACGGAAGGATCAATACCAACAGGCGTTGCATCGACTCGTAGCATCTCTTTGCCACTAGCTTTATCTCGTACAGAGCCACCCATTGTACTAGACGACCCACCAAATAATGGTTGAATACTATCTCGCTCGTTCTGCAATCGACGGCGCTCATAGGCTCCAAACCCATCTTCATCATCCATTCCTCTTCGTCGAGGGGATCTATGACTACGTCCGCGACGGCTATCTCTGCTGCTATTGCTATCTGAACTTTCACTAGAGCTATCATAATGCTCTCTATGTCTATGTCGATTACTATGTGATCCTCGAGACGAACGACGACGCGAATTTCTTAGAGGCACTCGTCCACCAGTGTACACCCTGGTATTCTGATTATAATTACGGATATTGCTACGTTGCCGAGAATTGGGTACATCTGTATATCGTTCTGGATGTCTCAAATGACCATAACCATCACGAGGCTCTACCCAATCAAGCCCTGTTCCACTTTGACCACGACTTCGATCACTTGGTTGCTTGCTATGAGCCATACCACCTCCAAGTCCTCCTAGCGTGTCAACATTCATAATCTGTCTTGTAATTCCACGACGACTTCGGAAACTATAAGGTTGACTCACAGCTTCTTCTTCTTCCTCCTCACTAGATTCACTACTATTTTCCTCGTCATGTCTGCCGCGCTTACGTCCACCGCTACGACCATTTCTGCCTCCTCGTTCATAGGATTCACCATCACCTCCCAAAGCTCCAATATTCATCACGCTACGTGTTGCTCGGACACGACCACTACGACTAATAAATGCACCATATTCTGGTTCATCACGTTGCTGTGTATTGCTGCGTGTAGAATTGTGTTGATCACGATCATTACCACGTCCATGTCTTGGGCGACCACGGGCACTTGTGCGGCTCACCTCTTCACCCTTTATATCTTCACCACCTTGTCTCATTAACTCTGCACGCTGGGATCTTGTCAGACGAACATCTTTCAACATATCATCTAAAGCATCGTGATGCGTACCCTCGCGATCTTTCGGCTCACCATCATTATCTCCCTCCTCATCGTTATCATCATTAGAATCTTCTGATTCAGAACCTGAATCGACAGCACGTCTAGGACTACCCCTCTCTAAGCGCTTACTGCGTTGATCTGCTCGCGACAAACAATCCCGTCTAATCCTTTTTTGTCTACGAGCATGAGGACTATCCACCAATTCTGCATCATGGTCTTCAGAGTCACTGTCTTCATTTGGAGACCCTTCTTCCTCATCTTCCTCTTCTTGTCCCACCCCCCCTACGTCTTCTTGTTTCACTTGAGTGCGATCTCGACGAGGATACCGTGGAGGACTCAAATCGAGTAGAGCGTCGCCTGATGAGGCGTCTCCACCTCGAGATGACCTTCTAGACATCTAATAATGCACGTCAAAAAGCGTCGAATGAATAAAATGGCAATTCTACAACTTCTTATGCAACGGTTGACCAGCGATATAACCAATTTCGTCCGATCCTTCCCCCCTTTTTCAATTTCCGAGATTTCGGCCGGCACCCTACAGCTCTAATCACTAACTAGATTTTTCGCTTTTGTTTCACAATAATATACAGTTTAGTGTTCTTAGATAGTTAGAAATGGAAACTGTTTGGCTCTGCACTATACCAAATGTCGATGGTAGTAGTTCTGGACAGAGTTTGGGGTCAATCAAGAGAGCAACAAGCAGAGACAGTAAAACTTGTGAGTTTTATTCAATAGATATTCCCCCATTACACCATGGTACTTTAGATAGTTTAATTGCCTTATCCGATGAGTTGAATAAGTTAGGACCAGCTGTAGAAAATATGATGAAAAAAGTAGAACGCCAATATTTTGATATTCAGGAAGCTGCACGTAAAAAAGCACAACCATTAAAAGTACAAGAAAAGAGTGTTGAAGCATATCTTCATAACTGGGAATGGGATTACGCACGCTATCAACACCAAGGTAAAAAATTAGCAAATCTTGTATCACAAATTAGTTCACAATCATCTACTGCTGATGAAGAACTAAAAAAATTGTTAGCTTCTCATGCAGAGCGAACTACAGCGCTTGCGGCGTGGCAACGCAAAAAAGTAGTTAATCTTGGTACATCAGATTTTGAAGATTTTCTTACACTAGAACAGGGACGCGCATTAGAAGTGCTTGATAACGACCATCTACTTACGCTCATGGTTAGCATGCCAAAACATACGGAAGATGATTTTTTAAAGAATTACTGTTCCAAAGGTGATTCCGCAGGTTGGTCGAACATGCTAGATATTGCTTCATATGGTGATAATGGTAATCGTGACGCAGTCAAAGGGTCACCTATAGTGCCTGGTTCAGCGAAACTCGTTGTGGAAATTGAAGGCCAATGTCTATATGCTGTTACTATTTTGAAAGGTCATTCACTTAGTGGTCATCTTGATGAAGCAACTTCAGTATTCACTCCTGGTGCAACTGTTGATTACATTGAACCATGCAAACGTGCATTTCGTGATCATAGGTGCACAGCACGCCACTTCACAATGGATCTCTCTAAAGATGTCTCTGTAGATAGTCAAATTGACAAGTGTCAAGCAGAGTGGAATGCAAGTGCATCTACTGTTGCTCGTTGGAGTGCAGCACATTTTGGAGATATTTTATCTGCTTATATACACCTTAAAGTGATTTCAGCTTATGTTGAAAGTGTGCTTCGTTACGGCGTTCCTGTTGATATTTGTACTTTTTTTGTTGTACCTTTTGCTGGTTTGTTGTCTGAATGTCAAGCATCGTTAAGTAGTGCTATAATAGAGGAACGACCACATTTAGTGGATGAAGTATGTGATGATTTAGACGAAGAAGTAGATGATTCTGGACATTTGCCATTTGTATTGCAAACTTTCTCAATTTGCACTGGCACAGGTGAAACGCACTAGTGGCTGTAATGAAGGTATTCCTGCTGAGGTGAAAAATGACAGTAATGTCACATTTTGAATTTACTTACAATGTATATTTTGTACATGGAAAAGACATAACAAAAAACACTTTGATTGTTTTCCTCACATCTAACATCCATCCATCTAACCAAACCTCCTCCGTCTGGTCACTTCTAATTTAGCCGAAAATAGATATCTTCTCGAACGGTGCTACTTCCTTGCACTACTTCTACAAGAAATTGTGATGGCTTATACGAAGCATGCTCTGGTTGCTCTTCATTGAGTTCTTTTAGACGCATATTCACATCCCGTAGTCCAACTACACTCTCTCCCCAAAACAAGGGACCACCATGATGTTTTGGAAATGCACCTAGTTTTGTAGTTCCATGTACAAATGATAAGTCTACTTCATCAGGACTTACACTATCGCCATTGCTAATTTTATCACCAATGGCACATAGTCCAGCATTGATCATAGGAAACATGACTCTTGATGCTAGTTCAGATCCGGACCATGCACCAATAGCAGCTTTATCATATTGTAGTGCGTTGTGCGTATCTGTATTGCTGTCAGAGATCAACTCATGATTTGATGGTGGAATCCATCCAACTTGTTCCTTTAAAGCCGATTCTAACCGCTGTCTATCAACACCAACAATATTGACTAGATATTCAATTTCGCGTTGGGCTGCGGCGACCATGGTCATCTCGATGGAATCACTTTTAGTAAAAAGTTCTTCTTCTTTATCCGCTTTCAAATTTATCATGTGTTTTTTGTTGCGCTTTTCTGCAAAAAATATATATTGCAAAGCTTTTGCTTGCGAGCCAGCGGCCAATTCATCAAACGCTCTCTTTTCAAACAACATTCCAGTGCCAAATTCGGGAATCTTGGCAGCAACTTGTACGCATTTGAAAATATTTGCTGGTGCTTTTAAACCCCGAAAGGAACCTGATTCAGAAACAAAATGCTTCTTGTGATATTCTAAAAAGAATTCATCAACAGTTCCACCGTCAAGACTTAAAGTTTTTGGAGTAATTTTATGAGAAATTCTCACATCGGCAACAGATGTGTCTCTAATACGATTACTACACGCAAACCCAATGAGTTCCGATAAAGCAGCAGGATCCTCCACTTCCGTTGCAGAGGAACTTAGGGCCCCTCTTAGTACTCCATCAATTAGACCGAGCTCTAAGGCTTCTTGTGGTCCAACATGACGCCCCGATGTCATGAGGTCAAGTGCAGCAGAAACACCAACCAGGCGCGGCATACGTTGGGTACCTCCAGCACCAGGTAATATGCCTAAATGAACTTCTGGTAATCCCATGCGCGCAGTCGAATCAGCAACACGATAATGACAAGCCAATGCCAATTCCAATCCTCCACCTAATGTAAATCCATGAACTCCAGCCACTGTCGGAATAGAAAGTTCATCAAGTGCCACAATCACTTCATTGAGTGAAGGGTAAGACAAGTGCTTCTGCCTTGCAAACTCTGTAATATCTGCTCCTGCACAAAAGTTGTGGCCAGCACCGTATAGCACGATCGCGTCTGCCTTGTCTTTTACTGCGTTCTCAAGACCACGCAGTAAATCTGCCCGAAGATCCAAACCTAAGCTATTCACAGGTGGACTACGCAACTGCAATAGAGCTGTACCACTTTTCGTCAGCACGTATCTACAAGCCATTTCTTTTAAAACTAAAAGTACCCAATTCTTGGAATTCAAGCAAAAGGCCTACAGCAGGACAGACCATCTCAAAGTATCACGACCATTTTTTCACTTACAATCATTTTCTTTAGATAGTACTGTAATTAATGCATACATAATGCCAAGCTCATCGAAACTTGCACAAAAACGTAGATCGTCAACTACTACAGATAACGATGCAGAGCAGAAGAAGAGAAAGTTCGCAAATCTTACAGAGCTACCATGTTTCAGTGCTGATAATCTTGACAGCGAGGATGCACTGGACTTCTATCGGCGACACCAGATCCTCCACGTGCGATGCTCTACAAAGCAGAACACTAATAAAACACCACTAGAAATCTTAAGATCTTTGCATGCAAACAAGGATATCTCTTCCATAGAAGCCACATGGTGCGTAGAGAATGGAGGTGCCGATGACGAAACTACGACGAAAGGGAAAGGCAAAAAAGCAGCAACACAGGAGAAGATCACACCAGCGAAATTCTTTGAAGAGACTTCTAAGGGAGGAGTTGGAGCCAATTTACCGAAAAGTTGCTATGTGAGCTGCATCCTACAAGACAGTAAAAAAATTGTCGATTCTTACTTATCACAGTGCCCGATAAGCACTCCCCCATTTGTAAATTCTAGACATTGGTCACAATTTCGCCACTCACTACCATGCTGGATCTTTGTCGGGCGGCATCTACCGGAGCATGTCAAGGATCGAAGAAACATGCGAGGTAGACCAGAACACACCGATTCTGTGTCACATGATGGCACATGGCATTATCAGTTAAGTGGGAGTAAGCATTGGCATGTGCGACCTATGAGTGATGCTGTTGAATGGGCAGAATCAGCTCCAAACTTGACAAAAAATCACCTTCATATCGAATGTAAGTCTGGAGATATACTTATGATAAATACAAGGCTTTGGTGGCATTATACAGATTTACCGCCAACATACGATGCTCAAGACCAAGTTTCCATGTCAGTTGCACGTGATTTTTATTGTCCTGCATCTGCACTACCGAATAAGAAGCAACACGAGCAAAATGATGAAAATCTGGAACTGAGTGAGGAGAAATCGTTTACTAATGTAGATGGACTATATGCACAAACTAATGTAAAAAGAGGTGAAGTTGTCGTAAGAGAATCAGAAATGCCTGACTGTGCCTTGCCGAGAAGTGACAACCCGAATTGTGAAATAGGAGAGCTAGAAGACGGAGAAGGGTGCTTGGCGGCGCTTAGAGATATACCAGCGGGAGAGTGGTTATCGGTCGCACCGTCCGATTCCGAGTCAGATATGGGTAGTTATGAAGAAGAAGAAGAAGACGACGAAGAAGACGAGGAGAATTAGAGAAAGAAGGTGATGTTGAAAAATACATGTAATGCAAATGTAATAATAATTCTACATGTAATATAATTCTACAGTATGTAAATGTTTCCCTTCAGAACATTCTCTTATCTTTCTTCAGATTAATCTTCTTGAACTTTGGTAACTCCTGATATACTTCCCGACTGATACCAAATACACTGACAAAGTCTGTATCACTCAGATAATCTTCCCGATTCTTCGGATCTACTTCATCAGGCCAAGCGACACCAGAATACAGAGCACGGGGAGGATAGCATTTCTTTCCTCCTCCTTGCTGCTTTGCATCAGTACATTTGGAAGAATGAGCAGCAGCTGCTATTTCTTCATCAGTCAACTCTACTTTATTTCTCTCCATAATTTTGCCACTAAGCGCTATGGATTTACGCTTCTGGACTGCGGCCATATTTGCTAAATGTTCCTTTGCTACTTGTACACCAGCTGATCCCACGCAATCTAACAACATTTCTTCACCTACTTCTAATAATAAAGCGGGGCATACTTCTCGAAATAATGATGATATCTTATTACTAGCAGCAACTTCACGCTGGCTGTCCTCATTGATATGAATCTGGTCCAATATATTCATGAGGAGCACTCTATTAGCATATCCACGAGCTTCTCCAATAAGATACTCCAGTAGAATCACTTTAAGGGGAGGTGGAGTATGATTGGATTCTTCAACAGCTTGTTCAACCTTACTCTCATAATACACATCAAAATCTGCAGCTGTTTGATACTTTCCTAAATCAACATTGTATCGCAACTCATCCATACCATTATTGCCCACCTCAAGTGATCCATTCAAATTGGATAGTACATTATCTAAATCATGGTAGTTATTAGGTATTGCGCGAAGTGCCTGCTGTGAATGGTAATCCATTCCTGGCAATGCTTGAAAGGCATCATCGCCTCGACCCAATGCAAGGCGATCAGACATGAGCCAAAAACCCCAATATGCACTCTCCTAAACTTCACGTATTCTCTTAGTATTATTTCAGCCAAAGTCAGTCAATTTGCAACAGAGTTCTTTCCCCCATGAATGACATCTCCGGCGCCCAACTTCTGGGAAGAAGAAGAAGAGCTACCACACGGAGTAGGATATAGTTTGACGTAAGGCTTATCACAACGGCACCACATCTAAATTGTGAAGTTTCTTGTGGGAACTCAATACATTCCCATCATCCTGTGATCATTACCTTGAGGTAGATCTTTGAATAAACATCTTAAAGATTGTAATGACAATTCAGCCAAAGCAACTCCAGAGAAAAAAGACTTCTGCTATGGTCAAGGCAGATGCGTATATGGAACCTCCGATAGGCTCTAAGATCAAAGATGTATTAAGAGTGGAAGCTGTGATGGACAAGGTAGTTCAAAAAATTGTACCAACACCTGATGATAGCGGTGGCAAGAGGGAAATATGGAAATCATATAAGGATGCTATTAACTACTACGGCCTACCAGGCTCCAATCAAATCGGTTCATGGGGTAATTCCAAAGGAATTCTACGGAGTTACTCAAGGAGCAGTCCTAACTGCGACCGTGTGCTGAATGGTGGTCGTGAGATCCATTATTTTGCTAATGATGTAGAAAAATTCCATTTGAATTTGACTAGTGGTCAGAAAGTGCGATTTTTTCGTAAGGTTGCATTGGTTAAGATTGGAAAAGAAAAACAATTGTTTGGCGTCAAAGACATGGGCCTGTACCGCGTCACTAGGATATATGATTTCAACTGCGTGCAATTACTTCAAGATTAAAGCTGTATATCTGTTCTTGAACACACACTAATATCGACTAGTCAGCAAAAGTGAAAGGGCTGACTAACTGACAAGGAAAGGAATGGAAAGGGGCAAACGTGCCATGTATGTACGGTGTCGGTCGTAAATGAGTATAATCAACAACAAATAACTTTACAAAAATAACATATCAACAATAGCTACTTCATACACATTATTGCACTTCATCATCACGATAGCCCCCACCTTTGCCTACAGCCATACCAAGCCGATATGACGATCCAGTTAACGATTTGGTACTTGACGATGGCATATTCGGTGTTGCATTGCGAATCTTGTCACGTGAATTGAGAACAGGTGTTTGAATTTTCATTCCTCGATGCATTCGTGGTGCTTCTTCTCCTGTTTCGTCGGTTGTACTTTCGAACGCAGCCTTGAGGAGCTCACTACTTTCCTTGTCAGTACTAAATTCTTGCGTAAAAAGACCAGATTGTTCAATAACTGAAGCAGTCATTGATAAATCGTATACGGCG
>JACKZZ010009025.1_pt1 | contig 12134 bp, 16 predicted proteins | sample 8027871 | NCBI WGS metagenome assembly JACKZZ01 (sample SAMN15724774, study PRJNA655200) | protist metagenome | isolation source: fluorescence activated cell sorting (FACS) single amplified genomes of... | place: USA: West Boothbay Harbor, Gulf of Maine | collected 2000-07-19
AGAGCCCATTTTATTAATCCAGCAGAAAGTCCTAATACTTGTGTATAAGGTATATCTTCTAATTTATTACTAGAGAATGAAGCATAATTTTTTTTAGCTAAATCTAAAATAATATGATAAAATTTATCTTCAATTTCATATTTTTGACATTGAGATTCAAGTGAATGAATATCCATTCCAGTTAATCCAATATTGATATAGGTAGGTTCTTCACTGACATTATTATATTTTTCCAAGAGCGCGTAGATACTTTCTTTATAAACTAATTCTTCTTCAGATAGTTCAAGAGTTTCGTTATCCCCATCACTATAATCGGAGTCAGAACTTAAACTACATCCATCTTGTCCCATAAGATAATAATTATTGGGAGGATCAATGTGTACCATTTTTTTATTTTCTTTATAGGTTTTTGGTAAGCTATCATTATTTTTACTTTCTTCTTCTTCTTCTTTATTTTTTTCTATAACTTCCCAAAAAACATTAGGTTCATCGGTAGGATATTCCTTAGGATTATTTTTAGTAATAATATTAATTTTCTGTATTAATTTATTATTTTCATTTTTTAAAGTTCTATTTTCAATAATAATATTTTTAACAAAATCGTGTTCCATTAATTTTTTGATTTCATAAGCATTTTGTTGTTCTTTGAAGAATGCAGATAATTCAGTTTGAACATATGTTTTGATGTTATTTTCTAGATTTTGAATGCTGGTGTCAAATGTTCTTTCAACCATTTAAGTAAATAATATTGAATCCGTTTAATACTATTTTTTTATTTAATTATTAAATATATAATGGATAAGATAAAGATAATAAAATCACAGACAGATTATGACGATGAAACCGCAAAAAGTAAGTTGGAAAGGTGGAAGGGAGACCATCTGAATGTAATTAGAGAATATTTAAATCCAAAGTTTAACGAACCAAAAAAAGAAAAAATAATTCCAGTAAATCAGAAAATAATGTCAGAGATAAGAATTTTTATGGATGATATAAATAGAGGCGCATTTAAAAAGAATAATGAAAAGTTTGATAAGGAGTATTTGAATGATTAGACATTAGAGAAACCGAAATTATTATGAAATAGTTGATTTTTAGTGCTAGTGGCCGTTTTTCTTTTAAGTCTGTATTGTTTATTATTAGGGTTATTATTTTTATTAATGAGAAGATTATCATATACAGCGGGCAATTCATTGTTTTCTTCGTATAATTCCGGTAATATTTTGGTCATAGGTTTATCAACGACCATTAACAAATTTTCATTTTTAAGTAATTGTCTATACTCTTGAATTGATAGATTGCCATAATATTTTTCTAATGTATAAAATGGGTCAGGTGCAGGTTTAATATTTTTAGTATAATTATAAATTTTTCCATATATATTGTTTAAGAGAGCATATCTTTCCCATAATGTAGAGGAATCAATATTTTCATTTTTAAGATAAGAGACGGCACATTCTGGACTACAGAAACACCCATAAACATCATATGAATTATTTATAAATTTTTTAGGAATATGAATTGGAGGATTATCAAAGTTATAGGTGCACCAGAAACAGCTGGATCTTTTATCAGAAATACTGTTATTTTTTAAATTTCGTTTTAAAATTTCTAATTTTTGCCATATTTCTTTAATATTAATATCTTCTTTAATTTCTTCTTTTTGTTCAAGAACTTTAATAACCTTATTTTCAATTTTTTTATCAATATTATTTTGTATAATATTTTGATAATTTAAATTATTTATTTTAGAGTTGTTATTTAAATTGAAGGAACTAGGTTCATTAATAATGGGGTTATAGTTGGAAGCACTAAACATGGTGCAACCATTTTTATTGAGACTATTGCTATTACACTTTAGATGGAGTATAATATTTTGCTTATTTTCAGTAGCAATTACAGTATTAATTGGTTCTTTATTAATAATTTTACCACCTTTAGGTTTTCTACCTCTTTTTTTTGGAGGGGGCTTTGGTTTTTTCTCATTTTTAGGCTTAGGTTTTCTACCTCTTTTTTTTGGTTGTTTTTTATCAGACATTATAAAAAACAATAGTAAAATTAATTTAAATACTTTAGAATAAATGTTAGTAAGTTCAGATTATGATCACAGATATTTTAGGATACTTTGCTGGATTTTTATGTGTAATTACAATGTTTCCACAAATTTATAGAATGATAGAAACAAAAAAATCAGACGATATATCGTATGGATTTTTAATTATAGGGTCAATGAGTTCAGTAATATGGATCGCATATGGACTAACGAAGCCAGATTATGTAATTCTTACAACGGATTCAATAATTTTAGTTGTCCAATTATTTTCATTTTATATTACTTGGAAATATAAAAAGAGAAAATTAAAAATTGATGATGGTATTCAAGAAGATGTTACGCAATTTACAGATATTGTAGAAGAAGAAGTAATATAACAATTTCTACATAATGCCGAATACATATCTTTTTCGGCAACAATAGTTTGTTCAGTATCATTAGTTTTTCTATATGTATATATTGCATCAGATTTTTTACAATTTTGACAAACCGCTTTTAATTTAACTACATTATCACATAATGGAATTAAATCTAAAATTTGACCAAATTTTTCGCGTTTAAAATCTCCATCCAATCCACATACAAATACATGTTTTTTTTGATTATCAACTAACATTTTAACAACTTCATATAAATCTGGAAAGAATTGTCCTTCATTGATTAATATAACATCGTGTTCGTAAGCTTCATAAGGACTTTCAATTAAATCATATAATTTATTGATATTCAATGATTTAATTTGTCCTTTACTGTGTGATGTAACATGACCTTCGTTACTATATCTAGTATCACAAGAATGATTAATCATCAAACATTTGATTCCACAAGCAGTATATTTATTATATATTCTAATAAGTTCGGTAGTTTTACCAGAGAACATTGAACCTAAAATCAGATGTAAATAACCGCTATTTTGAGAGAATAAATTAAAATCCATTATATGTATTATAATTTATTTTTTAATATAGTTTCTAACTAATATAACCACCACCGGGTAACATATTTAATACATCTTGAGTAAGTTGTTTATCATGTCTTTTGGCTTTTCTTTCTTTTAATTTTTTGATTCTAGCTTTTCTACGAGTATAATATTTGTTTCTATCATGTCTCCAATCAGCCCCCCAACCCTTAGGGGTTTTAAAAAGAAAAGGCCATTTGTTACAATATTCGGGGATATTATAACCCTTCCATTCAGGATCAGAAACTAACTCAATTCCTTCTCTAATTTTTGCCATAAAATCTAAAATATCTTGTTTTGTTAAGTTTGGAAAAACTTGTATACCAACTCCGGCAGAAAATTTATTATAATCTTTTTTTAAAGCGGCAATTCTCATTTGTGTTCCAGATATACTAGAAGGATTTGGGAGAGATTTCGTTTTAAGACTAAGTTCTTGAACTAGTTTAACTAATTCATCAGTATCGTTAGCCCTGATTAAATTTCTAACTTCTATTTTATCACCGGCGATACTTTTGCCCATTTTTGTATATTTATCAAATCTGTCAGAACCACAGAAAAATATAATCTTATCATATTTATTTTTTAAATGAACCAATGCTAAAAAAGGATTACCTAAACCAATTGATTTACTATCAATAAATTCAATATATTTTGTAGAGTTACCATCATTATATGCTTTATTCATAAATTTAATTTTATCAGAAGCCCTTAAAGGATTTTCATTTAATCTGAAAGAACAAAAAACTTCATTTTCAAGCATTTTTTTATATTCAGTGCTTTTTTTTATTTTCTTTTTATCGTTGGTGGAACCACTTATAAATATTTTTGGATCAGATATAGTATATCCTTCTTTTTCTTTTTGAATGGCAGTTTTTCTAACTTTTTCAATCATTAATTTATGTCCAATAGTAGCTGGTTGAAACCTACCAAACGCCATAACACATATTTTATTTCCAACTTGAGCCATATATTAATATATAATATTAAATATTTAAAACTTTAATACATTTAATATAATATATGAACTTTCGTCCTTGGGTAGAAAAATATAGACCAACGCAATTTGAACAAATAGTTTTAGACCCAGTAAATAAAAAATTATTATCAAATGTAGTGAAAACTAATCAATTCCCAAATTTATTATTTTACGGTCCTCCGGGGACAGGTAAAACAACAACGATAATAAATTTGATAGACATGTATCAAAATAAATTCAATCAAAAAAGAAAGGGTTTAAAAATTCATTTAAATGCTTCAGATGATAGAGGAATTGATATAATAAGAAATCAAATAAATCAATTTGTTAATACTAAGACATTATTCGGTAGTGGTATGAAGTTTGTAATATTAGATGAAGTTGATTATATGACAAAAAATGCTCAACAAGCATTAAGATATTTAATACAACAATATCAATCAAATATAAGATTTTGTTTAATATGTAATTATATAAGTCGCATAGATACCGCGTTGCAACACGAATTTGTGAGATTAAGATTTTGCAAATTACCTGAAAAAGATATATATATGTTTTTAAACACTATAGTAAAAAAAGAAAAATTAAAAATAACAAAAAGAGAAATAATGGGAATACAGAAAAATTTTAAATCTGATATAAGAAGTATGATAAATTTTATTCAATCAAACCACGATCATATAGGATTAAATATAAAAATAATAGAAAATACATTTTGGGAAGATTTTATAAAAAATATTAAAATTAAAACACATAATGATTTGATTAAATACATAAAAAAAAAATGCGTGGAATATAATATTGAAGAGAGAGAATTTATAGTAAAATTTATTACATATGTTATACATAATAAATCATATTATTCAGAAGACAGGTGGTTACAATTTATAGAATTCGTATTACATAACAATTATACAAATGAGTTGTACCTTATAAATTATTTTGCGTTGGAATTGGTAGAATTATATAATAAGCTATAATATTTTACCATTCTTTGTTCTAATTTATTAACAAACATATTGGGGGATTGATCTGATGGATTAAAACTACCTCTTTTTTCGGCATATTCTATCAAAATTTTATTATATTTTGATAATGTATTTTTATTTTTTGGTGTATCTTTGATAGACACATTTAACATTGTATATAATTATAAAAGAAAATAAATTGATTTAAATAAATTCATTTATAAATATTATTAAATGAATGATTTAGATCAAGAATGGTTGGCGTTTGCGGATTGTGGGGAATTAGAAGATAAGCCAGACAAAATTTCTCCTAAAGAACAAAAACGACCTGAATGTAGCGATATATATATCTCAACTAAGACTAAAATTGCTTACTTATCAGAAGAAATAAAGTTAAATGAGGTATTTTGGAAGTTGCCAATAATACCTTATCACATTCCAGAAGAAGGTATTGTTAAAAAATCCATGAAAATAAATTGTTTAGATAAAGGCGACACACAAATTCTAGAAGAAAAACTAAAAAAACAAAATAATTGTTCAATTGATGTTATATGTAAAGTAGATAATCCCTCGGCTAGAAGAATCAAATACAAAGATGTAAGAAAAATAAATGTAGGAATTTCATTAAAAGATTTATTGTCTTTCAGAAAAAAGAAGAAAGGAGCTTTTTATAATTGTTTTGCGCTTATAATGAGAGTTAAATTTAATAATAAATTTAAAGAAGTTCATGTAAAAGTGTTTAATACAGGAAAATTAGAAATTCCCGGGATTAAAGAGGATGAATTATTATTTATAACGCTAAATAAATTTTTAAAAATATTATCTAGTGTAGTTGGACATGATGTAAATTATTGTAAAAAGTCAATTGAAAATGTATTAATAAACTCAAATTTTAATTGTGGGTTCTTCATTGATAGATCAAAATTATTCAATATTTTGAAGTATAAATATAATGTTCATTCGTTATATGACCCTTGTTCCTATCCCGGAATTCAATGTAAATATTATCATAATATTAATAATTCTTTGGCTGACGGACAGTGTAAATGCGAAATAAAATGTGGAGGGAAAAAAAATAAACTTTATAAAAATAATAAAAAAAACAAATGCTTAGAAATATCATTTATGATTTTTAGAACGGGTAGCATACTAATAGTTGGCCACTGTGATGTTCCAGTTTTGAAAATTATTTATGGTTTTATAAAAAAAATATTATTATTAGAATATGAAAATATAAATATTGAATATTCTAATAATCAGGTGAAAAAAGTGAAAACCAAAAAAATTAGAAAAAGAAATATCCTAGTTTCTATTTAAATAAATTTTTGATATCACATAACAAAATAGTATCATTTGATATTATAGTATTTAAATCATTAGTTAAATTTTTTCTGGTATATAATGAAATAAATTTATGTAAATATTCTACTAATTTATCTTTATCTTTTATTTTATTTAAAATAATTAATAACTCATAAATTACATCGGTATTCCTATTTTTCTTACACAATGTAATAATTTTCTGATTTATTTCAGCAGTATCTAAAATATTTTTTTTATAATTATCTTTATTTTTTTTTATTATAGAGTAAATTACTTCATTAAAAACTTTTAATATATTTCCTATTTTTTTAAATTCGGTCTTTTCAACATCCGTTAATTTCATATCAGTTTTATATTCATTATTTATTTCAAAAATAGTTTTTTTATATACAAATAAAACTGCGTCTTTTGATGTTAATTGTAAATAACTATGATTATCTTCTCCTATTTGGTCAATAAATTCAACAAAATATAAATATGATTTTTTTCCATGATATAATACTAAATTTAAATTTTTTGTATATAATAATAAAATTAAAAAAATATGTTTTAATATTTTTAACCCCCTATTTAAAATATAATCCAGCATATCACCCTTTAATTTAATGTTTTCTATTGTATAAACAACATATTCATTGACAATCTCCAAATAACTGGCTAATATTTTACTAATAGAAGGTAAAACATCATTATAATTATTTGAGTTGTAAATATTATTTTTTTTTAAATTATTCATAATATAATTATATGATTATTTATTTTTTATAAAAATAACTATTTAAAGCGTAAAAAATTTAAATTATATAAATGGCATCCGTTGTTGCAAATCCCGAATCTACGAGCGTTAGCTCAACTTCTAATTATCGTTTACCAACACCAACCACTTTACAACACTGTGCTAAACTGTCTATTGTAGAAGACAAACCAATTATGTTTGATTATTGGACCGCATCTTGTGATAAACAAGTATTAATTGGCGTAAGAGAAAATGATAGTGAAAAATTACTTGTAAAAAGTGAAGAAGAGTATACTAGTCCCGTTTCTAAAATTTATAAAGTAGAAACTGAATATATCATTGTAACCGAAAATTCTATTTATGTCGTAAGTTCTGATATTCCTACTAAAAGAGTATCATAAATAATTAATTATATATAAGTAATTAATTATTTTCTTCTTCTTCTTCTTTTTGTTCTTTTTCTTGTTTTTTTTCTCCTTTTTTTTGTTCGTTTTTTTCTACCACCAATTGAATGTCTTCTTGATGGAATAGCAAACATTGATCCTACAGGCAAAACTGGATTTTTGCTCCCCCAAGTAAATTGTAATTTTGTTCCATTTTGTTTTATGCTCATAGGGTCATTCCATTTTGAATAACCCTTTTTATTTCCTGGTATTTTTAATTGATTTCCTTCATTAATAATATTTACACCAGTTAATTTCATTAATTCAAATCTTTCCCCGCCATGACCACATTTCTCTTCATATAAAATATAATAAATATCATATTTTCCCGATTGTATTTTTAAATCCACTGGTCTTATAACGTTATTATCAAATATACTATGTTTTTTTTGAATTGTTTTTTCACTAACCGGCCATATGTCTAGTCCAACTGGAATTCCCCAGCTAGTTTTTACTTTATATGCAATAGGATATATTTTATCGTTTAATGGATCATCAGGTCTCATTAGTTCTATACTACATTTATCTACAGCGCTAGGTTTATTTCCATCACCATACCATACACATATTGTTTCGCCTGCCATAGCGGGTTTTCCTCCCGCATTCTTATTCCGTCTATTAGGTCCCCCACCTCTTTTTTTACGAGTATTTTTCCTATTTTTTCTTTTATTTTTTTTAGTTTTACGCATGATATATATATATTAATATAGATATTAAAGAAATTTATATAAATATAATTATAATGACCGAGATGGCAAATAATGTTCCTAATAAACCCCGATTTATTTATTGGGATATAGTAGCAAGAGCACAAACACCAATGTTAATGTTAGAGGCGGCAAAAATATCATACGATTGGGATAGTGAAACAGCAAACCAATGGCCTTCAAAAAAAAATGATATGCCTTTTGGACAACTTCCAGTAATGGTACTAAATGGTAAAGTTATTGCGCAATCTGGAACTATTTCTAGAGTTTGTGCTAAATACGCAAATTTATGGCCTCAAACTACTAAATGGTTACAAGTTGATATGATTATGGAGCACTGTAATGATATTTTCAACATGTTTGGTAAGGCAAAATATAGTGGCGATAGTGATATGCAGCGAATGGCGTGGAATAAAGTAGAAAATGAAACATTGCCAGAAAAATTGAAATGGTTAGAAAAAATGTTGGTTACTGAAGGTTCTGATTATTTCTGTGATAATAATGTAACGGCAGCAGATGTTGCTGTTTTTTCTGTATTAAACACTGCGGTTCGTGCTGGTCTTGAAAATTGTCTTGATAATTTTCCAAAATTAAAGACAAATTACGAAGCGGTAAGTCAAGTAGGAAATATTCCTAACTATTTAAAACAAGAAAAGAAAATGTATTTTAATGCTATGAAACCAGAAGCACCAGTTGTATCTCAATAATAATATATTTGAATAAGTAAAAATATATTATTTAATTTTGAGTAATAAATGCTTTAAACTCATTTGCAGTTCTACCACCATCATACGCCTTAATTTTATTATTTTGTCTATCTAATAACATTATTGTAGGAAACCCTGTGATTTTTAATTTATTAGTTAATTCTTGCACATCACTAGCTTCATGTTTTGCGGTTTGCCCGGGATTTAATTTTGCGAATTTATCCCATTCTGGCATCATATTAACACAATGAGGACATCCTTTCATGTGAAATAACACTAATTTATTACCCGAACTCAATCCTTCTATCATAGAATATTGATTAAAAAATCCAAATCTAATTTCTTGAACCAATTTGTATAACGCGTATAAGATTACCGCGTATACAACATACCTCTGTTTTTTTGGAAGTTTTTGTACTTTTTTGACAGCTTTTTTTATCAACGACATAACCATATTTATAAATATTATATATATTTTTTTTTTCATAATTAAATTGTTGTATAAAAATTACGCAACTCTTTATCTTTTATAAAAAACTCTGGTCTATAGTTAGTTTCTTTAACAAATCTAGAAGGATTTTTTAATAATTTTCTTTTATCAAATGTATTAAACTGATGAGCAAATACTAAAATAACCTTTCTAGGGTCTAATTGAGCGAATGGAATAGTGTAATTCTTTAAAAATGCTTTTTCTTCTGCTATTTCTGCGTCATCATCATATTTCGTCTCTTTTAATAGTTCTCTTTTAAAAGCAAAAGTTCCGGCGGTTGAATGGTTCGGACCATATGGACCAAATTGATATATTTTATCTAAATCGTTGAAATATATAAATACGATACTACTACCGGATGCTAAAGCTTTTGGACGGGCTCTTAATCTATTTACCGCGTGATTTACTCTCTCCGGAGGATAATAATCATCATCGTCCATATAGACAATAATTTCACCTTTAGATTTTTCATGCATTAAGTTTCGTTTCCTTCCCAATTTTATTTTTTCTTCATATCTAAAATATTTAACACATTCCACCCCTTGAAATAAATCTTCTACAGAATCATCACCATCATCAATAATAATCCATTCCATTAATTCCTTTGGATATGTTTGTGATTGAAAGCATTTTATCAATTGCGGTATAAATATTCTTCTGTTATATGTAGGGGTACATATACTAACAAAAGGTTTTCCACTCGTAGATACTTTCTTTCTTTTCCCTCGGTTTTTTTTATTTCCCATATAATATAATTAAATGTGTTTTCTTTAATTAAATTATTATTAAAATTTATATTAAATAGAACATTCCATACCACCACCCGAAAATTATAAACGCAAAAATACCCGCTGTCCACATCCAAGCTTGATTATATGGATATCCCAATGGTGTTAATTCCTTATATACAGCAGCAATAACTGAAGCAGCCCATATCGTAAACCATACAAATTTATATTTTTTACCATAATGTTTAAATAGTTTTAATCCATTTCCCGCCGCCGTAGGCATTACAAATATATGTATTAATAAATATGCGATTTTAATGAAATATCCCATTCCCATCATTGGGTAAAAAAACAAACCACCTAATGTAACCATAAATAAACCGACAAATATATTATTATCATAGAAGGCACTTACCATATATGCAAAAGGTATTACCTGTAAAGCTATAGCGAGAAAAATTACTGATAAAAATAATCCAGGTAAAGCAAATAAAATACCTAACTCTTTTCCCGAAGATATTGCTTGATTGACAGTTTCGTTAAATCCACCTTTCATAACTTTTTTATTTCCACCTTTCATAACTTTTTTTTTTCCATCCGCCATTGTTTTTCTCATATTTTTTAATTTGTTTAAATCTTTTTTATTCATTCCTAATTTTTTTGCTCCCATTTCCATCATTTTATTTTTAGCCAATTTTTTTGCTTGTCCAGCAACATCTTTCGCATTATGAACAACTTCAGATGCTGTGGGAACCTCTTCCTCCACTTCAACATCAACCGCCTCTGTACTTGCACCTTCCTCTTCATCCTCTAGACCCGGAAAAAATAATTTTTTTAAACTTAAACACCAATAATTATAGCCAGTTCTTAACATATACCAAACATTTACATATAAATTGCCAAACCAATTTTGAACTATATTATCACTTTTTTTCCAACTATATGGCATTCCATGATTTTTTGTAGATATGAAAGATGTTTCGGTGGGGTCCGACCCTTCTTTATCATATGGTGCAAATTCAGGGTCCGTAGGCATATCAAATGAATTTTCTTCTTTAGTATTTTTAACTCTTTCTATTATTTGAGTGCTTGAGAAAATAACAGAAAAAATAATTAAAAATGCTAAAGCAGCCGTTCCAAAGATACTGCCTACTCTTTGTTCTATAGTTCTTTTTTTTTGATAATCCTTTGCTTTTTGCTCCAACTTCTTGGCGCCTGCCACCTTATTATCTTTTTCATCTTTTGCTTTTTTATAATATTCTTCTTGCATCTTCTCCATATCTTTTGCTTTTCCAATATCATTCATTATATACATAATTAAAATATTTAAATTTAGGAGTTATTATCAAAATTATATTTACATAATTTATATATGTTCTTAGAATTTCTTCAAATGATGATTTTTAAAATTAGAGATGGGGTTTTTGGTTTCATAAATGGAATGCTTCCTCTATTACTTATTGTAGTATTAATTTATACAATAGTTAATGCATATAGTGATCTAAAAGTGCTTTTATTATCTCCTTCAAGAATATTTGATGGTTTGTTAAAAAAATAAATTTATTGTTATTATATATATGAAAATAATAACAATATTTACAAATATAATACATAAGGGTGTTAAATTAATAAAACCACTTATTCCTATTATTTTGTTGTTATTTGTATTATGTATGGTATTAAAATTGATAAATGTCAAATATAAATTACATGAAAATTTTATATCACATAAACAAAAAATATTTGAAAGTAACAAGTTTCAACAAATAACTTTACCAAATATAAAAAATTATGACATTGAGTTATCTATTCCAGCTGGACAAGTTTTGCATTCTACTGTTCAGGGTAATTGGGGTATTTCAACCGATGCTAATAATGAGGGAATGACACTTGGCGTTTATAGAGACGGATATTCGGCCGATGGATCAATTTTTAAGGGAAAAAGTGGAAAAGTTTATAAAAGAATGTTGGAACAAGGTCCTTATGTTTTAAAATATGAAATTAGAGACGGAAAAGATGTAAAAATATCTGTTAATGGAAAATTA
>JACKZZ010011810.1_pt1 | contig 12129 bp, 14 predicted proteins | sample 8027871 | NCBI WGS metagenome assembly JACKZZ01 (sample SAMN15724774, study PRJNA655200) | protist metagenome | isolation source: fluorescence activated cell sorting (FACS) single amplified genomes of... | place: USA: West Boothbay Harbor, Gulf of Maine | collected 2000-07-19
AGCATTGGCCCGGAGCGCAGAGAAAAACTCCCTCTGTTTCTGCGCTGGCCACTGTTCTTGCCAGCGTTTCTCGTCTGCCTCTTCTAGCTGCGTTCCGCGGCAATCCAGCCACACCTGCGGCACTCCGCCCAGAGTCAGTGAATCACGAAGGCATTGCACGGCGAATGGAAAGCCATCCATCCAATAGCTACCCAACTGCCTGTTGTTTGCCTCAAAAATGTCGTCGAAGACAACTCGGTTTCTTCGGAGAGTAGATGTGTCGTCAATTTCAAATTGCAGCGCAATTGTACCTCCTGTGATACCGGCGCGTGTCATCAGGCTCTGTAGTGCGATTTTTCTTGTTCAAAGATTTGGATTGCTTGTCAGATGCCACCTTTTCAGATGAGTCCGATCTGCAGTTCGAAAAACAGTTACGTGAAACTGTGTCGCGTAAATCATCTTCCCAGGATCTTCAGCCGTAATTGGCTACTGCGAAAAATTTACAGAAAAAAAAGTGTTTACGTACCACAAACAAGTTAGTAGGGGCGGGCTCGGGATCCAACGCTGCTGCATTCACACGAAGCGGATTATCACCCGCAGCCGTCCTGGCGGAAATGCAAGACCAGTGCGGCGGCGTGGATTTCGTGTCCTCTTTCTGGAGCTTTTCGTGAATCAGTTTCCGTAAGTGCGGGACATACACGTCGTCCGTGCCTGAAATCGTTCCGATCTCATCTCTTGGGAGAGCGACCTGTCGGACCCTGCCAGACCTCTTGAGCAGCGAGATCTGCACCGGGGCAGCTGCTGCAGGGGCATTCATTTTCGTGACCGCAGGACAAAGAGGCAAACAGTGGCGATCGCTGCGTAATCTATGAAGAACGTAAAGCGTTCTTAGCACTATTGCGTGAGAAAATCAAGAAGCAGGAGTTGGGTTAGCAAAAGAAAAAAGCGTGAGTGTTCCTACTAGTAATGCGAAACATCGACGGCACGGGGACTAGGGATGTACTTAGAGGGTTGCAGGAAATACTTTTTCAGCAAACAACGTCGTTATTCAAAAATCTTTTGAAACTGAAGATGGCTTAGCTACTACCTTGCGCCGAAGATCGTGTTTGTGAGGACAGAGTTACAACAATATCGGACTCGGAGCATCTGCAAACTACAGAAACCCTGGCGTTGCACTGGATCCTCTTCCGTTTCATTTCTATAAGTCGTGACACAAGAGCATATCCCTGTCCACCGATACTTGGCATAATACACTGTAGAGCCATTGTGGTCAGTCCACGAGTCGCGAATTTCGTAGCGTAGTTTCTTCGTGCTGTGTCAAAGATCGATGCCGCACAGCTGTCACAGATCTTCTCGTCCGAAGACAACAGAAACAACCCAGGTCGCACACGACGAAAAACACTGCTGACGATCCGATGTCGTTGTAGATCACAATAGTTGTGCGATAGTAGTGCTGTTTGGCTAAGGCTAAGCAACCCAGGTCACGCACGACGAAAAAACCTGCTCAGGCAACATTCGGAGGTGTACGATTTTCAACGGCTCCTTCCCATCTAAAAAGTCAACACTTCCTTCCTGCCGTGAGGCTCGCAATTACTACTTGGTTGACACAGGAAAGACTCTGGTGGATCTTGCACACTGCGTTCTTGTTTCGAAATGGGACGCTCCAACGGTAGGTCGAGGCGTCGGTCCGAGCGCGTCTATACGAGCGCACTCGCTTTCAGATCCAGCTTTTCAAAAAAACCTGCCTTCTTTGTGTTTTTCGAACAGACCGTCTCGAGCAGGAGGCGGCATGATGAGTTTGTGCTGTTGTCTCTTGTTCTTCTCGTTCAAAAAAATGAGTAAAGCCGCGTCGACGGTCGACGCATGCTCCCCATATTTCATTCTCGATTTTCGATCAAAAGCTACTGGGTTGGACATCATTGGGATAAGTCAAAAGGTAAAAGGTACTTGCCGATACATAAGACGTAGTGAGTTCTACTCTATTTTTGTGAATAGGAAAAGAAGTTCCGAGGAATCTTTGCCCACCTCCTTGTAGAAAAAAAAGTGCCTCGATCTCCTTGCCGAAATATCGAAATGTGACCGGCATTCGAGTGTTGTGAGTCTAGGGAAAAAAAGATGTTTTGTGAGTGGCAGCACATTGCGTTCGACAAAATCACGTAGTTTTGAATGCCTCAGTAGATTACTTGAGCCTCGTTCTGGAAGCCGGCGCGGTCACTTAGAAGAGTTTCGGCATCTTTCGGCTTCAACATGTTTAGCGCAAGAACTTCATCTGGCGAAAAACCCGTTTCAATGATTGCGCGGAAAACTGCAGGGGAATCGAGCTCCACTGTTCGGTAGAACCTATCCGCGGCTTGCAAACACGCGCGAACTTCCGCCTGCTGTTCCTCGTCGTCGAAGGGAGCCTCTGCTTCTGCAGCCGCCAGGGTTCGCTGAGAAATCCAGACTTTTATCGGTCGGTCCGTGACAAACTTTTCCGCGCGGCGGTCTTTAAGCCTGCCGGTGTTAAAGTACTGATCACAATGCAGATACTCTAGTCCAGTTCCGTAATTTTCGGCTCTGCGGATTCCCACGAACACGCCGTGTTTGGTCTCGTGGGCATGTCCTGGACGAAGCTCCAGCTCCGGGTCGTCCAGCGCTTTAAGCATCTCATTGTTCCACAAGTCGCGGCTCAGCAAATCCAGACCGCGAGTATCGACCTCGCCCTCCCCCGGAAAAACCAATTTGAAGTCGTAGTTACAAATGGGGATGACGAGAAAGCCGCCCTTCCCACCGGCCGCGATTCTGTTGTCATGCAGAGAGCTAGACGAGCCAGAGAGGTGGCTAACGCTACCGTGCAGTTTTTCCCGAAGAACATCGGCGGGAACGGGTTTTTCCTCATTTTCCAAGGCGAGGTCATGGCAACCTTCTTCTCCTGTGATTTCGTCGTCCGCCAGCGCAAGCGGCATACCTAGAACAAGTTGCTGCGGGTAGAACTGCAAACACAGGTATCCACCCGGCGAGGTGCCGTCCACGTAGTGGCTCATCTGCTGCATGCAGACGTCACTGATCGCAAATGGCATTCCCTCGGGGTCCGTGCCAGCGCAAAATCGCCGGTTTCGCAGGCGATCGCATAACGCATGCTCACTGATGTCTCGTCCTGTTTCCGGGCAGCAGGCCCTGAGGCGACACGACGACAGCACTTGGTCGTCGACTTCTTCCAAGCTCTTCTCGCAAACCAGATCTACCTCTTCTGTTTCCGCTCCGCCGGAAGCGACGGCCATGGCCATATCAGCGTCACCTGTGCAAAGTTGATTATGTCAATTCTTATAGCAAGATGAGTCGGAGTTGCTTGAGCAGAAGTCTTTGTTGGTCTTTTGAATCCGCGGTAACAAGTTTTAAACACCGATATCTGACCTGAATCAAGAAATCCTTCTCTGATTACCTCTTCATTAAAAAGTAAGCGAAAAATGTTGCAATTGAACACCTTCACTTGCATGCGCTGTGGCGTCATGCCTGCCAAGAAACTGTTGAGGCCGGGGCGCTTGCTCCGTGCTCCCCTCCTCAGTGGTCCGCAGAACAGGGAGTTTGCACCGCATGGACACCCAGTGGGTCGTCATCGGTGTTCCCGTAATGGTACTGGAAACCGCGGCTGGTTGCGCAGCGCGACAGACTGCGAGAGACAGACAGGCGTATTTTGCGGCAAATATCCAAGTGTTCACCATAGTGGACTACTCTTCTCCACTGTGGTAGTCATTACTCATACGGGGAATTTAGATTTTCTGAAACGAACTCATTCAAAACAAACTTACCGTGGTGCTTTTTCGTGAAGCGTGTCGAGGGGTATGGAAATAATTGAGAAGGTTCTACTTGTTCTGTTTTCATCAAATAAAAGGGTGAAAAATACGAGGAGCAATCTGTTCTTGTACCTCGTTACAATTGCTTGCCTGCTGTTGAGGAGTGTGTATTGGGGATCTTGATATCTCCGGAAACGAAACGCCAAGGAAGATTTGAGCTGGAAATCAGAACGGAAATTCAATCGTGGTTTATTTTTGGTCAGAGCCAGCATTTCTGCTCGCAATCCTCAGCTACACTTGCAGGCACCAATCACGAAAATTTCTGCATTTTTATTCGTCTTCTTGCAACATAGACCTCGTGTGATTGAAAGATCATGTCGCAATGCTATTCTAATGCATTGTCAATACGGTTACGGGAGAAGAGCGTGAGTGGCACGGAGCATTTGCGAACTGTTGGATCATTTTCATTTATCTGACCATGCAATTCTTAGGGGAACACTGTCTGGACACCCGGAATCCCTATCCGGGTGGTAATCCAGACGCATGAATTACCACAAAGTTCGCAAACGAAATCCCAGCCCTTGTCGAGTGTGTGATTCTTTTTTTCTTTGCTTCTGACGCGTGCTGAAACTTACAGCTATCGCCTTTCTTCTTGAAGACTAATCTGCTTTCGTGGCTTTCTTCTATCTTGTCCTTCTCGCCGACATACAACGATCGAGAGAGACATCCTAATGTCCCGAAATGCACTGAAATTGTGCGCTCCTGTTTGTATCCACAAAAAATGCGGAGGTATATTCGATGTAATGAGAAAGGAAAAGGAGCATCATGTCTGATGTACTCATTCAAAAATGAAAAGAATCTGGCCAGGTGCGATCGCGCCCTGGGCCTCAAGTGCGCAAGAATTCATCTTACATGCCGTGCCGATCACGAAATTACTTTTGATCCAATTTGAAGTATGGATGAAGTCGAGTACAGTATCTGATAAGGTAAAATCGAAGTTGTTTCGTGACATTGAATTTGAAAAGGTAAAATTGAAATTGTAACGTATTTGAAAAGGTAAAATTGAAGTTGTGACGGACTCCTCGTGCGCTGATAAAGATGAAAAATGCGCTTACACTAAATGAGGGGCCGGGCTTGAACAGTGCGGCCACCTTGCGGAAGGGACTTTGCCGTTCGTCTCTTCCAAGTAGAAAATTTAAACTTGCTCGTCAGAATACGAGTGCTAAAAGTAAGTCATGATGCGCTTCTATGAAACAGCCGAGAAGCTGCTTCGTCATATTTTAACTCTAAATAAACTACAGGACATTCATTAAATTTGGTATCGACGGACAGTACTAGGAGAAAGGAAGGAGTTAGTATCTATTGCGTCCTCATCTACGGGCGCAGTTCGTTCTTCGCCCCGGTCTTACATCGGGTTGTTAAACTGCGGAAACCGCAATCGGCGCATGCGCTGTTCGTCCGTGAGAGCGTTAGGGCCGTTGCCACCGTGATTATCGTTTTGAAAGTGGCCCCCTCCCCTGCAAGTTCACAGGACCTTCTACTGCCTTGGTTGTCTTACATAGGCAGAACCTGCATCGGCAATTTTGACACTAGTGCTTCACAAGGACAGCTGCAGCTCTGCCTTTAGAAAACTATTACGCATGACAAAACGACACTGATTCTGATAAAAATCACATGCCTTGCGGTTCTTCAAAAATCAGATGCCAAGGTATTTAAGTAATTTAGTAGTGTAATTTTTTTGTAAGATTCCATGTGAAGAACTGCGTTTGGGATGAGAGCCACGATTTTCAATCTAATATCGATAATTGGGCCTGTCGCGGATGTCAGCCCGGTCTACTTGAGTTTCTCGCTGCAGGATTCCTTGGAACCGCTGCTCCTCCCAATTGGTGACGAAGTTGTCGTATGTTTGCGTATTGAAGACCATGTTATTGTTGTTCTGGGGTGGGTTGATGTCCGGCGTGTTCCCCGGATGGTTAGCGCGTAACAGGTACTGTACGGCGCCCTGGTCATAGGGGTCCTGCAAGTTGTAGTTGTTCTGAATCTGCTGCCTTTCGGTGTCTCGCCCGGCTCGGCCCTGTGCCACATACGAAACCGTGGCTCTGTCATATGAAAGGCGAGCGCCCGGTTTCTTCTTCTTCTTCACTGAAACGAAGCGCTATTTCATTCCCGTTTCAGGAGAACTTACTACGACGATGCTCTGCATGGCAATTTTCGTTTTATCTAGGACATATTTTTTTGCACTGCTGGCTTGCTGGCGCAGCAGGGTTCGTAAAATGCAAAAAGCTGAAAAACGCTACGCAGTCACGTCCGCTAGTGCGACACTGAGTGATTAAAGACTAGAGCTAACTACTTCGAGCAAAGGAAAAGAAACCCCCAGCGCGTTCGTCCCGTAGCCTCGCGTGCCCGTCCATCGGCTGGTCGACCGTGTTCAGACCACTCAGTATCTGGCGGCCCGCGTGACGCTGCGTTGCCATGTCCATATCGAGCGGCGTCACGTTGGGATCACTCGGGTTCAGTGGCTTCGGGACCAGCGTTGTACCAGCTCCGGGGTTAGCCGGGTCTACTGCCTGCACATTTGCTGGACGCAAGTTGACTCGTGTCACAGGGAAAAGCTCTCGTATAGCATCCGCCACACCACACAATAGCCACGTTGTGTTTCATCTCCTCTGCTGGCCAATGCAACAGATTTTATATTCATGTCGCCACGTGCATTGTAAATTCAATGTGCCAACATTGCTGTTGCTGAAATATCGTCTGAATGCCATCGTGATGCAAACTCACATCTCCATGCTGCCTAGTTTATCTGCAGGACACAACGTATTTCCGAAGAGCAAGGACGTCATATTGAGTTTGTACACGAAAGACTTTTCCGCATGATATCACAGGTTGGGTGTTGGTAAGAACTTTGCGATTTTTCGTGTTCTTTTTTATTCACAACTTCTCCTTGCGCATCGAGTATCGGTGCCGCAGTGTCCAAAACCATCCGGTTGTAATCGCGTTGAAGCGCCGCGTCGGCGTCTGCCGCATTAGCAGCGCTTTCAACTTCTCGGTTGCTGACCATGTTTGGAGCCGCGTTGGAATCTGTAGAGAGTTTATTCAGAAATCGAGTGTGCTGTTCTAGCACGTCTGTGCAATTGTGTGTAGCTGCCGACTTCTGCGCGGGCTCATGTTTGCTGTCGCAGAGCCAGAAAGGGAATTCAAGCGAAATATTACCTCTGCACTTACGCAAAGAGTCAGGTGGTAGCCTAGTCGTCCAAAGATCAGTGAAGAAATAATGAGCAACGCGTTTCAATCTTAGTACAGCCAAGAGCGGTTTTCTGGTCATCCGTGGGCCGTTTCGGCTGTCCTTGCGCCCCCTGAAAGATGAGAGCGTTTTCGTTATTGTTGTCGAGCGTATTCACGTCTCCGAAAGTGTTGACCATGGCGTCCGTATGCCGGTTTCCCTGCGCGATGAACTCGCCAGCTATGGTCACGCCAGGTCCATGATCGACAGGCCACTGGTGCGTCACGTCGTCTGTGGCATGCTCGCGTCGACGCTGCGCGTAGTGATGAATTTCTGTCGGACGGTATCGCCATGAAAAATCTCGTCGGGACGAGTGTGGGCGCCTATTTGGAAGTCGTGCAGGTTGTCGCGGATGTGTGAGGTCATTGCATATTTCATTTCTTTTCTTCTAATCTATGAACCAAGTCCAGTAGAACTTCATCAACTACTTCCCTTTCAGCCGTGCTGTTTTTTATTTCTTCAATAGCGTGTTTCATTTGCAATCCGAGTCTCTTACAGAATGGCTACCCCACCCTGGATGCGGAGTGCTGATTTTCTGCAAAGCAAAAATTGTGAATCCATCTGCCGGGCGAGATTTTTCCGTCCGATAGCGCGGCAGGAACGAGATGGATATTTTCGCCGTTGGTGTGGTCGAATCCGTGTTTTCCCGGCTCGGCCGTCTCGTAGTTTCCTTTCTTATTGTTTGCGTCCGCGTCCCACGTCGGCGCAAAATGGACGAGTTCTCCTTTCTCAAGTGCCTTCACCGCATTTGTGATTGCGGCAAGTTTCTTTCCTGCCACCGCCTTGTCTGCTTTTGATGCTTTCGGATCTTTTTTGACCCGTATCAAGGGTAAAGAAAAACTAGCACCCAGAATATTTTTCTGCCCAAGAACATCACAGCACTCATGAAGGCATTTATCTCTGTACCTCAGAGCCAAGGCTTCAGGGAAGAAAGAATGCACTACAACCAAATCTACGATCATATCGATGAGGCGTGATTTTGATTATGGGCAGAAGTACATGTGCAAAGTTTTTTTTTGGTATCCGCCACCTGGATTGCTTTTTCCTCAGCCGCTGCAGCCAGACTGGCAGCTATCTGTGCCGCGGGAGGTGGTGGCAGTGGCACATCCCATTCACGAGTCGGAATCTGAACGGCAGGAAGTCGTATGGGCAAGCAACTCGACAAATTGCAGACGAATGCGAACTTTTGTGCATATTCTCTCCAACGAAATCGCTGCACTGTGCAGCTGATGCCTCCGCTTGTTCCTGCATGAGGCGGCTGCAACGGCTGCAAACTTCAATGCAAATGGTAGGAATCCTGTGAGTGGACAAGACGAACCCATGAGAACCCACGCTGTCAACCTCTGCGGAAAGTACCTCCCACGGCGTGAGTTCTCTGTATGCAATAGCACCCAAGCGAGTGGCGTCTCTTGCTGCGTTGCATCCTGTCAGGATTCGCATGATTCTCATAGTCCTTCTCATATGCCATCGCAATCCAGAGTTCCGTTTGTTTTATACAAAAACGAGTTTGCTTTGCCATAAGACTCGTGAGCTGGATGTTGCCGTCGGGGTCTTCAGTTCCATGAGCCTCCAAAACAAGATATCAGACTCAAAAATGCACACGCTGTCCAAGATCTGTCATGCCACAAGCTGCACTGTAGTTCTTTTTCAGTGCCTCAAAAAAGTAGCGTTGCCGGCGAACCAAGCTTCTTACCGTCTTCACATATCAAATTTATTTCGACACAGTGCCAACATTATGAATGCAAACTGTTGGCGACTACAAAGTTGATCTGAATCGAAAATACCCCTCCTTGGCGCCGAGAACAGCGCTGGCGCAACACAATCAATAATCTATCCAAATAAGTAGGTAAACGAAGTGCGTTTTTCAGTGGGATATGGAGAGTAGCCTTGCCCTTCCAATCGGAGGACCTAGGAGCTGGGGCGGATCGCTGCCCGGGTCTCCCATTGGATCACCACTTGCCACGTCAGGGTCATCTGGAAATTCCTCGAGCTCGATTCCCGACATGAGCGTGTTCGCCCTAGAAGCCATGGAAACATCATCAGCTCCTTGCGGGCCAGCACCATCTGCCGAGTTGCCTTGCGCCGCGGACGACCCTTTTTTTGGAGTTCGTGTTTCACGTTGTTTTCCATTTAGTTTTCGGATGCGGATGCCCTTGTGCACTTGCGTATCTAATCATAATCTGTCCTGAGAAGAGTACAGCGCTGAAGTGCCGAGCGCGCGTTCGTACAAATGACAACTACATCACGAGCCAGAGGAACATTCGACGTGTAGACCGATTCAGTAGTAGAACCAGCCACCTCGCAGCGGAAGAAATGTTTTTTTTTGAAGTTCGTAGGTGTAGATGCGCAAGTGCAACGTTGATGGAGTGGAGATAGTGATCCTGTTTCTATGATAAGAACCTGCGGCACCATAATTCTCCGATATTTCATCGGCCCGGAGACCATTCCATCCATATCTCCTGCCCTGTGCTTCACTTTGCGACTTTCCAGATGCACAAAGGTTACCCGAGGTCCTGGTGCAACTACCACCTCCGCCAGCAAAAACAGCATTGCGTGACGGAGCCGGGGATTGCAAACGAAACGGATAATATATGTATTCGACAGTTCCAGCTATGGTTGCTTACAGATTAGGTCCGTCACGCGACGACCGCAACACCCAGAGAAAGCTTTTGCTAAAAACAACTTTCAACGCAAGCAGGTGCTCATGCGCCACAACAGCAGCTCCACGTGGATGCTGAAGTAACACTAACTTCGATATAGGCACTTAATTTCCATCAACTTTTGAATGATGAAAGCACGCGGACCGAGCTCATCAATGAAGGGCACAAGCAAGATATCTTACCGACGTTTCAAAAACGGGTAAAACCAGCACGCAAAGAAAGAAAGCAAATTTACGCAAAGAAAGAATGCAAGCAAAATTGATCTCAGATCAGTTGATCTGCTACAGAGTTGGATTTCGATTGCTGCACGGCACTTCCGCGTGTACTTTTCTTCTGCAAGAGTAAGTTTGATTAAATTTGCAACTATATCGAAATAGTCAAAATACCTGAAGCTCCTCCCGTTGCTGCATTTGCTAAGGCTGCTGCGGTGTCCTCGTCTGACTTGGTCTCGTTCTGTTCTGTATTTTCTGCTGAGAGTATAATGGCAAAATATCCGGTCTTCAACGAAGTCCACTGCTTTGATCGAAAAGATATCTTTCTTGTTCAGCACCACGGAGTTTCGCCCTATCGCCAGCAAACAATGCAAAAGCGATTGAGATCCTCGACATGCGCGCGCAGTCTAGCAGCAGCTGAGATGCAAAAAAACGATGCAAAATTATAATTCGAATCGAAGACGGAGCTTGTGTTGCGTAGTTGGTTCAACATTTGCGGCAGGCTCGATCTTATCGCTAGGATGTGGCGTGCCGCTCGAGCCAGAACTTCCGCCCGTAAGGGGATCCGTTGCTCCCAACAACCTCGTCCCGCAGCAGTTGCAGGTCGCGCACTGGCTTGTGTACCGTTGTTTGAAGCCCGGGTCGCTGCGGATGGAGTTCGCCACGTATTGGTTGAAATCGCCGGCGTTGTCGAGCTTGATTCCGCCCATGTTCTGCGCAAAGTCCGGGTCGCTCTCCATCATTTGCTTCACGCACTGCAAGGAGCTGTCGGCGTTGCACTGGCCTGGGGTGGCGCAGCTCAGCCCCCGGTCGTCCCGCTCCCAAATCGGATTGCCCTGCGCGTCCTCCCCGCGCTGGTTCACCTTGATCGCGTGGCCGTCCGGGTAGCCCGTGTTGGCGTCACCGTCGATCACCAGCTCCGAGCCATACCCGGGCACGCCGGGCAGGTATCTTCTCCGCGCAGCGGGGATCACGTTCCCGGCTTCGTCTCGCATCAAGTTTCCGCTCGCGTCGTACTGCGGCTTGGGGTCTTGTCCGTATGGGGGGTCATAAGCAAAGTCTCGGTATTTGATCCGTTTGGTCTGGCAGATCGCGGTTGCCACAGCGCTGTCGCGCTGCGGACCGCCGGTGGCCTTGCCCTGCTCGACTTTCTGGGCGTAGTTGTTGACGTCGTTATCAGGGAGATACGCCCAGCCGCCCTTATCGCTCTGCTGGACCACCTCGCCGGACATGTGCGCCTCTGCAGAGCCCAGTTTGGTGGTGCTGCCGTTGGGAAGTTTCACGTCCGTGTTCTTATCCAGGTCGTCCGGGTGCGTGTTGCGGATCTTCTCCTCGTTCTTTTGCTCTTGCTTTTCTACGTCCTGCTCGGCGTCTTTGAGCGTCGACACCGTGTCGGAATCCGTCCGCTTCAGCGGCGGGGCGTCGTCGTCGGAAGTTGTACCGGCACCCGCAGCTCCCGCAGCGGCTCCTGCCGCTGCCGGCGGTTGTGTACCAGATGCAGCTCCTGCTGCCGGCTGTCCTACGGGTTGTTGAGCAGGAGCCGCTCCGCCACCCGCCTGCTGCTGCAGGTCGTGAGCGCCACCTGCGGCTTGGCCGATCTGGTCCTGGCCGGAAACGTTGCTCGTGTCCATCCCATCCAGCTGCATGTTGATCTGCGGCTCACTGGTGTTCGCCTGGCCGGCCTGTTCTCCACCAGAGCTACTACTGCTACTATCACCACCATTCGTATTAAGTCCCAACTGCTTTCCGACGCTGTCCAACTTCCTCGCCATGGCGACTGACGCTTGCCCGGCGGCAGACATATGCGCGATCTGCGGGCCGCTCATGCCGGCTGTCTGCAAAGCGCCACCTCCCCCGCCGCCCGCAGCGGCCTGGTCGACTTCGGCTTTTTTCATCGCCTCCATGTTTTTGTAGACCTGCTGCAAGTGGTTTTTCAGATTCTCCGTCGCGGACCGGTACCAGGCGTCCAGCGCTTTCTCGATGGTCGCCCGGGCCAAATGCTTGGTAATCGACTGCACCGCCGCCGACACGAACTCCTTCTCCATCATTTCCTTCAAAAAGTTCATGATTTCGTTGTCCAGCAGCTCCAACAACTCGTCCATTTTCGTGTCGATCACCTGCTTCCCGAGTCGCCCGTTCGGCTGCTCTAAAACGTTCAGAGGTTTCCCGTGGTACAGTTCCGACGCCCCGTGTTGGGTGATGATCTTTTCCAGCGCGAGCAA
>JACKZZ010004933.1_pt1 | contig 12120 bp, 11 predicted proteins | sample 8027871 | NCBI WGS metagenome assembly JACKZZ01 (sample SAMN15724774, study PRJNA655200) | protist metagenome | isolation source: fluorescence activated cell sorting (FACS) single amplified genomes of... | place: USA: West Boothbay Harbor, Gulf of Maine | collected 2000-07-19
GTCAAAGATGACAAAATAGGTGAACTGATGGTATTTACACGCGGTATAAATAATATATGGAAATTACCGGCAGTTCCCTATTGCTGCAATAATCATGACTGGCCATACGGTGATCCTTAACTTCTGCCTTATCACTCTCTGTGCATTGGTTGTAGTTACAGCTGCTACCAAGCCTGGAGAAACGACAAGTGCAGAGAAAACTTCTGTCGTCGAATTCGATTGCAGTTCACGAGCATCGAATCGTCCTTTCTCCAGCGATGGATCGCCAGTGCAATTTATTCATATTCCGAAGGATGGTGGAACGAGTATTCAGGATTGGTTAGAACAATATGTGGCTCCAAGTGGAAATGTGTCTGTAGACTTGTCAAATGGGGGAAATACCTTGCACATACCGCTTCATGCAGGGCAAATCCTGATGGGACACCAGCCATATGGCTTTGGGCAGCTTGCAAAGCTTCATCAACTTAAATCATTATTTATCACTGTGATCAGGGATCCTATTGATTTAGTTCGCAGTAGATTTTATTTCTACAACTTCATGCTGGATAATTTAGAGTTTGTGCGAGATGATAAAGCCAGAAGTGAAACTGAAGTCAATGGAAAGTATGCGCGTAAGTGGATAGAGAGTGCTAATGCGACGGGGATCGCCTTTGAAGACGCCTTCTGGTACTCTGTACTGACGAGCGATTTGTTTTTCAAAGAGCAACTCAATTACGCTTTCCTCAATTTTTATTTCCTGGTTCCAACTCATATTAAGGAAAGCGTAACACCTTTTCCAGATAGCAATACTCCCGTATTGTTGACTCTGATGGCGTGCGCAGTGCACTTTGCTCTGCATGACGTGCACGCTTTGGACGAAATGACTAGTATGGATGGGTTTTTAGATCAGCTCCGATATCATGCGCCCGCAATAATGACCGATGACTTGATCAGTAAATTGCCACAACACAATGTCCGGGGTCCTACGCGAAGCCAGGTTGCTTTAGAGAAAGTGGGCCGAGCCAAGTGGCTGCAAGAAGGCGAAGATATGAACAAATTGTATCACGCCTATGGTATTTTGCAAAGCATCGCTGCTAGTCGTCGGGCGCAGGCCCGTAAGGCCATTGCGAATGATAAGTACGATTACAATGCACCAGCGGTGTGCAGCATCGAAGTTAGTAAAGACGCACGTTGGTTCATCGACTCCGTGCCGCCCCAATGCAAGAATATTCACCATTGATGGAGTTAGGTTCTTGATGATTAGATGACGCTCTACAGTACCTTTTCGACTGTAATATGACAACTGTAAAAACAAAAATTGACTGATCGCGGCAATCGTTTACTAAAAGGGATTGGCACAACTTATAAGTAGATATTTCAGGTCACCGAACGACGTCGTCGTTATTGCATATTCAAGGCAATTAATATATACGCATGCGACAGAAAAGTCATTTGCTCGTCGTCGCGGGTGCGGTAGCTGCAGGAGTGCTGGAGGCCTGAAACACTGTCTCAGGAGCGGCAGGGGCGGAGGCAGACGAGGGGGGGGTTACTGTCAGTAGATGCTCCCTACTGAGAGTGCGGTGCCATGTTCTACGACGTACCATTACTGTGACAACAGAAAAGCAAATGACAATAAAGGTGATAAGCCCAACAATACATTATCAGTGATAAACTCATTATGGTAAGGAACAGAAAAACAATCGTCAAATCGTACATCTCAACCTCCCCTCAGAAGTAGGATACCAAAAGAGAGTGGGGAAATCAATACCGTACTCCCACCCATCTGCATCGTCTGTAGTACGAATAACGTTCCAATCTTCTTTGACAATAAAATCACCCAAGCCACATGATACGTCCTTTAATTTTTTCCCGAACGTCTTCCCATCCACTGTGCACCAGCACCCAGGGTCGGTCGGGTACAAGTGGCCGGGGTAGCTGCTGCCCCACCCAACGAAAGGCTGCCACCGCTCGAACTCGTACACTGTTTCCCGCCGAATGAGAGCTGCCTGCACTGCGGTCATGGTGCGCACTATCACATCTACTTCGCCCTTGTGAGCCCCGTCGCCCAGCACAATCTTCAGCGTCTTGAACACCTCATCTTCTACGTACTCATCAGGTTCCAGGTGTAAAATGCAGTCGCCTAGCGGGGTTCGCTCGGCGGTCTGGTGGTGGTGATAACTGCAACAAAACAGAATCATACCGAGACACAAATTATGCATCCATATGGTTAAAAGAAAAAAGGTAGATAAATGCGCTGTAGCAACCGGCCAAGGGCGCACGCACGTGGAGCGCAACAACTGTGAGAAACACTTACATGGACACCAAAAGCTTATGTTTCCTGCCGTCGCCACTCAGGAGAAATCGATAGCGCTCTGGCGGCTCCTAAAATATAAAATTGCGGTAGGCGAATGGCGTAATGCGAAAAAGAAGGGTTTAATGGACAAATTTGATCATATCACGCGCAATTCTTGCAGATGATTGACGGATGCGTACCCACTTAGGATTTAGCGTGCTAGGCTTTAAAGTCCCGCGCTGAACTTGTTCTCCTCCCGTCTCGTCTCCTGGGGTCAGCTTTAACTCGGCATATGCGTCGCTTAATTCAGTGGCAGCATTTCCTACCTGCTCCCACGTGCAGTGAGACGTGAGATGAGACACATGCGGTTAGCGTCGCTCTTAGCAGCAAGAAAACGACACGACGGCGTTGTAATTACCTACCTGTAACGCTCTCATACAAAGAACATCCACCAGCAAGACCTTTGCATCTTCAGGAAGCTGTGTACTAGCTAGATCCGCTAACATGTGGCCCTGGTAGTCCTCACGGAAGCAGGGAGTGGCATCTGAGGAAGAATGATTTCCCATCGCAGCTTTAATTTGAAAAGATGAGCTATGATTTCAAAAAATATGGCTTTGAAGAACAATCGATAGTCCGGTGGCGTATATTCTATCATTCTATCCTATCGCTCTAGTCTAGCTCTATATAGTAACACTAACACAGCAACAACGAGAGTTTTTTTTTTGGACGGCGAGACGACGACACATGGATGTATATTAAAAGTATAGATACTGTTAGAGTACTTTTCTAGCCTTGTAAATTTTAAGAAGAGATTATATATAAGTATATAGTATATGACTTCTCAAAGTGAGAATTTTACGCCCTTTTTAAACAGTATTCTGACTAGCGAGAGCTCTGATAACCTCGACAAAAACATTGCACCCTTCCACGAACACATCAATAGCAAGATACTCATCATGTTCATGTAAGAGTATGGGACTGCGGCGCATGGGACTGAAACCTAACGCCTTCACCCCCAGCACTCGAAGGAAGCGGGAGTCGGTCGCTGCGGGAAATACCTGTGGTGTGAGGTCGATGCTGAATTTGTTAGCAAGTGTCTGCTGTATGATACCATACCATACATTGTCTTTGGGGTCAGTGGATGTGACAGAATGATTTTTGACCACATTCTCATGAATGAATTCCCATTGCAACCCTTGGCCCTTTCCCAACCCAAATGTGTTTTTGGTCACCTCTTCGCACCAGCAGTCCAACGTGCGGATTGTTTCAGCTGAGGAAAGGTGGCGGAGTTGGTACGGTAGTCTCGAGAGCGGACCGTTCAACTTCGACTGCTTTGATGACGAACAGGACGGCAGTGGCGCTGACGATGGAAGCGGCGGAGGTTGGTCCAGCTGCAAGAACACACCGCAGGCAAAGGCTCCTTTAGCTAGTGCCACCAATGTCGTCGGTTCTTGCGGAGCAGTTGCGCTGCATTAGTTTAGTTTTCTTGTCCACCACTATATTATGCATTATTTAGTTTATCGATATTACAATTCTTGTTATATTTATAATATTCGCTTAGGTTACGACTTGTGATGTATATATATTAAACAGTAGCACATACTATTGTTACTGAAAATGTATTTTCACTATTAGTACAAACTTTTGAGGTCAACTCATCTCCGCCCTTTATTAAAAAGTATATAATATATTATATATATTCAATCATTATATTTTCATATGATATCAGCAGGGCAGATATTGCTTGGATCAACGGCTGATATAGTCCATCCTATACAAAACATGCAGAAAGCGAACTACGCGTGCTGACATCGTCGTCATTATCATTGTCATCATCAAAATCATCATAATCTCCATCATCACTGCCAAAAGACTCTGAATAGCAACTGGATACAGCAGGGGAACGGCAACGGCCGCCGTCAATGTCATCGTCATCAGAATCGCTATCTTCCTCATCTCCACTACGTTTTCTTCTAAGCGAGCGCGACGCCGGTTCGGATGGAAGCGTACGCAACAGATCCGCCCTCAGTGGCCCGAATATCTCACTAGCGGTGCACGCGCCCGTAGCGGCCCCATCTTCAGACGGAACATACGCTTCACCGCCCACCTGCAAAAAGCGAGGATTCGTAGACTCGGTGTGCAAAATTCGACAGAGCAAGTTTTCCTTGAAAATCCCCACCAAAGCAGAGCCTGTTTTCACATTGACGCGAATCTGCTTAGTGTGCAACAAGTCCACCCAGCTGCGGAATCGCCGCTCATGGCGCTTTTCCATGTCCACTGCCATCATTACAAACATAAAGCGGTCTAATCCAGGAGCGCAGAGATGGCGAAGTACGTCATGAGTGGTACTGACACTCTCGTTGTCCACCCCATCTGTCAATGTTACCACAATATACTTGTCGTTTGGAGCGGAATTGGGATGATGCTGGTGCTCGCGCAGTTTTACAATACCCGAGATGGTTGCATCGTAACAAGCAGTACTGCCGTCTGTATGCAACGCTTCCATCCATTTGGGCAATTTTTGTTTCAAGACTGCCCCAGCCACAAATCCCGGAGTGACGGGTTTGGTTCTACTGGAAAAAGCAGTAATGTTCATCTCATCTGTGCTAGCCAAGTTAGCAACAAGAGAACAAAGACCCAACTTGACTGCAGTAAGCTTTCGACCATCCATGGAGTATGACACATCTATAATCGAATTGATATTACATTTTTCCGGAGTTCTTCCTCCGCGCAAACTTGCACAATTCGATTCAAAATAGGCAATCGCGTCTGCCCATCTTTGGGCAGAGTTGTCACTATTTTCAGAAGACACCGCAACGGGTGCGATTTCGTGGGCTATCATTGCTGCCATGATTATAGAAATATTAGATGATCTTGATAATGGAATAATTTAACTAATGAAATACCATAGGCTCTAGTGTACCATGCAATTGATCGACGAAAAAGGAAAATGAGGAGGAGTGTCGTTGATTTTTTTTTTTTTTAGGATATTTTTTTCCTCCCATCCCAGATTTTTGTTTTCACACACCGCATGCACTCAGCATATCCGACAACATACTACATACGCTTTCTGTTGCATCAACTACATTACACAGTACAACTTCATAACTGTAAAAAGATTGCAATGTATTCATATATCTCAATTCTACATTTTAACGCACATCACATCATCTCGATCTCTTCATCTCTACCGTGTTGCGTGTCGCGTGCAGCGTGCAGAGTGCAGAGCAACAACACACGCGCCACACCGCGCCACCACACGCACACGCACGCCGCACAACACGCACACACACATAGAAAAAATTGAAAAATATATTAGGCTGTGCCAATAATGCCTTTGGAGAATTAGAAGCGATTGGAGGTTCAAGAATTTTGATGCAGGTTGTTGATATCAAATATATACAGCATATGAATTGCCGTCATTCGCATTCAGTATTGACACAGTAGTTAGTGCTAGCATATCGAAATTCGTTGACTGGTTATTTCGTTCACCGCAGGTAGCTGTAAAACGACAATGTGTTCCCTAATGAACAGTAATCGTAATATCGAGGCTATGAAAAGGGATATTTCAGCTTTTCTCGCAAGCGGAATTTATGTGCATTGTAAGCGCAAAATGGTTGCACTGGGTGGTGTAGTTGATGAATCTGGGACTACCGAATTATTAAATATGCTGAATTTGTCAGAAAACATTATGCTGGGGGTTAGGGCGGATCTAACGAATTTATTCAAGAAAGCTATGTCGAGGAAGCAAAACGATGGCAAGGTGCCTCCTGGTAGCTCGCTGGTGCGGAGAACTTTGCTGGACGACAGATTTTTGCTCTACTTGATTAATATATTGCGCGCGCAACTGCTGGTGGACGAGAATGCCCGCCCTGCACTGCGGGCTGCGAGCTTGTGGTTTCCACGCGGCACCGAGGGGGCTCTGCTGAGAGGGGATTTGCTGCGGCAATTGGCCACTAGTAAGGAGGACCTGCTGTTGGCAGAGAGTTTGTTTAAGAAGAGCATCGAAGTAGGGGAGCTGTTCCGGTCGCTCTGCTGTGATAATGCTCCTTCCTTTGTGCCACCTGCGGCAACCACCATCACTACCGGCGAGGCTGGCGCTGCTTTTGAAGAGGATAAACATAGCACAGAGCTGACTGCTAGTGTGCTTGCGAGTGCAGGGGCCACTTCTGCTCAAATAGAGGAGCTTGTTCCCGTCCTATGCACCGCAGGGCCAGGTTGTCTTTGTGTCACTGCTCATAGCGAGTTATTGGTGAAAGAGAACGCTGTGGCGGAAGAAAGCGAGCTGTGTGCCTCCCACAAGGCGCGCGAGCTGCTGCTGCTGATGCTGTGTCAGCAGGGGCGCATGGCTGAAGCCTATGTCTATTTGGATGCGGCCAATTACTCTTGGAGGCTGTCTCGCTCGGTATTTCAGTACCCGATAACTGCTGCGGAGATTGCTGCAGCCCATGCGACCGCCGCAGCTACCACAGTGATGAAACATGCAGCAATTGGAGACAGCCTGACACAAGACAGCTGTTGTGAGAGTTCAGCTTCAGCGACCTTGACTGTGGCAATGGATGCTGCTGCCGCCGCGGAGCTGGACAGAGAAAGGCGGGGCATCGTGCAGGCGATGGACAACGCTCTGCCCCCAGAATACATCGCTCACCTGCAGCACGTTTTTCGCCCTGACGCGCCGTTTTGGAAGGAGCATGCATACGATACCTCGTGCAACTGCTCAAAGAAGGTAGGGTACTTTTCCTACCTGTACCCACTAGCCACTCCGCGACAGCCCAAGTGTTCCATTGATATCATCATCGACGAAATCTACGAGGCGGCTGTGGAGCAATTTCCTTCGCTAGTAGAAGCGACAGTCGGTGCGTAAAGTAGTAATAGTGTATGTTATGCAGCATTTCTTGGTGCAGCGCTATATATATATTTCATCTTTCACCTACTTGTATGCATACACTTATATATTTTTGTTCTTCTTTTGAAATACTGATCTCGTTTTTTAACTCCCCTTTGGCGACGCCGCGTCGGCAGCTGAGTGGTGGGTACACTCCCGCCCCCATGTAAACGGCCACCAGCTGCACTACGACAGTGACGAGACTCGCACCTATGGGGGGCTCAGTCCGCAGCACCCCATATGCAGCACTGTGACATACTGCTCAGAGAGCGTGGGCGGACCCACTCTAGCGACCAACCAGAGGCTGGCTCAAGACGACAGCAGGGCGCTGGCATCCAAAGGATGGATGGTGGCTCCGAAGTTAAACAGAATGGTTACTTTCGATGCGACCGTGCTGCACGGGGTTATTCCTGGTCGAGGGTTACCTCGTCTGCTGAATGCCGCGCCGCTGCCACCACCAGCAGCAACAGCAGAAACTGTAGGAGGAGAAAAAACTGAAAACGAAACGAAGTCAGCATCACCAGCAGCAAGAACAGTAGGAGGGACAGAGGAGACAAAACATGTACCCTCGCGACGATTGACTTTCATGGTAGGGTTTTGGCGTACCATTGCCGCCACCGATCGCGGCCTGGACAACCCCGGGCCCGGCCAGCCCTTTCCTGACAGGAATCGCACGGCATACAGCTGGCCGGCGGAGATGGAGGTGAGTGCGTTGAAGGATGCCGTCGTTAATGGTGGCGATGAGGGAAGGGCTGCTGCTGCTGCTGCTTGCACAACTACTGCGGCGGGGGCCACGGAGAGTGACGGGGGCCCCTTTTCATCCCGTAGACGGCCCGTGGTGCCAATTCCTCTTAACTGTATTTGGGAACGGGTGGATGCGGGACTATCTGCGCAAGAACTGGCCGCAGCGGTGCATAGTTATAATAGTGGTGGCGGCAGTGGTATCAGTAGTGTGCATGATATGACTGCTGCGCTGAACAAGCGTCGCAAACGGGTCGACGAGAGCCCTCATTACAGCGCGTGCTTTCAGGGGTTTTGATCGCCAACTTCGTGCGCCAGTGCAGCACAACGTGTGCTATTTATTGCGGTTAATAAACCGGTGCTCATTTCTGTAACTGCCGCGTGGTGCGCTCCCCGTGGAGTAATAATGATCGTTATATTATACGACACTAGTTTAAAGACGATTTGTATTGTGGAGTGTGCAAAACGGCAAACTGGCAAAACACTGAAAAAGAATAAGCACAGTCGGTGTACCGAATCCTTTTGGTGATATTTACAACGAAACTAACTACTTACACTGGGATACTTGTTCAAGTACTGTTTTCATCCGTACAGTACACTATTCCCACATGCACACAGTTGTACTTCGTGGCACCAACCAGCTAGTGTGATCTCTCAAAACTCACTGCCCGCCCTCCTACTTCTTCTGCCACCGCCGCCTACGTACGCTACGACTCTTTTATATACAAATACCGACTGATGTATGGGCCACAATTGTACTCCTACAGTACCCTGTGTCTCCTCTCCTTTCTTTTTACTTTATTTGTTGAATACACAGTACTCTCCTACTTACCTCTTCTACTTCTCCTACTCCTCTCCCTCCTCATCCGCTTGTTCCTCCTCAATGGCTGCAGGAGCAGACCTACTCCTCGAACCGGCCGTTGTCGAGACGCGGGGACGCTTGCCAAGACTCTGTGCCTCCGCTGCACCAGCACTACTGCCGCTTCCAGCGCTGCCCGGCGTACCACTGCCCACGCCCGCCGCCCCGGGTGGGCTGTATCCGCCAGTGGCACTACGTCTCTGCGCCGCAGCAGAAGCCCGGCCGGCTGACATTCCGCTCACTTCCAACTGGTCGTCGCCGCTCTCTGCAACAGGTGCACGCACACCGACGCTGGTTCCCGCAGCGCCCCCATCCGCCGCCCCACTGCTGTCAGCAAACTGACTCAAATCCAATGTCAATATCTTCGAGCTCAGCTGCTCCACATCTTTGCAGATTCCAACTAGACAATCCGCGTGTTCGAAGAACATCTCTTTGAGGGTAATCACGATGCACTGAAAGTCTACGGAGCGGTGCTTTATGTAGTTGCAGATCTTCTTAACATTAACATTGTCCAGAGCAGCATCCACTTCATCCAGCACGAAGAAGGGCGCCTGCCTGTATGAGTGAATGCTGAACAGCATCGAGAGCGCCGCCATGGTCTTTTCACCGCCCGACAGCTGATCCATGTCTCTGAAACGTTTCATGGGCGGCATCGCAGTGAATCTCGTGCCAGACAAGTATGGCTCCTCGGTGTTGTCCAAGGTAAGATACGCATTCCCGCCCAATGGGTGCTTTGAAGAGCGGGTCAAGTCTCTGTAGATGACACCCAGAGCCTCGCACACGTGGGTGTAGCACTCGGAAAATAGCTGCTGACGCAGGCGCTTCACGTCTTCAAAGCGGAATCCGTACGTACGCGCGGTCTCCTTCAGTTCTTCCAACTCGGCATTGCACTCGGCGAGCTTGCCCGACACGGCTTCATACCGCTCACTGGCGTGCATATTGGGTGTGATGTGCTCGAGCTCACCTACCAATCGCGCAATGCGTTCTTCGATCTCTCGCTCTTTCTCCACCAGTCTGCCCTGCGACCAGTGCTTGTATTTGGCCATGGAGGAAAGATCCACACGCGCAGCTTTCGAGGAATCGCGCGCAACGACAGGGTTGTCCGCCTGACTGAAATGGCCATTACTACTCTCTCTGCTGCCGCTGCCGTTGCCGGAGCCTGACCCGCTATTTGTAGTAGAGCTGTCACGACTACTAGTACCGAAGGTTTGACTCTGTGAGCCGCGCCACTCGAGTTCCTTGTCGTAGTCTATAGACAGACGCTCACCGGACCCGGAACCAGCATCCGAGCCGCTCGGCTCGGTATCGCTGCTGCTGGTATCGCCCGACACGCGCCCCCCTCGAGAGGAAGAGGAGGCTTCCGACGTTGAAGCAGCAGAAGTCTCTACGGTGGGCAGTGCCACCTCGTCCATCTGCGCCTTCCGCAGCACATCGTGCAGCTGAGCACGCCCCCGTTCAATGATCATCTCATCGCCCGCCAGCTTCTTCAACAGACTGCTGCTGTCGCTGTGTAGCTCCGCAAGGCGGGACTGCAGTTCCTTGATGGCCTGCACGGCGGCAGTGCGCACGATCTTCTGCTCGGCCACCTTCTCCGTCGCTTCTTGGACCTTGGTGCGGGCGTCGGCCTCCTTGCGCAGTAGTGTTTGCTCTTCTTCTTCCAGGCCACGAATCTGAACGAGTATACAACACAACGCATGTAAAGTATCAAAACACATACTATAATATTAAGAGAGTCGTACTAGGAACAAGCAATCAGTGCATGTACAAACATCCTGCACGGCGGTAATTGAAGCAGCGGTGGCAGTATACATATATACATATCCCCAATAATCGCAGGCGCACGTACCGTAATTTCTGCCTCCCTGTGTTGCTCCTGCACCTGCGCTAACACCCCTTGGAAATCACGCTTCGTTTCGTACTCGAGCTGAGCAGTCACAGCCGCAGTCTGCTTTGTGACGTTGCCCAGCCGGTTCATCAGTTCCTGGTTCTGCTTCAAACACTTTTCCTCGTATTCGCGAATGTTATCCACACCCACGCTGGCGGAGAAGGCCGCAAACACTTCTGTCTCTACCGCTCGGGTAAGAGTGTCTGCCTGCGCCTGTCTCTCTTTCAAAGAGTCGATGTTCTTAGACAGCGCCACGATCTCCTTTTGCAGGCCCTGCTGGGTCTTTTCCCGCAGTCGTTGCTGCTGCGTCAGGGCCTTGATCTTGTCTGCAGTGGCCTTTAAATCAGCTTCGCCGAACTGAATCCTTGACGCAACGGCCCTACAGGCATTCTCATTGTCAATGATTTGCTGACGACTGACCTGCGCCGCATTCACCTCGGCTAGTTCAGCCTCCAGTCGCACCTTCTTGCTTCGCATCTGGGATATCTCCCGCTCCTCCCAGCGATCGGTGCCGCTGCGAGCGGAGGCCAAGGCCCCGCCTGTCATGGCCCCCGACTTGGAGATAACCTGTCCCTTGATGGTAACAGTCTTGACTCGCTCATTACGCACAAAGCACAGCTCCTGCGCCTCCTCGAGGGTGTCGCAGACGACCGTGGATCCCACCGCGTAGGCAACGGCGATCTTGAACAGATCCTCGCACTCAATCAGGTCCACACATGGACGATACTGGCTGCCCAGCATACGCATTCTCTCGGGCAGCGGTTTCACAGTCAGGCTGTCCAGGGGCAAAAATACACAAGTGCCCACACGTTGGTCCTTCAAGTAGGCAATGCAGTCGGAGGCCACCTGCTTAGACGCCACCACCACGGCATCCATCTGTTTCCCAGCGGCAACACTCACAGCCTGGGAGTACTTCTTTTGGATAGGGCGGCACAGATCCGCCAGTTTCCCATAGACACCCTTGTATATGCGCTGCATGGACTCAATGGCTTCATTCATTCGCTCCTCTTGTTTCGAGCGGCGGCGGTCCTCTCCAGCATCTCGAAGCTTACTAGTCACCACTTCCATGTCGGCCGTAATGCGCTGCAATTTGGAGGCGCTTGTGTGTTGAGTCTCCACCATACTCGCCTTCTGTGCCTGGAGCGCCATCAACTCTTCCTTACTGCCGGCGGCTGCACTCTGCAGTTTCTCCCTTCGCTCTTCATAGTCAGTCAGAAACTTGCCACCCGCTTCTATTTCCTGCGAAATCGACGCTTCCTGTGCTTCCAGACGCTCCAGGTGCTGCACCTTGCTGCTCAGATCCACCGACAAAGTCAGCACTTCCGCTTGGCTGGCAGCGGTACGGCGCGAAACTTCTTCACGGAGAAGCGAATATTCCTCGGTCTTGGCCCGATCCATCTTCACGCCAGAGGCAGCCGTTGTTTCCAGCTGTTTCCGCAGATCACGCTCCTTATTCTTTAACTGAGACAAGTGAGTAT
>JACKZZ010021621.1_pt1 | contig 12116 bp, 8 predicted proteins | sample 8027871 | NCBI WGS metagenome assembly JACKZZ01 (sample SAMN15724774, study PRJNA655200) | protist metagenome | isolation source: fluorescence activated cell sorting (FACS) single amplified genomes of... | place: USA: West Boothbay Harbor, Gulf of Maine | collected 2000-07-19
AACTCTAAAAAACTCGGCAATCGTTCATATAATATTTTTGATATAAAATTGTTTTTTAATATTATTATCAATATTATTAACGAAATTTATAGAGAGAGTCTAGAATTTGTCCTATTTCATTGTAAAGTTAATCTAATATAACGTGACAAGTGTAAACTTCAGGTATTTTTGAAGAAATATATTTGATAATTTTTGAAGAAGATCTCTAAAAAAAAAGGCTTTTTTCATGGATATAAAGTTTAAATTTCGTATATTTAGAAGGGTTTCAGGGTAGGGTTGATATTAGTCTGTGACCTCTTGTGAATCCTAAAGAGATGGCAGAGTCTACAAGTTTTGATGTTGGTGGTAAGATTTTTATTTTTTCCATTAAAAATGGCATTTTTTATTTACAAAAAGGATTTGCTAAAGTAGGGCGTATTTTTTGATCTTTTCTAGTTGGTGGTGGTTCTGGAGATGGAAAGGTATAAAATTAATATATATAATTTATGTAGAATTAGTAGCCCGTTCAAAAAACCCTTCTAAATACAGTGTTTTAATATAACCCTTTTTCTTTAAAAAATCGCGAAATTCCCTCTAAAAATTTGATAATTTTTGAAGAAGATCTCTAAAAATGCAGTTTTTTTAAGGTAAAAACACAGGAATTAGAAGGGTTTCAGGGTGGGGCTTATAAGGAAAAATGACACGCTTGGGAGATGATAAACTGAATCAGAAGATGTGGTATTAAGTCATAAACTATCAAAACTTTGGTATCATAAATACAGTCCCCATAAATAAATTCCATCTAAAACTGATATACTTTTTATTATTAAAAAGGCTGACGAAATTTGAAATGCATAGAAACTTAAAATATTATTAAATTGTGTTTGCTTTTAAAAAGCAAAGCAATTTCATCGTTTACTGATTTTAACAAAATGCAGACTAGCTGACCAAAGAAAAGATTATAATAAATAGTCTAATACATAAGTTTAAATATCATTTGAAAATTCTGTTCAAATTCTTATTCATAAAAATTTGATTACTAATAGTACACAGTAATATAATATGATGTATTACAGGTAAATTTAGTACAGAGTCGGGATACAATCGTTTAACTTAGGAAAACAATTGTATCCCGACTCCGTACTAAATTTACCAAAAAGTAGTGCGTGTCTGAGTCCGTTGAGAGCTTGGAGAGGTCTTATAATATTGTCTACTTATAGCTTATATGATTATTGAGATATAGAATTTAGAGATTTTAAAGCAAATTATGATTTTAGAGCTTAATTACCGCCTATACTAGCACAGATATCTTCTTTGATAGACAGTTGCACATTTTTAACTTGTAATCTAGCTAGATTTGAGCAATCAGCTCTCTAGCTACAAAATTGTTAACTAAGCATTCTGACGCTACTTCTATAGTGTGTATTTTTGTTGAGCAGCCTTTTATTACAAGTTTTTTCTAACTTTATGAATTCAGCTGAAATCTCAAAGACTGTTGTGTTTAAGTAAATTAAAATTTGCATAGTCTTGATTAATACTAATTAATATTACAGATATAGGCATTTTCGGTTCCTGTCAGTGTGTCTTGACTTCCGTGTACCTAAGTCGAGGCATTATCAGATGACGCCGTTTCGAAATTTTCATCCAACGTCAACGTCGACAGGACGTTTTTTCTCGTCAAAACTACAATATCCGACAAAAAAGTATGGAAGAACTGTGACGAGTCGAGGACTAGATTTGGATTCCCGATCCGGCAAGAATCTAAGCAGATACTCAAGTCTAGTTACGCTAATACAAAAACGCCCATTTCATTGGCTTTCCAGGTTTGAAGAAAAAATTGATATTTTCTGGAGAAGATCTTTGAAAATGCCGTTTTTTGTGGGGAAAAACACAGGAATCAGAAGGGTTGCAGGGGTGGGGCTATGTAATAGTATAATATCACACCACGGACAGGATGATAATCTGGACTTTAGTTTAGATTTTCAAGTAAAAAATAGGTCAAATTTAAGTAAGATGCTTGTACTACGACAGTTCTCCTCCCTCTCTGCAAGCAATTCAATAGAGCGGGCCACAAATTTATCAATCTTTTCTAGAAGAAAATCCAATGTTGTAAGTTTAACAACAAAAACTAGCACTAATATACGATCACTGAGTATGACATATGCCACTACTTCAAATTCTAATTCTGGAAGTATAAGTCCTATTAGAGTCCTAAGATTAAGTGATAGTTCAGCATATTGCAATTTTAATAGGATATCTGTCAGCTCTGCAAAGGTGTCCGAATCATGTCGCCATCTTAGTACTTCTCGACCACGACTTCAAATGAATGAGGACATAATAGACAAGTTGAAGAACATGGAAGGCGACGATTTTCGAGATCTGTATGTCCAAAACCCGGAGCTGTGGAAAAAAGTCGAGGTATGAAGTATGTATGTTTTTCAAACAATATGAATTTCTTTTTTTTATTTCGACAACGTTCTCATTTTGTCCCATATTTAAATCTATGCCTTGAGTGAGCTATTAGATTACTATGTTTAGAAAGTCGAAAAACATTTCTATTTTAGTTTTTTTCTGTAAATAAGGCCCTTTTTCTTCAAAAAATCGCAATTTTTTTTTTGAAGAACGGATAATATTGAGGCCTGTGTTATTGAGATTAAAAACTGGTAATTGTATATTGTCCTTGAAGGTATAATTATATTTGCCGGATCTAACTTTTTTAAAAGAAATTCTGTAAAACTATCAGGCTCAAGTTGCCGCGCTTCCCGAAGAAGATGAGGTTATAGATAATACCGCAGGGGCAGGAGGCGATACTCCTATTGGAAATGTTGCAGACAACAGTTTCGTGCGTAGCAGAAGTGTTCCTATGCTACCACCTACTACAAATCAAATGCAGCTCTATTTTTTATCAAATTTTTTGCCGTTTTTAGGCTTCGGTTTTTTCGATAACTCTATTATGTTATTATGCGGCGATTTTTTCGATAGTTATCTGGGCACTGCACTGGGAATATCAACTTTGACAGCTGCTGCTTTAGGAAACGTAGTCGGTGATGTTTCTGGGATTTGGCTCGGTGGAACAGTCGAGTTTATTGTTGGAAAGGTATAAACATGATATCTCATGATAGTGTATACTTGATGGTCTAGGCTTTAATTAAGCAGAGAAGCATAGTCTGGAGTTTTAGTAGGTCACAAATTATTATTAGTCATAATTCTGTATTACCACTGTCATTGTTTGTAATATGCCATATCGTCTCTAGAATATTAAGATTTTATTAGAAGAAAGTCAAAAAAATGGCTTTTTTATTTACAAAAATAAGCTAAAATAGGGGTGTTTTGCCGCTAGAATATCCAAGATCACATGATGACGACGAAGCAAATGAAATCAACAAAGGTTCAAACGCTTAAGACGATATCGATGACATCGGGTATTTTTATTGGTTGCCTTTTAGGAATGTTTCCTTTACTTTGGCCTGAAGAGTATCGTCTCTGGGGGCCCAAGGACGAAGATATAACGAGAACGAACTCAAATGATAACGTAGATATAGATGGTTCCGGAGGCTCAACATAGCTATGATTTTACAAATTTATCTTCTATGATTTTTCGTCTGATAATTAGACCGAATATTACGTGTACTGCCCTTACAATGGTTGTTTATAGGATTTTCTTAATCTTTATCATCTAGGATCTATTTTTGCACAGCCTTTAGTGGGTTATACGATAAATGTATAGTAGTGAACATTTTAGAGCTACTAATACCTGTCAAGTATCCGTTGGACGTCTGTAACTGTTGTCTATACTAGTTAAGATTGCGAACTATCTTCTAGATTTTGTTTTTCAAATCAATAGTAGTCTAGGAGGCTCGAGACGAGTATCTTCAAACGCTATGTATTATGTGACTACATTTCACAGCTCTGAACGGTCCCAAAAAAATTTAGCACTATGCTTAATTCTGATGATTCAATTATCGTTCGTCCAGTAACTTGTATGTCCTAGTCCTAACGGAACGTGGTTGAGAAGGTTATTGATGCTGAATAAAGATTTTCGGAGGTGTCCATTGATCCTCACACTGAATGAAAAAAAAAAAAAACTGTATAAGGTCAGCCATGATACCTTCTGTATTAATTTGAAGAGACTCAAAGTGTCATGTTAAAGACAATCGTTTAAGTTGATGATAAACAAAATATGAACACCATCATAAATACATCGTTCAGATTCATCAAATTTAATGATTTGAAGGTTACATTTTTAAAGATGAATATAATCACTTTACAAATTGACAAAATTAAACGATCCAGCCCTCCTCAGATTCCCTGATTCCCCCCGGAAAAGCCTCCCGTTTTTCCCAGATTTTGCATCACAAAGCACACTTTAGCAAGTAACAAAGTTGATACACTCTATTATATTTCAATCTAAATTTTATACCTAATTAAAAGTCTGAATATGAGAATATTTAATCGCACATTAGTCTTAAACTTAAAAATTGGTATGTTCCTGTATACCAAACCTGAAACAAATAAATTATTGTAGATTTATAAAAGGCCTCGGTACGTCTATTGACGTCCTAATCTGTATTTTAAAATCCCAATAAAGTAAATTTTTCTGGTTATTATTGTGCTAGTTCAGCACATTGATAGAATCTAGTTGATAATAATGTAATAGGTTAGTACTATATGCAAATTTAGATTATTTCAGTAATATACAGTTAATAGTACCTCAAAAAAAAAAAGTGAATCTAAATAACATACCGCAATTGTAAATATTGAATTTTTTTAGTATCATAATTAATAATAAATCATATACTAGTAGAATATGTCAACGTAAATTTAATCCATAACAAAAATTGTAAATGAATGCAGATTTTGATGTAGATAAGTATAAATACCGTATTTAACAAGACTTCATCAAAGTCTCAACACCCCAGAAAATTCTATCATTCATATTATTATTTATCCGAGAATGGTTGACTCCGAGTTTAAATTAGATTCCGCTGTTGTCAATAATAATGCCGATAGCATGGCCCTGAGGTCTGGAAATACGCCAGCAACAGTGCAGGTCCCACCCCTGAAACCCTTCTGATTCCTGTGTTTTTATCCACAAAAAACGGCATTTTTTGAGATCTTCTTCAAAAATTATCATTTTTTTCTTCAATTATGACCTCTAAATTAAAAGGGTGCACTTGCAGGAAGTCCTTTGACCACAGCTGGTTTGGTCGGTTTGTCTACTCGTTTGGCTAAAGCTGTTCGACTAACTACCGCTGAAGAAGACGAGAGCCGAGTGCAATTGCGGAGATCGACTAGAATTGTAGCTAGGTTACCACAGTTTCCTGGAGACGAACACGATGATGAGGTGAATAACAATGCCAATGCAGATCGTCAAATGACATTAGCTCAGAACATTGAAAATGATAATACTACAGGAAACCGCCAAATCGGTACTAGCATTGTTGCATCAACTGTAAGTTTTTCCAAATCAGAAGGTGCTCTAGAACGGGAATCTGCGCGTACTGCTGACACTACAAATAATACAGGTTCTATTAATGAACAAGCATCCTTTTCAGAACATAGAGTAACAACAAGTTCAAATAATAGTAATGTCCTGATTGCTCGGTTATATTTGGATTCACCAGTTTTACCTATGGATTTAAGTGGTCACTTTTTTTGGCGTTCTAGATTATTGTTAAAATACCGCTGGATTAAACGGTATATAATGTTGGGTTCCTTAGTAATCATTCTGATTTGTATGGCTGATGTTATGGGTCTCTGGAGAGATTTTGTATATGGACGTACGGTATCTGTAGATGGACGTACTAAGTCTTCATACACGACAAAACAGAGTGAGTTAGTGAAGCAAATGCAGTCACTGTCTCCCTCACCCTTACTAGCAGTAGATCCACGAACAGGTCAACTTTATCCTGCTTATTGTAAACATTTAGGTGTTCCCCATATAGCCGATGTAATTGGTACTTTTGTTGCTCTACTAGCAATGACTCGATTGATTTTACATGAGTTGTATTGGCCTATTGCACGTCTACTACTCACAACATCACCGGGTCCTTGGCTCATCGCCGGTATTTTTGAAGAAAAAATTGATTTTTGAACAAGATCTCAAAAAATGCCTTTTTTTGTTGAAAAAAACACAGGAATCAGAAGGGTTTCAGGGTGGGGTTTTCTTGGCTCATCTTAGTTACAACCATGAGGGGCACATATAATTGGGGCGCTGAGAAAGTAGCATGCATGGAGGCCCCTAAATTGGGGATAGGAGAGGGTGCCATACCTCCAGAAAACTGGTCATCCGACCCGTTACTATTAAATGATCCTAGTTTGTCTAACCCTCAGAGTGAACCTGGCTTTACCTCTGCTGGTTATGGTTTTGTGATCCCATATGATAATCCTGTATTAGCTGCATCTCAGAAAGCAGAACGGAAATCTGACGAGAATGATTGGTGGTATGTAGGATCAAGTATGATTTATCTACAATATCTGACAGTAGGATTAGTATTAGCCCTTACTGTTGGTTTATCTGACGCAATTCAGAGTGGTAGATCTAATAAAGTTTTAGCCGGCGTTCTTGTATTTTGTTTTTTTGTACAAAGGATAGTAATTCGTAGTTTTGATAAATATGGTTATGATCTAGCTGTATCCCAAAAAGAAGAAATATATGGTGGTTTTTGGTTATATCGTATGACACGATATGAACATGTACAAACCTCTTTAATATATTTGGCTCTTCATTTGGGCAATGTGATTTGGACGTATTGGTGCGGAGAAGATTTTTCTTTACTCTCTGCTCCTTTAGTCACGGTTAGTGAGGCAATTGCACCTGGTGGATTTGGCTTAGAATCTAAGAGCTTATCTGGTGATATAACAACCGCTTTGAAAACTCGAGCTGCTGAATCTACTAATTACACGTTGAAATCACATATTAATAAGTCAAACCCTAAGGATAGAACTTTCAATTCCAAATTGATACCTACTGATTCGGAGCAGCATCAGGATTCTGCTAGTTACTCGCAGTTAGCCGGGAGTATCGAATTTAAAGCCTCTTCTAAATCAGCTCTACCGCCATCTGGGGCAGTTAGAGCGAATTTAGAAGAGGGTCCAAATTTGAACCAATCAAGTCGTCCCTTTAGCCAGGGTTTGCCTGGAATGATGGTAGGTGGATTTCGAGCATCAGACGGCTATGGTCCATTTATCAGTGATCAAAATAGTGCAAAACCCCATTTGCGTCATGGTGGTAATAGTAAAACAAGTAATAAAATCAGTATTCTCGAATTGAATCAAATACCACGTGTTCCAGGCGATAATACGGCAACCGAAACTGACATTGGGGAGATGCGATTTCCAGGTGACACTAGTGGTAGCCACTCTTCCGAACTCCCACCACGATTAACGTCTGACGAGCAATCTGCTTCACGAATTTCAGCGTTACGAGATGGTAAAAGTATTTCAAATGTAAGTGCGATTGGACCCCGATTTACGGTAACAGCTAGTCGCAATCCTCTTAGTGCTGCTGTTCAGGCAACTCAGACATTAAAGAGTCTACGGGGCGCTACAAAGTCAGTTGGGAGAGCGGCTGGAAGTACAGCTCGTCGTGGTAGTTTAGGTGAGCGTGAGCAAGTTCAAGCTTTGGCAAAAACAGCAATGACGAGTAGAAAAACGAAGACTGGAATCACTAGTAAATCTATGAGGCCTCAACAAACAGCTAATCTAATTGGTTCAGGTGTCGCATCCCAGGGCAAAACAACGAAAGTTGTAGATATTGATACATTGATCGAACCTGGAAATGCACCACCAACTTCTAGTGTAGCATTTGGTACCCATATTACGCCGGAATCTAATAGTACGCATGCACCTAATTTTCGGATTCCAGCAGTCTCTGTAACAGCGGGTGCTCTTTGTTCACAGGAAAATTGCGAGACGACTAATCCAACGGATGTCGAAAAACCAGGTGGTTCTAAAGAAACTACTCTCGATGAATCAAGCAGAGCCATGAATAATAATTCTAGTACAGACGGAGGAGAACATGGTTCTTGTTCTCTTGAAGGTCGTAGTGGGCCAGTGGCGTGCGTTACTTTTATGCCAACAGCTGAGGGTTCACGTGCCATGGGAAAGCAACGTACTGTTCGTAAGAAAGGAATCGGGGGGAATGCTTCTGCCGGTACTAACAGTCTCCAATTAGGTAGTCGTGGCTTACCTGGCGATAAACCTACTAGGAATAGTAGTATCGATGGTACAAGTGTGTATCATCCAGACAATACATTGACGCTCGATCACCTAATTGAAGTTCGTCTTGTATCTCGTAGTCCATTACCACTGAGATTACAGGGACAATTTGTGTGGAATAGTGAGTTTGTTTCACGTCACATTGTACGACTATTAATTATTGGTACTCTTGGTACAGTAATAGCAAGTTCTGGAGTATTGGATAAACAACGTACTTTCCGAACAGCATTTGAAGAGGAGGGTTTAACATTGAATCCATCTGATTCTAAACTTAAAAATTCTCCTGTATCTTTAACTTCTATTTCACCACATTATGCACGTTGTACACCAGCATTTCGTTACTCAATTATGAATCATATTATTTCTTTTTGGAGTGCTATTTTATTAACTAGTGCTGGACTTCATGAATGTTATCGTCCTATTATATGGTTAACTATGAAGGAACCTCGTATGTGGTTAGTTTGCTTAATGTGTTGGCGTCCATTTTTTTGTCGTATTGAACAACAAACAACTTGCTTAGATGAATTAAGTTTAGCTAGAGCTGCAGTTGGAAGTAAAGTAGAAGAAGATATACAACTTGAAAAAGTGTTTATTTACCTAAGACAGATTGCTATGGCAACAGTATCAACAGTTGCTTTAAGTTTAAACGATGCGATTCAAAGTTTAGATCCAGAACGACATATGATAACTCTCCCAATACTCTCAATACCAAAAATAATAGTACAATATTGGAATAAAATTAAGCAGATATTTCAGAATCATTTTACAAAACTATCCAAAATATGTACTAATAGATTACCTAAGCAATTATGCCAATGTTTAAATTTGTTGGATAAATTAAGACATTTCCAATTACCTCAGAAAGCTCGTGCAAAAACGGTTCTTTATGGTATTTATCTACTACTAATGATACAAATTTTTTTAACAGAGGGTAGGTCGGAAAGTATTGCACGGAAAGCTGCAAGTCGTTTTTCTAATGGTGATTTAAGAGATCCACGATATTGGACTGGAATAAAAAGATCACCTAATGATAGTAAATTTGATTCTTCAGATTTTATTGGTAGGGTAAAGCCCCACCCTGAAAGTTTCCTTCTGATATCTGTGTTTTTTTTCATCCATAAGAAAAATCTTTTTTTAGAAAAATCTTTCAAATTTTTCTTATAAAAAAGCCATCCACGAGGAAGAGCCACCAGTCGAATCTACTGAATCGTTCTTTTTTTGGCCTCTAAAGATTAATCTTAGTAAACATATAAGAGTTTCTGTTTTCTTTAAAATGGTTTATACTTTCATTTTATTCGCAAAATCAGTTGCAGGGCGTGCTGAATATCAGGTTTTGACAGCCCGATTACGTATGGCAGAAGAAGATAAAGATCATGTTGAAACAAGTATAAAAAATTGAAGGTTGAAAAAAAGCTTTTTAAGTTTGACCGAAAAAATGTTTGTTTTTTTCTAAAAAATATTTTTTTTTTTGATGAACCAGGTGATATTGAACTTGCCGAAATTGAACGTCGTGCAGCGGCAGTAGCAGTTTGGGAAAAAGAAGATACAATATCTGAATCAGCGGGTGAAAATCATGTATCATCAGGTTTAAGAAAAGACCAGAAAAATAAATAACCATTTCATATTGAATAGAGATCACCATGTTTGTAAATTGATATTTAGTACATGTGCAAATTTGCCCTCCTTTTTTCCCCCTTCACCCCCTTATTTAGTAAGTTCCTGGAAGTATTGTAGTCATGTAAAGCTTTTTACAAGTGGATTGAATTTTCATTGTATTTACGTCGACAGAAGTTTTTATGTAAATTTTTTTAACTATAGTTTTTTCAAAAATAAATTCCGGTTGCAAATCTAAGATGGTATCAAATTTGTAATAATAAACGTTAAATTTAATCCATGTATTATATAGAGAAATGAAAATAAATATTAAATAAGAGAATTGAAAACCATCAAAAAAACGTCATTTTCTCATTAAAACTGCAAGAAAAATGGCTCTTTTCTTAAACCTTCATTGATATGCAAGTCAAAAAAAATATTTTCTGTGATTCTGTTATTAGTCTAATTCACTATTGTCTTTCGCTTTTCTCCAAAAATTTCAACAACTTTTTTTATAGAGAAATAATATCGTCAAAATTCAGAGATATATTCGAGAGAAATGTAGAAAGTCAATGACATTGATTAAGTATATATACATATAGAGAGCGAGAGAGAAATAAATGAGATTGATCGTTGTGAAGACATAGTCATGATAAATTTGAAATAAGAAATGTCCCATAATGTGTGAAAACTATAATATAATGTCAAAATAGTACAATTGAGAGACACGTCTAAGAATATAGATGATGGGTTGTCAATGATCTAAAGTATGATTAAATAATTGGTCATACTTATCGTTAAAAGTTAAATATTATGGATATATATTGACTGGAAAAATAATATTTGTTGGAAAATCTCATGATTCAATTCTATATCACATCTTCCCCACATAAATATCTGTACCCCTTTTTTTTTTTCTTTAATTGAATAAATGTAAAATCATTATTCATGATCATTTTAAAATGAATAATTTATGAAATTTGTACTAATAATTAATTTGTACTAATGTAGCGACAAGCTTAGCTCTGACCAGGATTCAACGCTTTACGTGTTTTGTGCAGTGCCACTACTGTGGTGCTTTCTACTAGAGGACACATAAGCATAAATCCTATCAAGGCTTAGGCTTCACGATCTGTGTTGTGCGGTATCACTACTGTGGTGCTTTCTACTAGAGGGAGATTCGTATATTAACTTACCAGCAATTTAAACTTTCCTTTTAACAAACATTAAATTATCTTAACTAAGGATTTATTAATAACTTATTATTATTATATTTTAATATTTAAGTAATCCAAAGTAAAGACTTAAAAGTATTTTTTTAGATAAAATTAGACATCTTTAAGTTAAATTTAGATCAGTTCGTCGTTGGATTTATATCCGTACTTCTTGTTAAATAATTTATTAAATTTAGTCTAATATCTAATATAATATTCATTAGCAAAAGGCTTTTGATATTTTCCTGGAGAATTCATTTTCCACAAATATAATTCTTAAAACCACTGTTATTATTATACCTTCCCCAAAAAATTTATATCTCTGAAAGAAATTTAATATAATTTTGACAAGTTTTGTAATTTTAAAAAGTAGTCTAATATTACAGAACTATAATTTATTCCAAATTTTAATTGAGAAGTCTGTCAGAATATCAACAACAAATTTTTTTTAAACTTAAAATAAAAAAACCTACCTACGAAATTTAAAAAGTCACAATGTCATCGCTTTCAAAATTAGCTTCTGGGATTGGCAAACGCTTGGTTAGTTCTCAACGTGGAGGTAAGTTACTGACCCCTGCGGCCACTAAATTGATCGTCCCTAGTGGTTCGGCTGGTTTTGTGACCGCTCCGGCTGCTGGTACCTTTGCTGGTATTCGTGGTGGACGTGGAAACTCTGCCATTACTATTGCTGCCACCTCTACCAGTAAAAAATAATTATTTTGAAAAACCAAAAAAAATAATTTGGCGACTTTTTAAGCAAATTGGCTTTCGTATTTAGAAAAATAAGCTACAATAGAGTTGCTTTTCATCCTTTTAGGTCCTCTAGCTGCTATCTCTGCTGCCAATGCAACTACAGCATCTTCTGGATCTGGTGCTCGTCGCGCTTTTACCATTTTGAATCAACATCGTGGTGAGGATCCTACTCCATTGGAGGTTAATTATTGGTATAATGAAAAACCAGCAGTTCCGTTAGAAAGTTTTCAAATTGATGTAGCAAAATGTGGTTATGATATGAAACGTATTTTATCTGCGCGTGATGAACGTGGTAATCTAGTTCCGGATTTAGATTTGCATCAAACACAGCAATTACGTAGTCATATGGAAGCTGTT
>JACKZZ010017879.1_pt1 | contig 12115 bp, 11 predicted proteins | sample 8027871 | NCBI WGS metagenome assembly JACKZZ01 (sample SAMN15724774, study PRJNA655200) | protist metagenome | isolation source: fluorescence activated cell sorting (FACS) single amplified genomes of... | place: USA: West Boothbay Harbor, Gulf of Maine | collected 2000-07-19
CTGGGTTAGTAACATAAAGACAAGATAAGACAAAACTAGACGAATAAGCTTAAATTCGTGCTGCTACCAGTTTCACAGCAACTACCACTATCAGCAATACCTTCCATTACCTGCAGAAGCTGTGCTTTTTTACATACCTTCGATTTGTTTGTCATAATTATCTATTTTTTTATCCCATATTTCAATTTGTTTACGATATTTATCTAATTTACCATTCAAATGTTCCTGTAAGTTGTAAGTTGTATGTTGTAAATAAGAGTGATTGGGTAAATGATTAACATGAACAGATTTGAGAGTAAAGATGAAGTTAGTAAAAGTTCTATATTAGAGATATACAATAAGATATCATGCATTTGCGGAGATGATAAAGTTTAGGAATGTTAAAACATACTTTATTGGTGCCAGATGGCGGTTTTGCAGCTCTAGTCGTGGTAGATTGCTTCGCAGGAGGAGCATCACCTTTCGGTGTGCTAGATTTGCCGAAGAAATTCATGAAAAATGACATCGTCTTTTCCTAAGCAATATCCGTGCAAGTTTTTACCAGTTTAAAGAATTTAAAGTCTACTAATGTTATAGATGACAACCAAAGGAAGTATCCCAATTTTGCCGGGAGTTTTTAGAAAAAGGCCGATAGCTCAATCCATTTGGTGATTCGTAAGTATTTCTATGGCTTCAAATGCACTAGGGTGACATTTCATTTTTGATTTCCTAACAACAGTTTTCATAACTTTCTATTTTAGATGAAACTAACCCATCTCTTCTTTGCATCACGTTTGTTACAAAAGTCACTCACACGTTACGAAAAATACCTAATTGTAAAATTTTAGAATAAAAAATGCCACACGTTACACAATTAAATGATTATTTTAATTTCAATTGGTCATCATTGACTCCAATTGTTAAGAATGGTGATCAATTACATGATACATTAGCATCATACTATCCAATGTTTTATCCATGGCAAGTACCAGTATATTCAGTTATAGCATATTTATTATTATCTGATGTTATATTTGGTTTTATACGTAAAGTATTTAAAACTGATCCTAATTCTAAAAATGATACATATGACACAATATTGAAATTAGTAACTATATTACATTCAACAGCATTAACTATTTATAGTGGTTGGACATTTTATAATGCAGCTAGTATATTATCAACACAATATATGTCTATTATGAATCAACAAGGTACAGACTGGAGTTTAAGCTCTATCTATAGCGCATATATGACCATGTCATGTGACAAACAAGGTAAGTTGTAACCTTTGATAACTATAAATGTTAATGTTACTGTTACTGTTACTGTTACTGTAACTGTAATGTTGTGGTGTCTTTTATTGTTGTCGCAAGACAAGACAAATGCCAACCATTGGCACTGCTATTGTCTTAACTCAACCCTATCTTGTTTTTTTCCCAAATTCTTACTCTCGCTCTTACCCTTACTCTTACTTTTACTAACTTCATATTTACACTCATACTCATTAATTACACTCATAATCACACTTATAGGTACACTTTGGACAGATAAAGACTTCGGTTTCTGGGTCAGTCACTTTTACATATCCAAATTTTGGGAGTTTTTAGATACTTGGATTATTATATTAAAAGGAAAAAAACCAATTCTACTTCAAACTTACCATCATGCTGGTGTAGTGTTGCTTATGTGGATGTTTACTGTAAGTACAAGTACAACTACAACTTTAACTTTAACTATAACTATAACTATAACTATACCTACCTATTACTACAACTACGAGTTTAGTGGTGCTGTGCTGTGTTGTGTTGTCACGAGTTGTGTTATCTACTGTATGCAAACCCTAACCCTAACCACTTTACTTTTCATTTTCTCCATACTTTTACCCCGCAATCCTCAACAAACTTCAAACAAACATCAAACATCAAACACACAAACACCATAGGTAAGCCATAACAGTGCATGTGGTTTAATGATTACATTCCTTAATTCAGGTATTCATACCATGATGTATTGTTATTTTACTATAACTGCATTTGGTGTAAAATCTTTAAATAAATACAAACCAATGATAACATCAATGCAACTTATACAATTTGTTGTAGGTATAACATTTACTATACCAACATACAGTGTATTTAATCCTGGCTGTAATAATGAAGCACAGCATTGGGGTAAGTTCATTGTTCGTGTACTATACTATACTGTACTGTTCTGTACTTCACTGTACTGTTCTGTACTGTTCTGTACTGCACTTCACTGTTCTGTACTTCACTGTTCTGTACTGTACTGTTGTGGGTAGTGTATCCCCTTCGTCATCGTTTCGTTTCTTCCGAACTTTAGCTTTGACTAACTTTTTATTCCCTCCCTTTCTCACAAACTCACTCACACTCATACTCATACTCACACTCACACTCTCACTCTCACTCTCACTCACACTCATTTTGTAGGTACCATTGGTATTCACGTGTACACAATTATATTAATCGGCTTATTTCTAGACTTCGCTAAAAAAAATTATATTGACAAAAACAAGAATGGTAGTAAGGCAGGCAGTAGTGATAAAAAAAAGAACTGAAGAGAGATCAGAAAGATAGAAAAAGAGAGAGAGATATATATATATATATACTCGTACTCATAACTCTGAGAATAATAAAAAGATAAGATAGTTACTTCTTAAGGTTCAAGTTCAAGTTCAGGTTCAAGTTCAAGTTCAGGTTCCAAGGTATGTAGGTATCCGTACTATACTTATTATAGTACGTAATATATTATCATATATAATATAATATAATAAAATAAATTTTAAATACTACTACTACTACTACTATTTCATTTTTTTACATTTCGTTTCTCTTCACTTGCTTTTGTCCCAATTTGACTCATCTTCATCTTCTTCTTCATCTTTTTCTTCATCTTCTTCTTCATCTTTTTCTACAAATTACAAATTACAATTTAATTATAAATAAATAAATGAGTACTGTACTATACTATACTATAATTATGCTTCGTTTCGCTAGTCTGTTTATAATTTTATGTCAATGTTGCTAGTGTCTGCCTAGTGCCTTCTCAGTGCATGACGTGAATTGAGTTGATTTTTATCTTTCAGTAAAGAATGCGTTCATGTTCATGTTCATGTTCATGCTCGTAGTCTATGGTGTGGTTATTAAGAAAAAGTATGGTGAAGTGAGGTTAGATATTTTAAGTTGTATCAGTACATGTATGTTTATGTTTATGTTTATGTGTTCTTTCAGGTAAGGTAGCTGAAGGTAGGCTCACTATTCGAAATAAAGTTGTCAACAAGAAGAACGATAACGTGGTTCCTGCTTCTGTCCCTTAGATGTCTGAATTAATATCATTGCCATTGCCATTGCTATTACCATTGCCATTTCCAGGGTTAGAATACTTCACTAAACTAAACTACACTACACTACACTACACTACACTACACTAAACTAAACTACACTACACCGCACTGCCCTCGTACTACACACAGTTATACAGAATGAGGAAATAAATAAAATAAAGATACGAAAAGAAGGACTAACACTTACCTGAAATATAAATCGACATAAGCATAGACATCTACATATACATAGACATATACATCTACGCTTTTTGAACTTTCTTCCCTTTATTCGACCTTGCTCTTAAACCAGGATCCATGATCTTTTTTCTTAATCTTACAGCTGTTGGTGTAATTTCTAAAACTTCATCTTCATCCATATAAGAAATCATTTCTTCTGTATTCATACGACGTGGTGGTGTTAAATTTACTTTTTCTTCAGCACCAGTAGTACGCATATTTGTTAATTTTTTTTGTCTTACTGGATTTACATCCATTTCACTACTTCTAGAACATTCACCAACAATCATACCAGTATAAACATCCTCACTTACACCTACAAATAAACTACCACGTTCTTCACACATATTTAAAGCATAACCAGTAGTTTTACCTGTTTCCATACTTACTAATTTATGTTTTTGTAAACCACTAAAATCAGATTTGTTTACAATATCATAATGACTAAATGTTGAATTTACTGTAGCATTCCCACGTGTAGCACCCATGATTTCATGTCTAAAACCCATTAAACCACGTGATGGACAATGAAATGTCATACGAACACGATTACTAATATCTTTGAACTCTATTAAACTACCTTTTCTATTGGACCTGTGAAGTGGTAGTGGTAGTGGGTTGGGTTGGTAAATAAGAGTGGGAACAGTGTAAGTGCAGTGTAAGTAAGAGGTAAGGTTAGTGAAAAAGAAACATAGTGAAATGAAAACATGAAGAAAGGAAAGAAGAGAAGAGTTGGAAGGGTATATGTACACATCAACATCAACGACAAACATCGACACAGACACAAGAGTTAGGTGGTATCATGCACCATACCACATAACATAACATCACATAACATAACATAACATAACATAACATAACATAACAAAACACTTACATTTGCTCTATGACAATACCTTGCATCTCTGGATCAATATCAATAATAACTTCTTCCCATGGTTCAACATTTTTACCATTCTCATCTTTTTTACTTAATACATGAGGTGGTGATATTGTTAATTCAAATCCTTCTCTTCTCATTGTTTCAATTAATATACCTATTTGTAATTCACCTCTACCTAATACATTGATACTTTCACTATCATGTGCAGCTTCCAATGATAATGTAACATTATTTTCAACTTCTTTATGTAATCGTTCTTTTATCATTGAAGATGTCAATTTACTTCCATCCCTTCCTGCAAGAGGGCTATCATTAGGACCAAATGTCATAGATATAACAGGTGGTGATGATGGTATTGCTGCTACAGCAACATCCCTATCTAATGCAGCAATTGTTTCACTTACACCACCATAACAACCAGCTAAACTGACAATTTCACCTGCATATGCTTCGTTTACATCAACACGTTGCAATCCTTCTAAATAAAATAATTTGGTTACTTTACTTTCTGTACCTTTTTGTGTAGAATCAGCATTAAGAACCTGCATGTATGTGCGTATGTGTGTGTGTGTGTGTGAGAGAGAGAGTGAGAGAGAGAGAGAGAGAGAGAGAGAGAGAGAGAGAGAGAGAGAATGAGAAGTTAGTTCAAGCTAAAGTTCAGAATGAGTGAAACGAAGATGAAGAGGATACACTACACTACACTACACACATGCACAAGTTGATATATCAAATAGAACTGGTTCTACACTAACCCACAACAACAACAACAACAACAACAACAACAACAGCTACAGCTTGCTAAAAGAACTTACCTTAATACGATCACCAAGTTTAATAGAACCATACTCAACTTTACCAGTCACAATACGTCCTAGATGCTGGTCATATTGAATGGTATTCACAGCCAATGCAAATGGTTGTGATAAGACATCTGTTCCCGTTTCAGTAGCACTACCTTCTTCAACTAAAGCTTGATGAGGTGCAGGTACATGTTTGACAATAGCATCTAACAATGGGATAACACCCCTACTTTGATCATCTAATGATGTTCCTACCCATCCATTCTTGGCACTTGCATATAATACTGGATATTCCAAAAGTCTTTCATCATCGCTGAGAACACAAAATAAATCAAATAAATCGCTTTCAACTTCTTCCGCACGATGTCCTGTTAGTGTCAGTGTTAGTGTAAGAGTGAGTGTAAATGTGTAGTTGTAAAAGAGATAAGGTTAGAGCTAAACATGAACATGTACATTAGCAGGAACATAAGTACGACACACACAACAACAACACACACAACAACAACAACAAATTTAACTTGTTGTTTCTTACCTTCCCGATCAACTTTATTCAAAACAACAACAGCAGGTTTCGTAGCCTGTAATGCTTTAGATAAGACAAATTTAGTTTGTGACATTGGACCTTCTGATGCATCTACTAACAATACTACACCATCAACCATTGATAAGATTCTTTCTACTTCACCACCAAAATCTGCATGTCCTGGGGTATCTACAACATGAAGAATATTTTCATTGTAGTATAAACGTGTATATTTGGAACTAATCGTAATACCTTGTAAAGCAATGAATGAATGAAGGAAGGAAGGAAGGAAGGAAGGAAGGAATTAAACAGGTACAAGAGAGTAAACATATCATTAGTTGAAAAAGAGTTCATTGTAAAAGTATGTGAGAAGAAAGAAATAGAGAAATAATGAAATAGAGAAGGAAGACGTGATGATCATGTCCGCAACTGAACTGTCAATTGTTTTGTCTATTGTCAATTAAGACTTCAATTACTAATTTACACTAATATATGCCTCTCCATGACAATACACTCCTGCCCTGTCCTGTCCTGTCCATATCTATATCCATATCCATATCCATATCCATAGTGTGTCATATGAACACGTCGTATTGGTGGTTGGTTGGTAAGGGTTTTCGGTTAGGTTAGGTTAGGTTAGGACATAAGATAAGTCTACTGTCACTATCACTATCACCCCTAGACTACTCTAGACTTCAACTGTATCTAAATTAAATTAATTTAATTTATGCAGTTTCAGCTCTGTTAAGACGTGCAACAGCATTAGTAACTTTAACGTGTAATTGTTCAGCTCTTTCAACAATAGCTTTTCTAGTTTTTGTTGATACAGAGTGAGCAATCTCAGCACAGTATTTTCTATTATGCATTAATAACATCTCTAATTCTTTAGGATTGTGAACAACGAATTTATAAAAACCATTTGGTAATAAATTACGTGTTTTTTTATCACTACCATAACCGATCTCTGGTTGAGGGATTGTACCCTTAAAACGTCTTCTTACTCTAGAATCGATACCCTTGGATTTTCTCCATGATGATCTACCAATTCTTTTGAATTGTTGATGTTGATGACGCTCAAAGCTCTTTGTGCGCTTCTTGACAATCTTTGCCTTAACAAGTGGTGCAATCTTGGTCTATTAATTGATTAAAATGATAGAAAATAATAAGAGAGGATAATATGTTAGTGCATGTTGTGTTTATGATAATAATAAAATATATGAGTTCATAAAGAGTATTGAATAGAATCATATCATAACGAATTATTGAATAGAATGCATAAAGATGTCTCATCTCTTCAAATCCAGCTACTTCGATGCAAAATAAAATCAGCAAGAGCTCGCCACTTTATGAGCCGCAGTTTCACACTAAATATAAATTCATACATATTGAACATTACATGCTGATAGTCTACTCGGTACCAAGTTCGTGTAAAATGTGGAACACTTACCATTGTATTTTCGTGTGATGGATTAAATCAATGCATTGCTCCATCCACTTCGTGGGAAAGTGGGAACAATTGGGAAACAACAAGTCCCATTTTTTTCAGACAACGTGATTTCTTATCCATCTTTCTTTTCTCTTTTTTGGAAAAGTTAGTTGAAACTAAAAGTAGCTTTTATTTACATTCATAGCCAAAATCGTATATTATAGACTTTAAGTAAGTATTTAAGCTTACGTATTGCAAAATTGAATCGAAGTGTATCATTATATCATTTTTGATTTCATTTGATTAGACAATTCACAGATAACAATAAAAATAGAAATAGTGTATATTGAATTGCATCAAATTAGTCATATTTCCAGTTGTTCAGTCATTGGTCTTGTATTCTCAATTCACAAGGGTAAAAGACATAGCAGAGAGACTTCTAAAATAACAAATCAAGATGGCAAATCCTTTGATATGCCCTTTACCATTATTAACATTTAATGATCAATCACAAGTAAATTTATATGATACAACAGTAATATATGCATCATCAGATACAAATTGTGTAGTACCTTGTCCGACAATAGTATGGAATGAAAATGAATGGGATACATTACAAAATGTTTTATTTGTTGGTTCATTATGTGCATTAATTGCATCATTAGTTGCATTTTTATCACATGTTACAGATTTTTATAAATATTACATCAGAACTATGTTTATAGGAGGATTTCTTATGTCTAGTGCTGTTGTATTTTTTTTTGCTGTTATGAATCGTCATGATGATGTAATCTGTGGTGAAGATAAAACATCTTTTATACAAAAAGGACCAATATGTGTATTTCAAGCATGTGCAAGTGTATTTGTGTTTACATGGATAGAACTCTGGTCATTAATTTTAGCATTTGATAGTTATTTAATGGTTCATAATAGACAGTTGACACTACGTGGGATGTGGGGTAGGGGTGATGGTGATGATGATGGTGATACCAATACTACTGATAGTTATAGAAATAGATATTCACATTCACAAACACAATCACAATCAATGAGTGGTAGTTATATCAGTGGTGGTACTGGTAATGTAATTACAGGTGTAGGTTCTGATACTGGTACTGGTACTGGTTCTGGTAGTAACACAATAGGTTCAACAAAAATGCGTATATATAAAATGTATACATTAGTAGTATTAGCAATATGTACAATACTCACATCTATCCCATTAATAGCGGGTAACTATGGGTTTGATCCAGAAGCGAATATACCCATATGTTTATTCCTATTTTCAACTAATAGTACATATTTTTGGTTAGTCTTCTTTTTTCCATTTACTATATTTACTACTGGTTGTGTTATTTTTTCTATAATGGGTATATGTCAAATACAAAGTATATTTGTTACATCATCACGATATTTTGGTCCAGTTGAGAATGATTATGAGAATAATCAAAGAAGTGGAAGTAGAGAAAGAGGTGGGTACTATAATTATAACACTAGTGATGATGATGATGGTGATGGTGATATCGGTAACGGACATAGCTCACGTGCTTCTTCTGTTGGCTTTGAACATAATAGACTTGTAACTACTAGAGATAGTCTTGCAGACTGGGATGAGGAGAGGGAATCCATTGATGATTCCGTTGTCGATAGTAATAGTAATGGTATCAGCGATGGCGATGGTAAAAGTGTCCCATTGTTGCGTGATTCTCACATATCAGATACTACAGGTAATAGTAATAGTTGTCACATCGGTTTGAGGCCTTATACCAATGATGATGATGAGCAGCAGCAGCAGGAACGACCTATATTCGAACGTAGCAATAGTAACAGTAGTAGTGGCAGTGGCAGTAGTAAAAGTAAAAGTACAGGGAAAAATAGAAATAGAGAGCAACGAGTTGGTAGAAGTAGAAGTAGAAATGGTAATAATAATCATGATAGTGATAGTGCTCATAACGTGGACTCTTTCTTCGATGATTCTGACTTTGACTCTGACTTGCAATTCGATACTCTTATCGATAGTAAGCTTTCTAATACAGCTATCGCCAACTCCAACCCCAACTCTAATTCTAATAATGGTAACAGTGACAGTAACGGTGATAACAATAACAATAAAAATAGTGATAACGATAACGATAACGACAGATTGAGTCTGATCAGTTCCTATTCAACGCACCATCATCATCACCCTGATACTGATACTGGTCTGCGTTCCAGTGAAAACAGTGACAGTGGTAGTGGTAGGCTATCTATTAGTAATGTGTTTGCATTGTCACCTCAAACAAGTGCAGCTACTAGTAGACAGGATGCAGATGCATATGCAGCGTATTTGATGATGGATGATGACCATGACTATGGTGTTGGTCATATGTCGGTTGTATACAATCCTACAATCAACACTGGCACTGGTACTGGTACTAGCTCCGGTGCAAATGCAAATGCTAATGCTATCGTTCAAAGAGACAGTGAAAGTCATATGTCTGCAGATGCCAGTGTCAGCACAGATTATAGCTTTAATGTTGGTGTTGGTATTGGTATTACTGGTGATAGTTACTCTAACTCTATAAATGTAACCAGAACAAATGCTGATGCTGGTAGTCAAGTAAATGTGAATAAATATGCACATTCTCAATTGACTGCTGCGGCTATTGCAGCAGCAAATCATACTCATTCTCATACTACGCATGTTCTTGGAACAGTCAACCATACTACCAAATATAAACCTGAAAACAGTTACGGAATGTACAATATTGATAGTCCAGTCTCATTCAATGATCAGCAAGGTGGTCATAACAATAACAATGTCAATGTCAATAACAATGTCAATGTCAATGACCAGTTTCATAGTCATATTCATGATCGTATCCGTACAAGAACTGAAAGTGGAATTAGTAATGAGACCATCTCTTTAAACAGTAGTGTTAGTGACGTTGACGTTGATGCTGATGCTGATGCTGATGTTGATATCTCTAGAAGTAACAGTAATGGTAATGGTGATAATAATAATTATCATAATTCTGGTAGTTCCAGTCGTCGCCAGAATAAGAAAAAAGATAAAAAGTGGAAGAAGAACTTTATAAAAACTACAAGAGATAATATTCTAAGATTGTTGACTGACAATGAAATGCTCGCAAAGGTACGATACATACACATACACATATATATATATATATACATTCCCTAATGTCAACGCTATTTGTACACTCTGCCAATGTCAATCAATTCCTTCAGTTGGACATCTCATCTAACCCTAACTCTAACTCTAACTCTAAACCGGACATGATATATCCTGACATATCCGCCTCTACCTCTACCTAAATACATTCTAATTTCTTTTCATCGTTTTCTTATCTTATCTTATCTTTCCTTTTACCCATACAATTACCCATACAAATACAATTACAGACATTGAAATACAATGGAAGAGCAATCATTTTTGTAGTAATTTTCTGTTTAACAACATGTTATATGGTCCCATTGTTAGCTGAATTACAATATTGGGAATATAATAAATATATTGATGGGACATCTGATTATATTGAATGTCTACTAAAAGCAAGTCTAAAATCACAAGAAGTAATTGATGTTAATACTGGTGAATTAATAGAACAAAGTGTTAATCATGTTAGTGATTATGTAGATAATATATGTGGAAGCTATCCTCCAGTAAGGCCAGCATTGGGTTTGATTATATCAGCGATATGTTGGTATGCTGCGTATGGAATTATACCTGCGGTTGTTTTTGGTGCTGGTCCATGTATGGTTGATTGTTGTTGTGTTTCCAGAGACACTACTGTGTTGAGTACCTCTGGTACTGGTAATGGTAGTAATAGTGGAATTCGTGGTGGGTCTGTTAGTGGTCGTGGTGGTAGATGGCGTACTGGAAGTTCAATGAGTGCTGGTAGTGCTGGTAGTGCTGGTAGTAATCGAAGATCGCAAAGTAGCAATTACCGTTACCGTTAGCGTTAGCGTTAGCGTTAGTGGTATTGGTAATGGTAATGGTAATGGTAATGGTAATGGTAATGGTAGTGGTAATTGAGACAAGCACAGAGTACAAGTGTAAGTACCGCTAAATATCAATTTTGTAAGTTTCCTTGAAATTTTTCACATTAACAGTAAGAGAGTAAAAAAGGGAAGTGAAGTGAAGGGAAGGAGAATGACGAAACACTTATCTGTCAATCCACAGAGCTGCCTTAGCCGGCAGTATTCATGACGATAATCATAACCACTATGTAAATCACGGACTCCTCACCCACACCTACACCCACAACCTCGGTGCATCCCATCTATGACTATGACTCTTCTCTTATATACAGGTACTGGTACTGATACTGATACTGATACTGATACTGATACTAACCCTAACTTTTTTTACACTTAACACATTGACACATTGACACCCATCACTGACTTCGCTTCGTAGTCAAAGTCAAAAGTCCCAAGTAAGTAGCATAAATATGTATATATATGTGTATGTGTATGATTGTAGTATAGGTATAAAGACATAGACGAGCAGTGATAGAGTAGTATAGAGTAGTGATAGTGATAGTGAAAGTGACAGTGATTGAATGGAAAGAAGACTTAATATAAATATAAATACAAATACAATAACTTTACAAAATTTACAAACTTAGCTTACGGGAGATGAACATGAACATGAATAAAAATGTACACATATACATATACACATACATATTCATGACAAATCTCTCTTTCTTTCTTTTTCTACAAATGGAAAACAAAAATATTTAAAAACTACTCTAACTACTTTGATGTTGCTGTTGCTATTGCAGTTGCTGCTGCTGCTGCTGCTGATGATGATGATGGTGATGTCGACGGCCAATAAATGGAATTGATTGCAAACTCACTTGTAAATGGTAATATTAACATAGAAAATATCACCAAACCACTTACATGGACTAGT
>JACKZZ010003233.1_pt1 | contig 12114 bp, 5 predicted proteins | sample 8027871 | NCBI WGS metagenome assembly JACKZZ01 (sample SAMN15724774, study PRJNA655200) | protist metagenome | isolation source: fluorescence activated cell sorting (FACS) single amplified genomes of... | place: USA: West Boothbay Harbor, Gulf of Maine | collected 2000-07-19
ATTTTGAAGTTTTGAAGACTTTTTAATACTACTTTATAATTGGTATTTTAGTAAATCCGCCAAGGAAGATTCTCCCACATGTAGTTGTACAGGAGGTTAGGCGTACTACGTATCATTACCGTTCCTGGCAGAAAACGTATTTAATATACTAGATCATACTCCTGAACTTGTTGGTTGCTGTCACAGTTGTTGGTATTGATCTAAAAATACTTGTTCTTATTTTAGATAAGTCTTGGTAAGTATTAAGATTTGGTTCATTTAGAGTGGGCCTGGAATAACAATTAAAAACCGATTTTTCTTGTTTTAAGTTTTATGAGCTCGTTATATATAGAATTAAATTATAAAACTGCATTAACAAAGAGGGTTATTTGTGTTGTATTTACTTATACTAAAACTCGACTTGTATATGAAGAGCTTAGCATCAAAAAGAAACAATTAATTTTTACTTTCATGTGACGCATATTAACTATATTTACACGTAGCCTTCGTATTTTATGGACTATTATTTTATTTAGATATTGAATATTCACAATTATTTTATGAAGCAATTTGATTCAAAAGCAAATATTCGTATAAAAGCGTTTAATATTAATTTCGGACCACAGCACCCAGCTGCAGAGTTAGACCTAAAAGATACTTAAAATTCCTTTTTGATTTTTTATTAAATTTGTAAAATAAAAACAAATTTTATCATATAGTATTTGACAAGTTTATTAACTTTATTGTTTTATGGCGATAAGGGCTATTTATTATTTTGTAATATTTTAGATACTTGTTAGCTTTTTTAAAGAGTTTTATACTACATTTTTAATAACTAAAATACTTAAAAAATAGTTTAATTTTTAAGCCTTATCTTTTAAAATGAGCATTATACACAAAAATATTTTTTTATTGTACGTATCAGTGCAAGTCTTGTTTAATAAACATTATTGAATATAAAAAAACAGGTACATGAAAAAAATTAATATTATCTATAATCCCTTACAATAAAGTGGTCTAGATATAAAGAAGTAAACTGATTGTTAAAATTGTATCATAGAGCTTAATTCTATGAATATGTGAACGGATTTCATCGAAAACTAAGCTTTACGTAAACATTATCTTGGGAAATTCTTAAATAATATATGATTCAATTAATTTTCATTATTTCAATAATAAACAAGATTATAATATCATTTTTAATCAAGTATATATGCTTCTTTTCGAAGACTTTTATGTATACTTATGTCCAACCGATAGAAAGGTAAATAGTTCGAATATTAGAATAAGTACATATCTATGTATAAAAAACGAATACCCTTGACATAACTTGCGAAGTAAAAAAGCTTATAGATTAAAGTCTTCTAATATTATTCGTAGATTTGTTGCATATAGTGTGCATAAAGAAGTTGATATTTTGTATTATTATTTATAATATTCAAACAATATTACGCCTTATGTCCTTTTTTGTGGAAATGCAAAGAATTTAATAATAGATATCTTTTTAATGTTCTTTACTTATATGTAATAAGTACTGACCTCTTTTATATATTAATTTTATTTTTTAGAAGCCTTTTTTATTGAAAAGTATATAATTGGTTTTTAATACGGATTACGCGCTTTTCTAGTATATACATGGAGTATTAAGACTGATTTTAGAAGTTTCTGGAGAAAAAGTAATTTATTGTGATCCAAATATTGGATTATTACATAGAGGTACTGAAAAGCTTATTGAACATAAAACTTATTTACAAGCTTTGCCATATTTTGACCGTTTAGATTTATGAGCAGTTGTGTATAATTTAAATCAATAATAATCTAAAAATATTTATATAAACTTTTTTTGATCTTTAAATTTATTTTTTTAAATAATATTTATTATTAATTTTATACTCTTAGTTAAATAAAATATATACAAATATCAAAGATATTTGTATAGTTATATGTTATATGGTTCTTTCGTATTAAATAAAAATCAGGTTTTCTTTTATATACATAATTTATGTATTTACACTTATAACATTAGACCTACTGATATAACTTTTTGTTTCTTTATCTAATATAGTTGTTTTAATTGATTTTTAATTGATACATTATCATATAGTTTATTCGTAAATAATTAACTAATTTGGTGTGAGACTTTATCTGTATTATTTATATAAAGTCAGACAATATACTTTATTTAATTTGGATTATTTTATTCAAGAATGTTATTTAATAAAAAGTATCGTTTTTATTAGTTAAATATTTATGTTTATTAAGTCATATATGACTTTTACTTGATTAATTTTATATCTATTTTATAATTAGCTTTGTTTAAAAGCTATTTGCTTTGAAAAAAGCTTGAATAGTTTAAAGTGGTTGATTACTTTTATTTACTTATAAATATAGAATTAATAATTGGACCACTATTATGTTTCAATGTTGGCGCAAGAGCATGCTTTTTCTTTAGTTATAGAAAAAGCTTTACGATGTAAAGTGCCAATACGGGCTCAATATATTAGGGTAATTTTGTGTGAGATCACTCGTATATTAAATCATATAATGTCCATTACTACACAGTGAGCTAATAAAAGTAAATGTATCTTTTGATTTAATTATTGCAACTTATAATACTTATTATTTGTATTTATACAGTTGTTTTAATTTTTTATTGGTTATTAATCCTGCTACTATTGATAATAATTAATTTTAATGTTTAAATATTTTGTTTTATGTTTTTATACTTTTTGTTATCCTATAGCTTTGATCTTTTCACATGATCTTTTAAACTTTATTAAAATATATAATGTGTATATATATTTTGATTTATTAGTTTTTGTCTAAATTAGATAAGTATATTACACGAGCTTAGCAGTATTTACATATGTTTACACTATTAGTAATTTTTAAACCATTTTAAGAAATATTAGCTCTATAATTATTTATGATGAGCATGAATCTATAATATTATAGTTTTTAATAATTTTAAACTCTTTTTATTTACAATAAAGTACAATATATATTGTTATAGTATTTATTTGAGCTTTATATAACAGACGTTGTATGTTTAGTTCTTTGGTGGACTTTGATAACTTAGAGTATCTAACCTTTCGCGTTAGATGTTGGTGCTTTTACCCCGCTTTTATGACTTTTTGAAGGTGTGTGTATATGATTATGTTTTTTTATATTATAGTTGATGAATTTAGATCTTTTAAATCCATGTGTACTAAATCACTTTATTTATATGAATTTTTTGTAAGCTTTATTTAGAAATAAATTATACAGTGGAGCTTTCTACTCTTATTTTTTTTATAGTCCTATAAAAAATTTATGTTTATTAGCTTATTATTATAACTTCATATATGAACTTATTGAATTCTGTTATATTAAAAACCGAAACATTATATACTATTGCGTAATATTACGATTTATTGAGTTTAATTTTTTTTTTGGTTATAATAAAAAATGTAATTCTCATTACTGTCATACAATACCTATTGGATATTTGGTGAATTTAATCCATATTTACTTTATAATATAAGAACACTTAATAATAATATCATATTTTGAGTTATAATTATTATTGATAGAATAGTATCCTCAATATTGATTCATGTATATTATGTGTGTATAGTCTTGTAAATAGCTTTATCTAATTTAATTTAGATTTAAAGTTGTGCATAACGTATTATAGTACTATTATAACAAAGAGAAAAATTGATGGAATATTATGAACGTGTTTCTGGGGCAAGAATGCATTCTGCATTTTTTAGACCTGGCGGCGTTTTTAAAGACTTGCCTATTGGTTTAGTAAATGACATTTGAAACTTTTCGATCGCTTTCAGTTCACGAATTGATGAAATAGAAGAATTATTAACATCAAGTCGAATTTGAAGACAACGTTTAGTAAACGTAGGCATTATCTCAAAAAATAGTGCTTTAAACTATTCTTGTAGTGGACCTTTATTACGTTCTACTGGGCTTCCTTGAGACCTTAGAAAAAATATGTCTTATGAGACTTATCGTACTCTTAAATTTAATGTACCTATTAGTTTGAATGGTGATTGTTTTGATCGCTATATTCTTCGTATTGAAGAAATGCGACAATGTTTAGATATTATACAACAATCTATTTTAAATTTATCACTGGGTAAAATAAAATGTGAAAATTATAAACTTGTACCACCTAAGCGTAATAGTTTAAAATCTTCCATGGAATCCCTAATAAACCATTTTAAACTCTACAGTGAAGGTTATAACTTACCTAGGAATGAAACATATCTTGGAATTGAAGCACCTAAGGGTGAATTTTTACGACGCAGACTATTTATAATGTATAGGGAGGGGCTTTCATTTTCAGTACAGTTTATTAGTTCTTGAAGCCTATGTACTCAAACCAGAAGATGTATTTAATATATGCATATAGGGGCGGATTAGTTACAGAAGATATATTTAATAATATATGTTTTTTAAGTTTGTAATTATATGAAGAACTTGTCAAGCTGTTTAAAAAGACATTAGTATGTTATCCGTAAGTCGATCGCTAAGTATTAGTTTAACAATTGTGAATTCTTATTATAAAGCAGGGTTAACCTTATATCAACTAGATTATTATAAGTTGGTTGAATATATTTTCGGGTTTTTAGACTTTAGATTCAGGTGAGCTGTTTTTGGCCCTATTATTCATACCTGTACAAAGAAGAGCTTTATACTTATATCTATAAACTTGTTTAGTTAGTAGCTTAGGACTACATTATTATTAAATGCGGGAACTCCGTAGTACTTTATAAATTAAATTTGAATTTTTTTTGATTGTTTAGGGGGCAAGATTTTTGAAAAAGCAAATAATTTTAATAGATTTTAGTATATTATATACTTTTGAATCATTTAATGAAAAGCTGAATTCAATATATTCTAACTTGAATTAAAAAATAAAAATTTAAAAGTGTAGTATATTTAGAATGGTTTTTTTTATTATTCTGAAATATTACATATGTGTAGATTCTATAAAATATTGTAACTTAAATCAAAACGTTTTCTTAATTATAAGAGTAACTTAGAATTATATGTAAAACAGAATTATATCTGGGATTATTAGATATATTTATAAGAAAACAAGTATTAAGTCACTTAGGTTCAAAGTTATATATAATTAATGAATAATAGATTTATACCCATTTTGTTAGTTTGAGTGAGCTCTATGTATTAAGAAGTACGCGTTTTGTTCTTTGAGGGGGGTTTAGTTATTCTACCTCAGTGGTATCTATTTTGTTTCTGATAATACGAATAAAGCTTTTCGATGTAAAATACGGTCACCTGGTTTTTTTCATTTACAGATGATTGATTATATCTCAAAGTATCACATGTTAGCTGACGTTGTTACTATTATAGGAACACTTGATTTAGTCTTTGGTGAATGCGTAAAAGTTATTTTTTTGGTTTAAATTGTAATTTTAATATTTCATAGTATTTTTTCTTTATTCAAATACTAAACGTGTTTTTATTTTGTAAGCTTAAATTGTTGAATATTTTTAAAAGCTTATCTTTTTAAAGTCTTTATTATTTTAAAACCTATTTTAATTTTCTATTTTTTTGTATATAGGCTTTATCTTTTTTAAGAAAGTTATTTAACTATCTTGGTTTTGCCGTAAAAAAGCTTTTTTATTTAAACTTTTTATATTATATCTTGTGTTTATAGTAATTAATTTGATTGTTTATTCAAAATTATTTTATTATGTAATTAAACATATGATTTGTTTTTATTTTGCTAACTAAGCTATATGATTTTTGAATTTCATGTATAGTTTAATAATAAGACTTATTAGTCTATTTTAATAGTTGATCGTTAAATATATATGATTTTTTTATTTACGTTTGTATGTGAATAATGGTTACATGTTTCTAGTTATTATTTTTTAAAAATTCTTTGCATTATAGTTATTAGGCAGATAGGTTTACAATAATTAAAAGGTGGATATTAAATATATTATTAAATTTATGCTTAGATGATTGTCAGTTAAGATTTAAGAGTACTAACCTAAGCTTAGTATATAAAAAAGTATACTAGAATAATCTAGAAACTTAACGTACACTTTGATGATAAATTTTAAGAACGTGTATACTAAGTAATAATTATTCTAAATTTTTTGATATTGAATGCTAAATAATATTTTTAGTCCTTAGAATTTTAAAATATGTTAAAGCAATACAATCGAATCTTATTACAGTTTCCTCCTGAGTTACCTTTTTATTTTAGTTTGAATTTATGTAAATTTTTTTTTTTTGGACTGAATGGATGGTTTTATATAACACTTTTTGCATCTAGTACTATTTTATTTAATACTACAAAACTATTAATTCGTTTTTTTTTTAGTTCTTCATCAACGTTAAAGAATTTAACTTTAGGTTTAATAAAAATCTATAGCAAATTTATACAGCTACGTGGTAGAGGTTTTCGAGTATTATTTCATAACTTTTCTTTAGCTATAAAATTAGGATATAGTCATAAATTATATTATAACATCCCAAACAATTCTAGGTTTAGTTTTATTAATCGGCAAATTTTAAAAATTTCTACACGGTATTTAAATGTTTTACATTTTTTTTTTTTTGATTTTAACTTAATTCGGAAGTTTGATGTTTATAAAGGGAAAGGTATTGCTTTTTATAAAGATAGTTTAGTTTTAAAAGTTAGTACTAAGAAATCTAAAGTTTAAATTTATAGTTTCTTTTGAATAAATTATTTTATAATAATTCTAGTAAAATCGTTCAAAATTTGAATAAAAAACATGGTCGGAATTTAAGTTATTTAAAAATCGCTAAGTTACCTATACATAAACGCCCGGATTGGTGATGGAAAACTTATGTAAAAAAAAAAAAAAAGAATGTTTGACAAACGGATGATATTATTAAAAAAAAAGCTGATTTTTATGATCGATTAGGTACGTTATGAAAATCTAAGTTAGAAAATAAAGAAGGCCATGAAGTTGTGTATAGGGCTGGTAAGTTATTATTAACTCGTTTTGATAGTATAGTTCCTTTTGATTCAAAGTCTAAAACATTTGATAGCGCTTTTCAGGCATATGGTAAATCATTGTACAAACATATTAGATGGGTGCAAAAAGTTATTTATTTTTTGCGAGGGCATATGAAAAATATAGATAATTTTTTTTTTTTAAAACACATATCACCTACTATATATAATGAAATAGTCTCTAAAATTTCTTACGAAACTTCTTATGATGTACCAGATCAAAAAATTCGCTCAACGACAAACATGTTTTATGTAAAATTAAAACGTTTATGCTTATCTAAAGCTCATATTAAAAGATTTAATGATTTTTTAAAAATAAGAAATGCATATTATCTTAATGTCGAATTTCCAAATAATAATTCAAATATATACTTTAATGCTTTTTTATTTTTTGTGTATCTAAAGTTATTTGATTTGGAAGAAGTTCTTCAGTATATAAATTGGCAATTTTTTCGTTTCAAAAAAGACAAACAGCCATTTAAGTATAATAAGCCAAAACCTATATCAAAGCTTCTAAGCTTAATCGAGATTGCAGGTTATTCAACGTGACATCAGCGTTATTTTAAAAATTATGAATCAAAAAGGTCATTCAGTCATTTAAAAAAAAAATGACGGTTTTGACGTGAGTTCAAGCGAGCTTTGCTGTTTGATAACGCGCATGTAATTATAAAGTTTAAATGATTACATAATCATAAGCGTATTTGAATAATGAATATTTTTCTGTATATTCAATCAATCTTCGTGTGAGTTTAAATAAACTTTATCGGCAACGAGTTAACAAAGGAAGAACATTAGTGTTTTTAGCGAGTTTTTTATTTCGGATTGATATTATGAGTAGACGTATTTTTTCTATTAGTAAGCTAAAGTGAGTTAGACTTTTATTATTTTTTGGTTACATTACTGTTAATTTAGAAAAAGTAAATACACGTTATATTTTATGTACAGGTGATTTAATTTCTGTAAGACCTTATAAAGTAAAGTGCTTTTTATTTTTTCAGCTTTATTTTGTAAAACTTTTTGGTTTAGTTTAATGATTGCTAAATCATTTTATATTTAAGTACAAGATGTAATAGTTTAAAAAGATTTTTAGTCTTTTACCTTGATTTAAAAAAATCAAGTGATTTTTTTTATTGACTATCCTCTCTATTAGCTTATATTTAATTGTAGCAAAACGTTATAGGATAATTTTACGTATTAACTATTTTTTATTAAAATTTATTCGTTTTAAAAAAGATTTGTAAATATTTTTTTAATTAGTTTACAAAGCTAATTCATAATTTTTATGTTTTTTAGTAGAAGCTATATATTCCTACATTTGGGTTTTGTATTTTTAAATACGCGAATAGTTTTTGGCATAGCTTATTTAATTTATATTTAAGCAAATGTAATGGATGAGCTTTAACTCGCAATAAGCTTTTTTTGAAACAAATCAAAATATATTTCAACTTACCTAAAGTCCGTTATACTTTTTTAGAGTATGAATATAGTACAAAATGTTTCATTTGTTTAGGACCTCCTATACGTTATTTGGATAATTTTGATTATACCGACCGATTACTATTAAAAAAATACATAACTTATTCATATTTAAAAACGTTTTAATTTTTTTGGGAAAATAGTTTAATTGGTAAAATGATAAACTTTTGTTTTATTATATAGGTTCAAATCCTATTTTTCTCGTAATGTCTATTGATTACAATTAGAACTTTCAATTAAGCAATATATATTAAATTTTATTGATATCTTTAAGTATTTTACAAAATTTATAAAATGATATATAAAATTCATCCTTTATTTTTTAAGTCGATTTATTATTATTGTAAATACTTAAACATTTAATTCATAATTAAGTAACTGGCTACAATTATAAATATTGAAAAATTTAATAAAATAGAATATAAATTTATTTGAAGTGGTATAAATTAAATTCTTAGTAATATACACAAGTCATAAATTTTCTATATCTTTAAACATTACGTAATTTATCGCATTTATTTTATAACCGTTGAGTATATACCACACGCTGATTTGAATTTGGAATAAGTTTTTTGAACTATAGGTAAAACTATTGTATTTTAGTAGATTTTTTGTTATCATTTATTTTAATTTTGTTAATGTCTTTTTGGCTGAATAGGTAGACGCTATAGACTAAAAATCTATTTCTTTATGAGTACTGGTTAAAGCGCAGTAAAGTATATTAAGACGCAATTATATGTAGTCGTGAATAATTAAATGATTTTGCGTCACAAATCATAAAGATATAGGTACTCTATATCTTTTTAGTCTTGATGTTATTACAAATAAATTGTCTATGACTGAGATCACATTGTCTTTTTTAGAAGTGGCTTTTTTAAGTTATACTTTAGAATAACTCTTATTTGTTATAAACATTTGAATATGAATTTAAACTAATTTATTTTAAAGGTTGTACGGATAGTAAAAGTTTAATTTTGTTCTTAAATGATTATTTCCATAATCAAAAAATGATGTTGTGTGTTATAGGCTTTATAGCTATATTTGATATCGTTTTTTTCTTTTTGTGATTCTTATCGTATATGGTAGGTTCAAAATTTTTAGGTGCAGGTCTTGCAACTATTTCTTTAGCTGGTGCCGGTGTTGGTATTGGTTCTGTTTTTTCAGCATTACTTATTGCTTTTTCTAGAAATCCTGGTTTAGAAAAACAGCTATTTGCTTATGCAATTTTAGGTTTTGCATTAACCGAAGCTATAGCTTTATTTGGTTTAATGATGGCTTTTTTGATTTTATTTGGTTTTTAATTAAACTTATTATATTTCTATAAAAGAATTTTTTAAAGATTTTTTTTTTGTTACAATCGGTTGGTTTTTTGATAATGTTTATTAGCATAAATATTGTTTAATAAAATTTATTGAACTTTAAAGATTTGTACTTGAACAGAATTTAATCAATTTTATTCATCATCTTAGTTACTCTTATCTATTACATAACTTAGCGAAATGAATAACTTAGACCGTTTTACAGCAGTTCTCTGTCTTTTAACATTATAAAAATTTATAAAAGGCAGAGTTAAACTCAGTAGTATCTAGGTAAATACTCAACTAAATAATAAGTTTAAAGTACAATATCTAATTTATATTAACGAAATATTATTGAATTTATTTTTAGTTAGAAATTATGGTTATTTTTTAAAAGTAAAAAACATGTTATATAAACGAATAATCAAAATCTTTTCAAAAAATATACAGGAAATTTTGCTATGACACTTAAAAGTATTTTATTTTATTAATTTTACTCTAAAGTTTGTATGAACAGTTAAAGGTTAATTTTGTTTTTGAATAAATTTTTACCAAAAATAAAAAATAAATTAATTATTTTAGATAATATTGTAGATGCTATAAAACAAAAATAATTACTCTATAGGGTAAAATTACAATCCTTTATATACTATTATTTACAATTGTTAAACTTAAGCAATTGAAAATCTTTTTAACATATTGAAAAGTAGATAAAAACAAAAAAATAATAATTTAAGTTATAAATATTTATGTTTAAATATTCAACACGTAAGTTCAGAAAGACCTAAATCTTTTTATTTAAACCTAATAAATAGTGTTTATAAAAAAATGCAAGAAATGTTTCAAAATAGTAGTTTTTGTACTTTTTAAAAATATTTTGAAAGTCTTCATAATAAATGATAATTGTTTTAATGATTTTTTTAATATATGTGAAAAAACTGTCCATAAAAAAATAACGTTGGAAACGAAATTGCCCGTTTATCTGAATGATTTAATTTACTAAAACAGTAATAACTGATATAACTACTACTTAGTGTATAATATAATATTATTTTAAGCCTTAGTTAAAAATAAATGTATATTTAGTGGGGAAAATGCATGCGCAAAGACTCTATATTTTGTGTGTGCTAGCTATTATTGTAGAGGACTATTCTCAGTATTTAAATATTACTTGATATTTGCTATTTAAATTTCATAAAAAACGAAATATTTATAATTTTTTTATAGGGTTTATTTTGTTACTTATTGTTTCTAAACTCCTTGTTGAGTAGGTATAACACACAATAATAATAACAATTTTAGAAAAGTTAAAGACTTACATATCAAATAGTTGTTACTCTAAAAAACTGACTGTTATATATTTTTAATTATTATAATAAGTAACTTTTTAGTATTTTTAAAGTCGGGTTGTCGTATAGCTGGTAGTATATCTGTTTTGGGTACAGAAGGTCGCAGGTTCGAATCCTGCCTACCCGATTATTTTGTTTAATAAAAAAGAACCAAACATAAAAAATCTTTGAATAGATTTTTAATATAAATTTAAAATCGTGCAGAGCTGTTGCTTGTGTTAACGCAAAACTTAGAATTGCATAAGCACATAATTGTTTTTTTAAACCAGAATTTTTAGAAAAAACAAGAAGCAATGTTGAAAAATCGCGGCTACAGTTAAAGAAATAGTTTAAATTAAAATCTAAAATGTATTTAAATCAGTCAATGATTTTTTTTATATATATCCTTTTTATATTTAAAACAAAAAATGGCTTTTTTTGTTAGTACTTAATCTTTAGTTACTATTTTTATAGTTTTTTTTTGAAATACCTTGGTGGTGGAAGTGGTAGACACATTAGATTTAGGATCTGATTATTGTAGGTTCGAGTCCTATTCAAGGTATATTATTATTTTTTTATGAAATATAAAAGATTAATTCAAGATAAATCAAATAGACTAGAATTAAAAAAAGATGAGTTAAAAAAAAAAGTTATTTTTTTGTTGAATAGATTTTTCTTTAACTTTAGATTTTTTGGTTGAAAACATGTTGAACATAAACTCGCATCTATTGTTAATATAAAAAAAATTTGTATATTAAGTGGACGTGTTCGTGGTATAGTACAAGATTTTAAGATTTCTCGTATATTGTTACGTAAACTTGGTACAAAAGGATTTTTGTCCGGTCTAAAAAAAAAAACTTGATAATGTTATACAGGAAACGTAATTTGATATTATTTATGAATAATTTGATAGCTCTAAGCTTTTTGATTTTAAAAAAAAATATAGTAAGATCACGTGTAAGCTTTTTTAACAATTACGTTTGAATATACAAAAAGATTAAGTAAATAATTTATTTTT
>JACKZZ010020107.1_pt1 | contig 12097 bp, 7 predicted proteins | sample 8027871 | NCBI WGS metagenome assembly JACKZZ01 (sample SAMN15724774, study PRJNA655200) | protist metagenome | isolation source: fluorescence activated cell sorting (FACS) single amplified genomes of... | place: USA: West Boothbay Harbor, Gulf of Maine | collected 2000-07-19
TTCGACGCTCTTTGGCGCCTCTTGCATCTGCTCATCCCATCGTCTTTCTTCCTCTCAGACGACAACGAGCTGGCCATTTTGGAGCTCATCCATTTACTGGTGGAGGCGCTGGACAAGTTTTTCAAAAACGTTTGCGAGGTGATGACCTCTTTTGGCCTTCGGCAATCCTCTTCTCCTCTGACTTTTGCCCCCGTTCAGCTCGACATCATGTTTAATTTAGACCGCGCGATGATGATTGTGGAAGAGATTGTGTTGAACGGGGCTGTTGTGGAGACGTCTCACCGTCGAATCCTGGCCCCAGTGGAGTTGCTGGATAGCGCCAATTAATAGAGAGACTCACAGCGTTTTAAAGGAAGGAGGAAGAAGGAGCCCATTTCCTGCCCATCAAGAGCAGTCTCAGCTCGCGTGGTGTTTTAAAAAGTTCCACTTGTCGCCGAGAGTATCGAAAAATCGAGAAATCGATTGAGGATGAGGAGGCTCTCTTCGCGCGCCCACCAGCTGGAGAAGATGTACCAGAAAAAGTCGCCCATCGAGCACGTGTTGCTGCGCCCCGACTCCTATGTCGGATCTGTCGAGGTGAGCTTGTCTCCCCCCCTTTTTTTTTTCTCTCTCTCTCTCCTCTCCTTCCGCCCGACGCTCACGCGCCCGCCCGCAGCACGCCGAAGGGGAGCGCTGGCTGATCGCCAAGAACGGCAAGTCCTTCACGCGGCGCAACGCGACGTACGTGCCGGCGCTGTTCAAGATTTACGACGAGGTGCTGGTCAACGCCGCCGACAACCACCAGCGCAGCGCCGCGCAGACGATGATCAGTGTACAAGTGGATGCCGAGGAGGGGCGCATCTCCGTGGCCAACGACGGCGACACAATTCCCGTTCACGTGCATCAGAAAGAAGGTGTGTACATCCCGGAGCTGCTCTTTGGGCACCTGCTGACGGGGAGCAACTTTGATGACACGCTGGAAAAGGCCACCGGTGGCCGCAATGGATACGGAGCCAAGCTGACCAACATCTTCAGCCGTTCCTTCGAAATCGATCTGCGAGACGCCGAGACCAAGAAGCGCTACCAGCAATCGTGGCGAGACAACATGGGAGCAGTCGACCCGCCGCGTATCAGCGACTACTCCGGCGAATCTGGGACGAGCGTTTCTTTTGTCCCTGATCTCGAGCGCTTTGGCATCAAAAGGTTGGACGACCTGTCAATGCAGCCTCTGTTTCGCACGAGAGCATATGATGTCGCTGCCTGCAACCCGGGCTTGCGCGTCTCCTTCAATGGCCTGGAGCTGCCCAACTCGTTTGAAGAGTACGCTGCTCTGTTTAGCATTCATTCTCTGGGCAGCGTGTTCGAGACGCTGGACAACGGCTGGTCCGTCGGCGTTGGTGTCGTCCATGCAGGAGCTGCGACTGGGGCCCACGTATCTTTTGTCAACAGCATCAGCACGAGCCGCGGGGGCACCCACGTAGATCTCTTGCTCGATGCGGTGAGCAAAGGCGTGGCCGCGCGGCTCAAGAACGAGGTGACGGCTGCCCACATTCGCTCTCATCTGCTGCTGTTTGTCAATGCACGCCTAGCCAACCCGACGTTTGACTCACAGACAAAAGAGACGCTCACGAGCAAGCCGCAGCGCGTCAGACGCGCTCTGGCTCCCGTGGACGCGTTAGTGGAGCGCCTGGTCAAAGAAACGCCCATCGGAGAGGTTGCCCTGCGCTATGCACGCGCCAGGGAAGAGGCATCCACATTGAGAGCGGTGGGCGGCAAAACCATCTCTGGAAGACGCCTCATGGGGCTTCCCAAGCTCGAGGATGCCAATCTGGCCGGGTCTGCGCGCGGCAAAGATTGCACCTTGATCGTGACGGAAGGAGACTCCGCCAAGTCTCTCGCCGTGGCTGGTCTGAGCGTTGTTGGTCGCGACCACTATGGAGTGTATCCGCTGCGGGGCAAGTTCCTGAATGTTCGCGATGCCCCTCGCAAGCAAATCACGGAAAACAAAGAGGTGGCTGAGCTGAAGCGCATCATTGGCCTTCGCGAAGGTGTCGATTACAAGGTGGAGAAAAATCGCAACAATCTCCGCTATGGCCGCGTTCTGCTGATGTGCGATCAAGATATTGATGGCTCGCACATCAAAGGGTTGTTTATCAACTTTGTCGAGGCATTGTGGCCGTCGCTCATCAAGAGCAATGACTTTTTGTTCACCTTTAGCACGCCGTTGATCAAGGCGCGTCACAAAAAGGAGGTCAAATCGTTCTTCTCTGTCTCAGAGTATCAACAATGGGCTGCCGCACAGGATGACGGTAAACAGTGGAAGATCAAGTACTACAAGGGCTTGGGAACGAGCACCAGTGCGGAAGCAAAAGAGTACTTTTCGTCGCTCGACAAGCACGTCACATCCCTTCAATACTCGAGCCGCAAGGACGACACCGCCATCGCTCTGGCTTTCGATCGCACTGCCGCAGACAAGAGAAAGCGGTGGCTCCAGGCTTACAATGCAATGGAGGCGTTCACGCCCCCCACCGGAGGCTCGCTGACGTACCAAGACTTTGTGAACCACGAGCTGATCCAGTTTAGCTACGCAAGCAACATCAGAGCAATCCCTTCCATGATCGATGGCCTAAAGGCTGGGCAGAGAAAGGTGCTCTACGCATGCTTCAAGCGTCCGCTAAAGCGCGATGAGATGAAGGTGGTCCAGCTGGCGGGCTTTGTGGCGGAGACCGCCAACTACCATCACGGCGAGGCCGCACTCCAGTCGACCATTGTCAACATGGCGCAAGACTTTCCTGGCTCCAACAACGTCCCGCTTCTGCACGGTGTTGGTCAGTTCGGTAGCAGGCGGCAGGGCGGTCGGGATGCGGCGTCTGCGCGATACATTTACGTTCGCATGGGTGATTTGACGCGTCTGTTGTACCGCGTAGAGGACGAGCCTATCCTCGAGTATGCTGATGAAGACGGAGAGCAAGTGCAGCCGACACACTACATCCCTGTGCTTCCCACGGTGCTTCTCAACGGGGCCGAGGGCGTGGGAACGGGCTGGTCCACCGCAATTCAAGCATACAACCCCCTTGACGTCCTCGAGGCGGTTCGGGCCAACCTTCAGGGAACCAAGGCTCCCCGCTTGCTACCGTGGTATCGTGGATGGGAGGGTGAGCTCAAACCAATGCGAGCCAAGGGCACATTTCGAACCTATGGAAGGGTGGACTTGAAGAATAAGGAGCTACGCATAACGGAGCTGCCACTCAAGCGCTGGACGCAAGACTACAAAAATGTGCTTGACGCCCTCTGTGCAGACAAGGAGAGCTCTATTCGCAGCTACACTGAACATCACACTGAGCGAACGGTCGACTTTCGCTTGCAGCTCACCCAGGTCGCAGGGCGGCTCTGGGGGCGGAATGCCGCCGCGAGAAAGAAACTGACCACTGCACTCAAGCTGGAGTCATCGCTTGCGGCAAACAATATGCATTTATGGAATGCAGAAGGCAAAATCTCCAAGTATGGCTCGCCCAACGACATCTTGAAAGAGTTTTTGCCCGTGCGCCTCGAGGCCTACGGGAAACGCAAAGAGCACATGGAAGGAGTGCTGGATAAGCAAGTGAGGATGCTGGCGCAACGCGTCAAATTTGCTCGCCTTGTCAGCGAAGGCGGAATCGAGCTCATCGGAGTGCCCAAGAGCGAGGTCGAAGCATCGTTGAGACGTGAAGGTCTCGACGAGAGTCTACTCAGCACGTCGCTCAGTGAGCTGACGTCGGATAGAATCAATGCCGTTGCTGAGCGCAAACGACAGACAGAAACGGACTTGCAAGAGCTAAAGTCCAAGAGCAGGGAAGATCTTTGGCTCTCAGACCTCGATGACTTGCAGGCTCCTTTTGAGAAGCTCGTAAACGGCAAGAATTAAAGCTTTGTTATAGTTTTGAGTACAGCAGAGCTGCAAGGCCGAGTGCGCCGGCACCTGCGGCAATTTTCGCCGTCTTTGACATTGAACTTCTCTTGTGGGGACGAAGAACTGCCAGCACAGCCTGGTAGTCCCCACCCAGGAGCAAAACCTGGCGAAGTACATTAAGAGTGAATCCCCAGAGTGGAAAGGCAATGTCTGCGTCGTCGACGTCGTCATTCTCGTAAAAGTGGGGGAGAGACACAATGGGAAACCGCCAAGCCGCCGGGCTTCCAGGAGGCTTCAACGTTCGATGACTCAGGTGATCGGAATAGCTATTGTCGAGAAAGAACTCGAGGGGGAACCATCTAGCCGCTTGCACCTCGCTCTGTTGCAGTAGGAGGGCCGGCACCTCTTCGCCCTCGGGCTGCAGAAACACGTAGGGCGCCACTCTAAGGCTGCCTCCCGCGTGGCTCGTCTGCAGCTTCCCCAGGCATCGGAAGGGGCTCAGGTCGAGGCCCACCTCCTCGAAAGTCTCCCGCACCGCCGTCTGTTTGCAGGTCTCTCCCTCTGCCCGCCGGCCCCCCGGAAACGCCACGTGAGCTGACCAACGATCGCGAGGGTTGGCCGCTCTCTTGATGAACAGGACCCACAGGCCTTCTTGATCGCGGCGCATCACCACCGCCACGCTCGCCGCACACCTGCAGCGCCCGCTCTCGTGCGTAGAGTTGCGCCTCAGATTCCGCTCCAGTTGATCGAGAAACCCTTGCATGCGCAGCTCCGAACTCTCTCTCTCTCAAGAAAAAACAAAAAAAAAAAAAACAGAAAAGAGAGAGAGAGTACGGGAAGAATGTTCAAGGCAGCTGTGCTTTATTCACTAGAGCTGGTGCTGGACTACCTGTGGTACGTCATTCTGGGCTTGGCGCTCTTCTGGTTCTTCAGGCGCTACATCAAGAGTAAGTTGCCTCAACAACAACAAAGCCCTGTGCTCCGCCTCTTGGCGTCCTCACGCGTTTCACACACATTTTTTTTTTCCTGTGTTTTCTTTTTTTTCTCCCTCCTTTCAAAGGCGACTACACCCCACCTCGGTTCCCAGATGCCAAGGTGCCTCCTGTGAGGGAGTTCAGCGGTGACGAGCTGCCCATCCTCAGCCCCCTGGACGGCTCCCTGCTGGCCACGGAGCGCTGCGCCACCGAGGCCGACGTGGGAGCCGCCCTGAAGCGCGGGCGAGCGGCGCAGGAGGTGTGGAGGAAGAGCAGCTTCGCGGAGAGGCGCTCGCTGCTCGCCGATCTCAACGCGTACATTCTGGAGCACCAGGACGAGATCGTCGACATCAGCATCAAGGAGACGGGCAAATCGCGGATGGACGCCATCAAGGGGGAGATTTTGCCGACCTGCGAGAAGCTGCGCTACATATCGAGCGAAGGGGAGGCGGCCATTGCCCCCGAGGGCCGCTCGGTTGCCGCGCTGCTCGCCTTTGTCAAGAAGGCTTGGGTTCAATACCATCCTCTCGGGGTCATCGGTGTTATTGTGCCTGCCAACTTTCCGTTTCACAACTGCGTACGTTTCTCCCTCCTTCCCTCCTTTTGCGCCCGCTTCCTCTCTCACCCGACCAACTAGCTCTCGCATGTGGCCACGGCAGTCTTCACTGGCAATGCTGTCATCGTGAAAGCCTCTGAGCATGGCTCGCTCTCTCGGAAGTTTATGCAACGCATGTTCAACACGATTTTGTCGAAGCGTGGCATCGACGTGGAGCTGATCCAGGTGATCACTGGCTACGGGGCGACCGGCGCTGCATTGTGCTCATCGGGCGTGGACAAGATTCTGTTCATCGGCTCCGTGCCTACGGGAAAACGAGTGATGGCCGCCTGCAGCTCATCTCTGACCCCGGTCACTCTAGAGCTCGGCGGCAAGGATCCCCTGGTTCTCCTTGATGACTGTGACTTTGAGCAGGCATCTGAAATCGCTTGTCGTGGGGTGTTTACCAACATGGGGCAAAATTGCGTAAGTGCTTGCCGACACCTTGTATCTCTTGGTTTCTCTGACCCTCCACACATTCCTACAGATTGGCGCTGAGAGGATTTATGTGCACGAAAAGATTTACCAGAAGTTCTTGGACTATGCGGTGCCCATCGTGAAGAACCTGCGCCTCGGAAACGGCATGGAGGAGCACGTAGACGTTGGCCCCCTTTGCATGGCTTCCCAAGTGGAGATTGTGGAGCGGATGGTCAATGAGGCCACAGCGGCCGGCGCCAAGGTCCTGGCTGGAGGAAAACGCTCCTCACTCGGTGAACACTACTATGAGCCCACGATTGTGGTGGACGCCACAGCCGACATGAACATCGTCAAGGAAGAGACGTTTGGGCCTGTGATGTTGGTGATCAAGTTTTCAAGCGACGAAGAGGTGGTTGAAGCAATCAACGCGTCAGAGTTTGGCTTGGGTGCCTCCGTGTTCAGCACCAACTATCCCCGCGCGCTCAAGCTCGCCGGCTCAATTGAAAGTGGCATGGTGTCCATCAATGAGTGGGGACTGGGAGCGCTGGTTGGCTCTCTTCCGTTTGGAGGGATCAAGCTCAGCGGCGGAGGCAGGTTTGCGGGAATTGAGGGGTTGCGCGACTTTTGCCGCGTTCAGAGTGTTGTCTGCGACCGCTGGCCACTCGTGAGCAAGACTCCTAGCGTTCTCTCCTATCCCTACCCCGAGAACGGGCCTTACTTTCTCTCGGCGCTCATCGAGGTCATATACGCCCCCGGCACCAAGAAATTCGCCGCTCTGGGAAAACTCTTCAACGTCTTGCGCGGAAACCACCCGAAGCTCAAGTCCCAATAATGAACTCTCTTCCAAAAAAAATAAAAAAAAAAAAAATAAGAAGGTCAGAACTGCGTCTGTTTCTCGCTTAGAGCGCCTCTTGATACTCACCCCCCCTTGAGCAGGCCAGCATGGCTTTCCTCGGCAACACGTGGATGTTGATGCTCCTGGGAGCAGTCATGTTCCTCGCATCCGGTTCTTACTTCGCCAGGTCGGGCCCCTCACCTCCTCCTCCCAGCCTCGATAATTTTTTTACTTTTTTTTTTTTTTTTTTCCTGGAATTCATCCCTCTCGGTTGTCAGTGCTCCTTCCTCAGTTATCAGGAACACAAGGTGGTGTACCGGTAGGAACCTCCTCATCCCCGCGTCAAGGCAGTCGTGGTGCTCACTCGCTTTTTTTTGTTCCGCTCTTCTCTCTGCTCTTCTCTTCTCTGACCTCCCCCGGCTGCCCCAGCGCCATCTGCGCCGCCATCGAGCTGACGATATCAGCGATCCTCTTTGTGCTGACCTGCTACGTGGGATGCACCGAGCAAGGGGCCTACAGCATGGCCTAAGAATAAAAGCGCAGCATCTCTTCAATCCCAACCTCGTCCTCGAGTGAAATTCCCCGGCCACCAAAAAAAAAGGCAACACACATGAAGCAGGTCCAGGTAAAACTCACACAGGAAGTATCTCTTTGCTTTTAGTTCGTCTCACTCGAGTCCATAAAGGCGCTTCGCATGGTGCAGGTAAGAACAAGAGATTTTTTTTTTTTTTTCCCCATCCTTCTCCGCTCACTCCCTGTCCTCAAAGGCGTATCGGCGGGCCGGGCATCTGTACGCGGCAGTGAATCCTCTCTCACCTCCTCCTGCGCCCGGCGCCCGGCCGCTGCTGGAGCAGGAGAAGCTGCGCGACTCCACAAAAGTAGAGGCGGCTTCTCTGGTGCCCTGGTGTGGAGCGCAGACGGCGGGGCAGCTGCGCGAGTACCTGGAGGCCGCCTATTGTGGCCCCATCACCGGCGAGCTGGAGCACATTCTCGACGAGGAGCGCCGCCTGTGGCTTGCCCAGCAGCTGGAGGAGCGCGACTCGCTCTACGCTCTTTCCGAGGAGCAGCGCCTGCGCGTCGTGCGTCTTCTGCACCAGAGCGACGTCTTTGAGGGCTTTCTGCAGGTTAAGTTTCGCAATCTCAAGCGTTACGCCCTGGAGGGCTGCGAGGCGATGCTGCCAGCTGTCGATGAGCTGCTGCGGACGGCTGGATGCTCGGATGTGATTATTGGAATGCCTCATCGCGGGCGCCTCAATCTCCTGTGCAGCTTGCTCAAGTTTCCCCCGCGCACTCTTTTTCGAAAGATCCAGGGAGAAAGCGACGTTCCAGATGGTGTCACGTGTGCATCCGGGGACGTGATCTCACACCTAGCGATCAACACTCGTCTCAAGTATGACTCTGGTCACCGCGTGAACGTCAGTCTGTTGCACAACCCCTCGCATTTGGAAGGCGTCAATCCCGTGGCCCTGGGCCGCACACATGCGCGTCAGACTCTGAGTGGTGACGACGCCCTGTGCGTTCAGATTCACGGGGACGCCGCGTTCGCGCTGCAAGGCGTCAACTACGAAAGCGTGCAGCTCTCCAAGCTGCGCAATTTTAGCGTCGGCGGCACCGTGCACTTGATTGTCAACAACCAAATTGGGTTCACTGCGGAGGCATCGACGGGGCGCTCCAGCCGCTACAGCTCTGATCTGGCCAAGATGATGGAGTTCCCAGTTTTGCGCGTCAACGCCAATGAGCCCGAAGCTGTTGTTCAAGCGATGCGGATTGCGACTTCTTATCGCTCGCGGTTTCGCGACGACATTTTTGTGGATCTGATTGGCTTTCGTCGCCACGGACACAACGAGCTGGATCAGCCGAGCTACACAAACCCTCAGATGTATCAAAAAGTCGACGCGCTCAAGCCCATCGCCCACACTTTTTCGGAGCGCGCAGCGTCACAAGGGTGGTTGCCGTCAGATTTTGTGCAAAAAGAGCGTGATCGCGCTCGAGCGTTTCTTGATGCGGAGCTGAACGAGGCCAACGAAGGAAAGCCCACCAAAGCGATTCCCCACCTGGAGAAGAAATGGGTGCCCTTCTTGGCGCGCGATGGGCGCGCCCAGGGAGACCCGGAGAGTACCGGTCTTCCGGCAGAAGAGCTCAAGCAAGTGGGAGAAGCTAGTATTCGCGTCCCGGACGACTTTACCGTTCATTCGAGGCTGCAAAAAGTCTTTCTCCAAGCGCGACAGAAGCGCCTCGACTCTGGCCAACTGGATTGGGCGCTGGCAGAAGCGCTTTCATTCGGCTCGTTGCTGAAGGAAAACTATGGCGTGCGTCTTTGTGGCCAGGATAGCGGGAGAGGCACTTTTTCTCAGAGGCATCTCGCCGTGACGTGTCAGGACTCGCAGAGGGTGGTGACTCCCCTGCAAGACGCCGGTCCAGGACGGTTGCAGATCATCAACAGCCCCCTTGCCGAGCTGGCTGTGCTCGCCTTTGAGTATGGCTGGAGCGTCGAAGACCCCAACACTCTGCCCATCTGGGAAGCGCAGTACGGCGACTTCTTCAACAGCGCACAAGTGACCATTGACACCTTTGTCAGCTGCGGAGAGCACAAGTGGCAGCGCCCTTCAGCACAAGTAATGCTCCTGCCTCACGGCTACGACGGAGCGGGGCCAGAGCACTCCAGTTGTCGCATGGAGCGATTTCTACAGATGGTTGGGACGACGTCTCTGGACATGGAGATGGAAGAGGACAGTCTGGCGGCGATCAATTGGCGTGTGCTGAATCCGACAACGCCAGCCAACTACTTTCACTTGCTGCGGCGCCAGATGCTGTCCTCTCTGCGCAAACCTGCAATCGTCGTGGCTCCCAAGACGCTGCTCCGTCATCCCGAGGTCGTTTCCTCGTACGACGACGTTGCCGTTGGTACTCGCTTCCAGCCCGTGCTAGATGATCCGCGCGCCACTGGGGAGGAGACGGATATCGTGTTTTGCACTGGCAAGGTGTACTACGAGTTGGATCACAAGGCGGACAGAGCGGTGATCAGACTGGAAGAGCTAGCTCCGTTCCCGTATCGCGAGATCTCAGCTGTCCTGTCGAGGTATCCCAAGGCTGCCAAGTTGACGTGGTTCCAGGAGGAGCCGCAAAACATGGGCGCATACTCGTACATTTATCCGCGCTTTAGTCGGTTCGTTGTCAAGACCGGAATGGGGCTGAACTACGTCGGTCGTCCTGCCATGGCCGCGCCCGCGGTCGGCGTTGGTGCGCAACACAAGCAGCAGGTCAAGGACTTGTTTGACGCCATGAAGTAAAAGTGTGGGGTTTTTTTTTCTCTTCAATGAATGACTGGCCATTGAGAGCGGCTTGGCCAAATGTAGCGCTTGGAAATCAATATGGCCACATCTCGCGGAAGCTGCCCAATGATTCCCAATTTTTTGCTTTGCGCGAGCAAAAAGACAACGATTGCTGCCCTAGCTTGTGCGCGCTGCACTCGTGCAACGTTGCTCTTGTATCGCAGCTTTGCCCTCATTTTTTGGATGTGGCTCTCTTCGTCCAAGTTGAGAGGACCTGCGAGGGAAACTTCGAACAAACAGGCGTTTTCATCGACCAAACGCATCATTTCCGCCTCGGGCGTACCCATATTGGCAGCGCCAAAGCGCAATCTTTCCAAAGGCACGTTCAATAATGCACCTAAGAGTGTAGAAATCGACTCTACAGAGCCTTGGAAGCCTGTGAGCACCAGTGACTCGAGAGCCTTGTTCTGCGCAAAGCCAATGGCGAGGTCTTTAAGGGAATCTGGTCCAATATCTACCAGAGAAAGGTCGAGCGAGCGCAGAGACGAGTTTAAGGCAAGCATTCTGCTCACTGCGTGCATCTCGACGTCGACGCGTGTATCTTTCAGACTGAGATCGACTAAACTCGTGCAGCACGCCAATTGGTCGATAAAAAGAACACTATCGACCATTACCACCTCCTCCAGACAAAGCTCGGTCAGCGACGTGACGAGACACAACGCACCGGCGTCACTTCCCTGCAAACGCCAGTGCGACAATTTGAGCGATCGAAGGGCAGGGCTTTCAACCTTTCTCAGAGCCTCTACGAGAGATGATGCGCGGCTGGAGAGCTCTCCTTCTTCTGTAAGATCTGTTGGAGATCGAGATAGGTCCAATTCCCTCAACGCCGCGAAATTCAGCTGGTCGAGGGGCAAACTTCCGGGAAACGAGAAGCGCTCCAATCGTTGGGGAGCAACAGCAGCTCGAAGAGGACTTCCGCTAAAGTCAAGCTCAACAGGGTGGGGCTTTGTGTCCAACAATGCGCAAAAGGCACACCAAAGCTCGTCATCTTCAAAGCCCGTCGTGTGCCCGCTGATCTGTAGGACACGCAACCGAGGAGCACCCGCCAACAGAACCAAATTATCACTCGAAAGGTGGTAAATGCGAATCAATCGCACCTCTTCGAGGGTGGGGTGCCTACCAATGGCTTCGCAGAGGGGTGCTTTCGAGAAGTACTCTGTGTACCCCAGGCCCTGAAGATGTAGCTTGGTCAGCGTCTTGTTTGCCTTGAGCCCCGATGTGCAGATATTCTGCTTGTCAAAATGGCCTCGAATCGTCAGTGACTGGAGGCGAAAATTCGCCAAGAGTTTGTTGATCAATGGAGTGCAGCCATTGGGCTCACACAGGTCCAAGTCACGTAAGTTGGACTCCGGATTGTCCAGTAGAGCGCGCACCAGGGCCGTTGTCGAGCCGTTGAGCCCCCATCCGATTCGCAGTTTGCGCAGGTGAGGGTTGAGGCCCAGTGCAAGCATGGTTGTCTCGTCGTCGCATCCTCCGCTCTCAACGCTTAACTCCGTGATGTGGGAGTTGTGTTGCAGAGCCTGAGCGATCAGCGGGTCTCCCGGCAGTTCGAGCTTTCGCAGCCCCTTGTTGACTCGCAGCCCCTCGGCGAGCGTGCGCGCGTGAACAACGCGTTCTCGAGTGGTGACAACGAGTCTCAGGTTCCGCAGCGACGAGTTCTGGGCCAACGCCTGGCCCAGGGCGTAGATGTGATGCTCAGTCGTTGCGCTGATGTCTAAAGAGCGCAGCACGGTGTTCTTTCCCGTCAACTCGATGATGGAGTTGACGTTTTCCCACGGAAAGGTGACGAGGTCGGCCAGCAAAGGACTTTGTGACTCGAGCATGTGAATGACGTCCCAGCTCTCGAGCTCGTATTGGCCGCACACTTCCGCGGGCACAGGGGCTCTGGCAGGAGAAGGAGACTTTTTCTTGCGCACAGAGCGGAGCTTCATCAGCGTCTGGCGGTGCGCCTGCGGAGCGGGGCCGGGGCTGGACGCGGCTCCGCTGAAGGTCATCCCCACCGCCTCCTCCGTTGCCCAGGCGGCGGCGCAGGGAGCCGCCTGTTCCAGATCCACCTTGGTGAAGCCGAAGCCGCCG
>JACKZZ010017515.1_pt1 | contig 12085 bp, 6 predicted proteins | sample 8027871 | NCBI WGS metagenome assembly JACKZZ01 (sample SAMN15724774, study PRJNA655200) | protist metagenome | isolation source: fluorescence activated cell sorting (FACS) single amplified genomes of... | place: USA: West Boothbay Harbor, Gulf of Maine | collected 2000-07-19
ATTGTTGTTACACAATTTTTTCAGACGACTATAGTACTATAGTATATATAATGTACACTTATAATTTAAAACCATGAAGGAATGTTCATTGATTCTTATAAGCTTGATTTTTTTTGGAAAGAGACCGCCCAGTTCTATTAACTGAATACAACTGAGTTTTTACCAACAATAGAGAGAAAGAAATGAATTTTTGGAGAGTGGTGAAGCCGTCGGGGCCCCCTACCCGGCGGGTCGGTAGTAGTAGACGGCGGTCTCCAGTGGTCACGGTTGTGCGAACCTTCAAGCAGATAGCTAATGTCGGGGTCGACGACGTATTAAGCCGAGACGATTACAGTGCGCGCTTGGAGCACAGCTTGAAGTTGGAGGAAAAGCTGAAATCATTGTCGACTTTTGCTGAAGGTGGTGGCGGGGAGAAGGCCATAGAGCGTCACGTGAAGAAGAACAAAAAGATACTGGTCCGAGAGCGCGTTGAGTTATTGCTAGATAAGAACGAAGATGGAGGGACAGATTTTATGGAGCTGTCCTTATTGGCAGGGCTAGAACTTTACGGCACGAACGTTCAAAGCGCTGGTGTAGTCTGTGGAATAGGCAAAATTCACGGGAAAAGCGTGATGATAGTTGCGAACGACGCCACGGTGAGCGGAGGCGCGTCGTACCCGGTCTCCGTGGCCAAATCGCTGCGGGCCCAAGAGATAGCGAGGGAGAACAGGCTCCCTTGCTTCTACATCGTTGATTCTGCTGGCGCCTACCTCCCAATGCAAAGCGAAATTTTTCCGGACAAGAACATGGGGGGACGGTGGTTTTACAACCAGGCGAGAATGTCTTCCCAGAAAATTGCCCAGGTAGCGATTATCCCTGGCTCCTGCACGGCTGGGGGAGCGTACATGTGCACGATGAGCGACGAGGCCGTCATTGTGAAGGACATTGGGTGCGTGTACTTAGGGGGGCCTCCCCTTGTCAAGGCGGCCACCGGAGAAATAGTCTCCGACCTGGAACTAGGGGGCGCCGAAGTGCACACTTATATGAGCGGTTGCACGGACCACTACGCGGAGAACGAGCGCGAGGCATTTGGCATAGCCCGCGACATCGCAGAGACTTTGCCCGACCGGCGCCTGGCCTGGCACGGGTCATCTGAATCTCGCTACCAGACGGCGGAGGAGCCGCCTTTGGACCCCCTTTACGACGCGGCAGAACTGCTGGGGTTGGCCGCGAGGACAGGGGAAGGAGAACGTGTTCATATGCACAGCATTTTGGCAAGAATAGTAGATGGCAGCGAGCTGCACGAGCACCGGGCTCGGTACGGTAGCACCCTAATAACTGGATGGGCACGAATCAACGGCACCATGGTTGGGATAATTGCAAACAATGGCCCACTTGTCGAGGGCACGGCGGAGAAATTTAAGGCAAAAGACATGGAAAACGTTGGTGCATCCGTCTGTCCTGCGGCCTTGAAAGGGGCCCATTTTGTACGATTGTGCGAACAGAAAAATATCCCACTGGTGTTTTTTATCGACACGGACGATTCGGAGGATGTTTCGTACGACGGGAAAGACGTGGGGGCTGCAAAAGACTTGGCAAAAATGATGATGGCCGTTAATACCACCTCTTTGCCGAAGCTGTCAGTAGTGGTAGGGAGAAACTCTGGCCCCGGAAGTTTTGCCATGGGATCGCGTTCTTCTAGCCCAAATTTTTTGTTTACATGGCCCCATGCACGATCTGGTGTAAGCGAGAGCAAATACGATGCGTGGTATGGATCCTCAAGGGTATGGGATGACGGGGTCGTGTCGCCGCTGGCAACGCGAGAGACGCTCTCGAAAGCCCTGGGTATCCTAGTGACAAAAGATTAAAAATACCAGGAAGTGCATCTTAAAGCTTCTCGTGCCCTTTTACGAAAACCCTTTTTAAAAAAAAGAATCGTAACTGGAAAATATTAAAAGGCTCTGGTGTGTTTAGAAAAAACAAATTATATAGACTTTAAACACTTTAAAACATTTATGCCGCTGTGTACTTTTAAGACCAATCAATTGGAATCTTGACCAGAACTTGGGAAGGATCTGCAATAGGAGGAGACATTGTTCTTGCACTGACACCTTCTTTTTTTTCTTTAATTAATATATAAAATAACGGCCAATTTTTCTTGTTTTTATAGTATGTATTTTAAGACTCTCATTTTAAATCAAATACTATTTCAAATCCAACCCTAATAATCCTATCTTGATTTTTTAATTTGATTTTTAGTTTCGTTTCGTCGTGGTGGATGATTATTGTTAGTCATCACAGAGGAATTATTTTTATTCCTATTCCAATTATATATTTTGTTTTTTTTTCCAATCAGAAGAATTATTACCACAGGTGATACAATATTTCCTTTTTTTTTGTGAAAGGCGATTTGATCTCAACAAAGCGTTTATTTTAGATTTTTAAAATTATTTTATTCACAAGTTTTGGTTTTATGCACCCCTTTGTCGTTTCCAACTTCCTTTAGTTAGTCAAAGCCAACTTGACGTCCCCCTCGGGCTTTATACCAAGGCGCTCCTGCTCCTCTAATCGCATCGCTCGTGTTCTTAGTGCAGACATTTTTTTCTTCCCTTTTCTGGGTGCAGTACTGCTCAAAAGCCTATTTCTTCGCATGCCGCCGGGGACGTGCACTCCAAATGTGCGCTCAACGCGCGGCTCCCATGTCTTTTCCCCCTGCATATGCCTGATTAAATAGATTTCTTCCTCAACACTCTTCATCATTCCATCTTTCAGTTCCCCCTCGTGGCTGGGATCGTCGAGTTTCGCAATCAAATCCAGCGGGTCTTGGTTTGCACCGGAAGTTGCTTCGTTTTGAGCTTCCCACAGCTGGTTCTGCATCTTGATCTTCAACCGCAGTTTAGCAGCCTCTTCAATTCTAAACTTTGCTGCTTCGTATTCGTTGTTAGCCAACTCATCGTACCGCCCTTTAACACTGTCTTTATCGACGCCGTCCACGACTTCCTTCAATATAAACCCCATGTTGCCCCCTGGACCGCCTCCAGCGCCCTCCCCAATGGCCGAATCGCCTTTCGACCGTTGTTCCGAAATGACTTTGTCCCGTTTCCTCATCGCTGTTTTCCAATATGCTTCCCCTATAACACGTTCTCGAAGCGTCTGCTGGAGCTCATACGCAGGTTTCATGGCTCCGGGTGCGCGCTGAACGAATTTCGTGAAAGCTTTGATGTCTATTTTCCCGTTCTTGCTGGGCTTCAGCTTTTTCATAAGCCTGTCTACGTTGACCTTATATCCATCCATCAAATCCCCCCCCCCACCTTGCGCTACTTCTTCATCGTTTGTACCCTGGTCGCCCAATATTTCCGTCACCAAAACATCAACCTCTTCCGGGTCTAAGTCCTTCGAGCCGTCCAAATCGTACAAGTTAAACGCAAACGGAATTAACATTTCTGTGGACGTAGTACAAAAGTTCCATACCGCACACACGAACTCTTCAAAGTCTATCTTCCCCGAGTCGTCCCTGTCAAACAACCCAAAGGTACGATCTACAAACGGGCTCTCTTCTAAGTCAAAAAAGACGTAGAACTCGTGCATGTCAATGTCACCCCCATTGTCCCCATCAATGGCCCGAAAAGTGGAGTAAAACTTGTCTATTTGGATTGCCGAGAGACCAAGGCTTTTGAACGTTTCCATTGACTCCTCATCTTGACCCTCCATGTCGTTCACTATAAATTTCCTATCTTTAATTTTTTCCCCTGTTAGTGCGTTCATGTCGAAAAACTTCTCGTCGCCATCTTTGAAATCACTCCACTTATCGGAGATCTTTTGCATCGCACCCGCCCCCATGTTTTTCTGCCAAGTTCGGAAGAACAATCCCTCCTTTTTCAGTCACGAAGGGCACGCGGAGAACGTTCAAGGAAACGGAGGGGTTGTTGCGACGATACGAAACAGTATCTGATCGATGGACCGTTTGGATCCAGCAAGGAATCTTGATGCTATATTAGAAATTGTTGAAGACGCTAGATCTTATTTCAAACCTTACTAATTTTCCGCCATCCCTCGGAGAGACAAGGTTGCATGTATTTTGTTTAGCCCACCAGGCTAATTAGTCGTCTTAATATAATAATAAAACAAAAGATGAGGTGGAGGGTACTACTATATATAATACAGTATTTCCTACCCTCCTTTTTTAATTTTATTATGGGGTATTATCTCTAATATATAAATATTATAGCGAGCAGTACCGTAATTAATAGTTAGTCCGGAATAACGTATAAAAAAAAAAAACACCAGTTATTATTATAGTCCTACCAATATATAATACCAAAAGTATACTAGACTATTAATTAAGAAATTAAGAAATGAAACTCAGTTTCTATAATTTAAGTAATTATTTATTGTGGAAATTGTTATCCATTAAAAATTAATTAGACTATATACATTTCGTAGTTATTATATTAATTTATTACATTATTATTCTTTTCTTTTCCTTAGGATGATTGCAAAATTATTGCGCTTTTGACCCCCCCGCAATGTTCGCCTTGGGAAGCCTCGTTCCCCAAAATCATAGCACATGCTGTCCGTTTTCCACTCAGGCAAACTTGAACCATCATCGTCCGAGGGTTTAAAGTTTGGGTGATTTTTCAAGTTCCAAAATGGGCACGGTTTCTGCAGCTGAAACTTTCCAAAATACAGTTTTCTTGTGGTCCTTGAGCTAACCAGGTCAAAATTTAGATGTTTCATTGTGTTCACCAAAGTCTGCTCGTTCATGTACCTTGAATTCTCGGTACAAGCAGAAGGGAGCACTAGAAACAGAAGTCCTCCTTTTTTCAGGAGCATTGGGTGTGAGCACAAACCAAGCATATCACCACGCCGCCTTGGGCACCCGACAAAATTGACGACTAAGCTCAATATAACAGCGTCGTACTCCCCGTCGACGTCGTAAGACACTCCGTCTTTTTTACTCACATAACCCGTGGCAAAATCAAAAAAGTCATATTTAAGAACGGATTTGCTCTGCGGATTGATATCAATCGACGTCACATTCAACCAGTGCTTTTCGTTTTTGTACTGATCATCAATTGCGCCCACGTCCAAAACCCGAAGTTTCTTCTTCAGCCCCTGGGCATCCTTCAATTCCTTGGTGACCCATTTTGACGCGTTAAAAGCCGCGTTTTCATCCGTACTTGCGCCGAACATGCTGGCCTGCTGATACTTTTCTATACCCCCCATTTTCTGAATTTCCCGTTCCAAGCTTTTTAACTTCAAGAGCTTCGCTTCCTGGTCCAAACTCTTGTCCGCCAATAATTGTTCTTTCTTCTTCATCAAAACGTGGTATTTTGCTACAACCGCCTGACTCTCCACAACGTTTGCAAACATACTGTTTTGTTTGCGCTTTCCGTCGCCACGCCTTTTCTTCTTCCCCCCTTCGTGCTTCGGCCGCTTTATTGGCGCCGTAGTAAGCGGTTGCGGCTTTGCGCGTTTCTTCTTCCTTTTCCTCTCGGACATATTACACGACAAGGAAGAAAAAGAAGAATAAATCTTGAAACAATAAAAATAAAAAACAGAGCAAATAAACGAATCAATTACACTCATACATAATTCTAATAGTAGCAACACGAAATATTGATAAACGTCGTCGATCACAATTACAAACATAACACAACGGTTCTTCTTCTTTCAATATTTTATTAAACTCGAAGAGAGATGATAGATATTCGACAAAAAAAAATTAAGAAAAAAAAAAGAAGAAGTTTTTTACTTCTTCTTCTCTTCTTCTTCTTCCTTCTTTTTTTCACAGAAGAAGACGCGTCACCTCGTCGTATTATTTCTCACAAATAATATACTCACTTTATTATTTTATAAATATAATATACACAGCATACTATTGTACAATAGAAGGATGTACACAAAAAATCAGAAAAAGGCGAATTAGCTATTTTAAATTACGAAAACGTTGATAGGTGATATTATACTGAATAGAATACGATTTCAGTTTATTTGGATTATAATCTCTTCTTCTTCTTCAATCAGATTTCTACTTCTTCTTCTTTTTTATCAGGGGATACAGGGATATAAGGAGGTACGTAGTAGTTTATTTTTTTTGATATTAAATAATAAAATATAATAAAAAGAATTTTCTTCTTCTTCTTCTTCTTCTTCTTCTTCTTCTTCTTCTTCTTCTTCTTCTTCTTTTTGGATTTGGATATGGGTACTGTACTACCGGAAATAGTAACACAGTTTAAAATATACTTTTTTACTCAAGAGAGTTCTTTAATTAGACTAGTTAGTGAAAGAAACGCAATTTGATTTGAGAACGAGCAAGTGAAAGAAATATATATTAAAACTGGCAGTATTGTTTGTTGTCCGTAGATTATTACTTCAGTATAACCAACAAAACTTTCCACCCCCTTTGCCGTTCGTCACACGTCACCGTTCTTTTGCCTTCACGTTAAAACATCGACACCATGCCAGGCCGAGAAACGCCTGAACAGACGATAAGAAGACTGAAGTTAGAGGTTCTTGAACTAAAGCAAAAGCATGTGTACAAATCGGGGGTCCTCCAACGGCATCGGGAGACTATGTTAGCATGGGGTTTTGGGGTGTGGCAAAACCGCTACTTTGAAGTCCACATGGGCAAACTGCTCTGCTTCAAAGGGTTGCAGGAGCGGAAGCTCAGGTACGAGCTTCCTCTCATCGACGAAGATACGAAACAGGCTGTTGGGTTCTCTCTCGAGGAAGGGGGAAAAGAGCTGAAGCTGGTGATCCCAAACACTTGGAACTTGCCGGACCGGCCGGGGACACCGTCCTTTCGCGTCCTTCGTTTGTCGGCAGAATCGGTAGAAGAGATGGCAGCCTGGCACGACGTGCTCCAAAAGAGCATCGAAGACGCGCTGGCATCCATGAACGGCCCCCCGTCTCCAAAAAAAAGACGGCGTCGTGGCCCGCGGGACCGAACCACTACACGGCCAATACACACGCGCTCGAAACCGTCGTTGCTCAGCTCCGAGTCGCCCACGCCGCCGAACTTGCGGGGATTCTTCAACTTGATCTGCGTCGTTGCCTTGGCCACCAACTTCCGTCTGATAGTAGAGAACTTCTTGAAATACGGGCTAATATTTTCTTCCGTGGACGTAGGGAGCTTCCTGAAGGCCAATGACATAGGCTGCGTCGTTTGTTTTTTTCAGCTCTGGGGGCACGTCCTGACCGCGTGGCTCATCGAAAGGTGGGCAAGCTCACGGGTCATCCTGAAGTCCGTGGCCACGTCCTTGCACGGCATGAACTGCTGCCTGTGCATTGCCATCCCTGTGGGCATAACAAGTGGTACCAACGCCTCACCGATCATGTCGGCGGTAGTTTTGAGCATGTCCGTTGTGTTTTTCATGAAAATCATTAGCTATTCGCACACCAACAACGAGCTCCGGGCAAAATGGGAGAAGGAGGGCGATAGCAGCAGCAGCGACAATGAGAAGATTCTGAAGAAGGGTTCTATGCCCCCGAATGCTCTGAAAGCGGGGGCAAACGAGCTGAAGCTGGTGCCGTACCCGAAAAACGTTACGCTCAAGGATATCTTTGTGTTCATGTGGTTTCCGACCTTGGTGTACCAGACTGCATACCCGAGAACCTCGAAGATTCGACGCACGTGGTTGCTGAAGCGAGTGCTCGAGCTGATCTGTGTGCTTGCTTTAATGTTTGTTGTCCAGTTTCAATTCATCGCGCCGACGTTGGACAATGCCAGAGTAGCAATAAAGAATGGCGACACAATGAGGCTGCTGGAGCGTGTGCTGAAGTTGGCGATCCCGTCGTTGATATGCTGGCTCCTGATGTTCTACGCCCTATTCCACTTGTGGCTGAACATTTTGGCGGAGTGTCTGCACTTTGGGGACCGCCTGTTTTACACCCACTGGTGGAATGCGACGCGGCTCGACGAGTACTGGCGCTGTTGGAACATCCCCGTCCACAATTGGCTACTGCGCCATCTCTACAATCCGTGCCTGAATGCTGGTTTGAGCAAAGGCGGCGCCGGCCTTGTTGTTTTTGTCGTATCGGCCCTTTTGCATGAACTGATCGCCAGTGGGGCGGTGCAAGCCCCGAGGATCTGGGCGTTTGCCGGCATGATGGCCCAAGCCCCAGCAATAATGATCACGAGCTACTTGGACAAACACATTTTAAAGGGGAGCCAACTGGGCAATGTGTTCTTTTGGCTCTTTTTTTGCATCCTTGGTCAACCCATGATTATTATGTGTTACTACTGGGACTTGACGGGAGGGTTGGAGGCGTGAAGCATGCACAAACGGCAAACAATGTGCGTATAATACGTGAAGCATGTTTAAAATATGATTAGTTTCGAAAAATAAATTTAGATAGTTTTTAAAATTGAAAAACAAAATGTGCAATGCCCAATGCAAGGTGAGAGCTCTTATAAAAATTAAAATTACGGAGAGTGAGAGAGTCTAGAAATATCTTATGATATAGAAAATAATGTTCTGTAAGAGTTCATATGAATATGCATATGATATTATAAGTTGCGAGAAAAAATTACAGCTCGGTCCGCTTCATCCATTCTTCATGCTTCTTTTGAATGCTCTTCACCTGCCCGTCGCGTAGAACCCGCGCGACCTCTTTGAAGCCAATTTTCGTAGCAATCGAGTATGGTGTCGCTCCCGTCGCGTCTGTTGCTTGCATATCGCAGGCTTCATAACCGAGCATGATTTCCACCGCCTTCGTTTTCCCTTGTGATACAGCCAAATGACACGCGGTCCTCCCATTCGACTTGTCCTTCATGTCGTGCTTTGCTCCCGCGTGCAGGAGGGTCTCGCAAACCAGATAATGACCATTGTAGGCGGAGTACATCAGCGGCGTCCAGCCCGCTTTGGTATTTTCGCGCTGATTTTTCTGTGCGTTGCGTGCCAAGAGAACGCCAACCACCTCGTTGTGGCCATTGGCGGCTGCAATAATAAGCGGCGTTGAGCCATTCTGCAAGTCGCGCAAATTCGCCATGTTCTGTTCCATTTCTTCGTCTTGTGCCAGCAGCACTGCAGACAGCTGGGCCCACCCACTTGCGCTGGCCCAATGAAGGGCCGTCATACCATAGAAATCTGCCTGGAACGGATCTGCCCCTGCATCCAGCAAAACGTGACAAATCGCAACGATTTTTCCGGACAAGTATTCAAACTGCTCTCCACTTCGATGCTTTGCCGACGTGTAATCGCTCGCGAGCCACATCAGTGCGGTGCGCCCCTTCTCGTCCATATCGTGCACCGCATCTTTGTTGTCCTGTAAGTGATGTGCGATCCCTTCCACGTCTAGGCGTCGTACTAGCTTGATCGTCCCAGGAACTTCCGGCGGCGGCGGGACCGCTGAATCGATAATGATTTTTGCGCTTACATCGTCGGCATCGCCTTCGTCCCCGTCTCCATCATAGTCACCGATCAGTTGCTTTTCTTTTTCGGCGGATGCGGGGAGACGTTTTTCCGCCGCAGTGGAATCTTCCCCGTCCTCGGCGCCCCCAAAGCTATCGTCGACCTCCTCCGCGGCATCGTCCTCCTGAGCCACCTCCCCCCCGCCCATCTTTTCCAAGAATACCATCGGTGTGTACAGTTGTTCCCACATCGGAGTATTGGCATACGCCTTTACTAAAAATATATAAATATGGGTCCCGTTTATTCCTTCCACGGCGTCCACAGGGTCGTACTCGTCCTCCGAAATGTACTCCCAATACGAGTGCTGTGTTTGAATTGGTTCCATCAGTTCACCGGAAATAAACATTGGTCCATTTTCCAGACCACAGTGAAGCGTTTTCTGGGTAATATGTACACGGCAGTCTTTATGCTGCACACCTGCATCCAAAGGAACGAAAAGTTGAATTTCATACTTGTTCTCATGAAACAAAAAGTTGTCCAGGGATTTCCTTTCCGCCTTGGTCTCGCCGTTGTCTACGGGAATCCAACTAACCTTTTTTCCTTTAGCTGCCATGGCTAGGTCCCCGGGCCCCTCCGACTGTTCTATGCCTTGGAGCTCAACATTTTGCGAATCCAGCCTTGTGCTTAGACAGAGTATAAAAACAACCAAAAGAGCAAGCCCACGTCTTTCACTGCCGCCAAGGTGATTGGCGACCCACATAAATAATGTTCGAACTATCGAATGTCTTCGGCGTTGACACGTCGAGAAAACTCTATTACGCACCAAACCCTTGAACTTCTCAAGGGCGTATAGGAAGTACACCATTTTGCAATCGTGTTGGAAGGCCTACCAAAAATAAAAAGGTAAAAGAAGTGAATCAACCAAATGTAATGTGTATTATCATACTGTATTTTTATTATTTTGAAATAATTTAAAAAGTCTACAACAACAACACCAACACCACCACCCCACCACACTCACTCGTCGACGACATTTTTTTATTACTATATTTATACTTACTATTTTATCATCGTCGTCATCAAAATTCAATTCAATTATTCAACAAAACGCGACACACGTGATACGATAATATTAAAAAAAAAAGGAAAAATTTTGTATTCCTTGCTCTTTCATTTTCTTAATACCTATTGGTTTTAAAAGTGGGGGAAAGAAACTGTGTTTATAATTGACACACAAGACTTTTTCTCAAAAAGTTAACAGTGAAAGGTGGTGTTGTTGCTTTGTTGTAACCTTATTTGTGTTGCCGCGTCCGGCTCGTTTTGGTATGCGAAGGATTCTTGACGAACTAGGCTTTGGTCAAGAGCTTACGGCAGCGCTGGACTGTTCGAGCTACCACCCAGGGGCGCCGTTAGCTTGTCGAATCGTCAATCGTCCCCAGCAGCTTACGAACCCCAGTAAAAACGAAGGCCAGAGGAGGTCAATCGACAAGAGTTTCTGGATAGGTTTTCAATTTCATGGACACTTGGCGAACAACAAAAGGACGGGAAAGGTCATTCCACTGCCGAAAACTTATGAAGTGCTTGAACGAAAGTGCGTCTCCAGTTGTGGAGCGGTTGAAGATTTTCCAGAGACTTTACCGCAGTTTGTGACGTTTGACGGCGACCATGGATCGTGCATTATGTATAGTAAACCGGTGGTCACGAAGTTAAAGTATTTGTCAGGCCCGTCGGAGAAAATAGACGTTGAGTACACGATACAGGTGCCAAAGTTTGTGGTGCCCACGTTCCCTGGAAAATTAATACGGTACTGGTACTGCTTGTCCATAACTGTCTGTACGCGGCCGACGACGCATCCCGAGGAAGTACAAACTTACCACGTCCCCGTAGAAATAGAATGGTCCCGCAACCTCGTAACGCTTGCCAGTTCCCTCCTTCGCAGAGATGCTGTTAGTCAATTCGAGAAGGGGCAGGGACGGCGGAAAGGGTCTGGGGAAGGCGGCAGCACGAACGAGGGCGGGGGCGCAGAAAATGGGTTCGGCACCGACCACCATATAGAGATTGACCTAGGCCTTTTGGTTAAAAAACAATATCCTGCTTACCAGGTGCAGGACCCCGTAGTCCAGCCCCGTGACTTTGCGAACCAGGGCCGGATGGCACCGCCTGCAACTCGCCGCCCCCTCCTTTTGTTTAACTACCGCACCGAGCTGAAAAATGCGGGCACATTCAGTATTTCCAACAAGGGCGTCCCGGTCGCGACTGTTGTATCAAATGCGAACAAGAGATTGTTCCCTCTTCGGTTCCTTCATTTTGATTTCACTTTTGACAGGGAAAAGTACATATGCCATCATTTATGCGCTGGGTTGCAGTGGACAGAGACAGAAGTCATACGCGCTGACATGGGTACATCCAGCGAGAGGGCCCCCATTTCATCCACGGAGACCGCGGAGGCGTTCCACGACACCACCAGGGACAAATTGAACATATCGCTTAATTTTCAAGTGCCAGCGTTTGCAATGACATTTAAGACCGACGTGATTTCTGTACAGTGGCAAGTAATTTTTGAACTATCGTTGAAACGCATCGTGGACGCATCTTCGGACCGTTCGGAAACGAGCGAAAAATATGAAAAATTGGAATGGGTCTTACCACTAAAAGTTTGCCCTTCAACGGAGGAGGAGGTGGAGGAAGAATAAAAATAATAAAACAATACCCTAATATTAACATTAATAGATAGGATTATTTTATTTAAA
>JACKZZ010013856.1_pt1 | contig 12080 bp, 14 predicted proteins | sample 8027871 | NCBI WGS metagenome assembly JACKZZ01 (sample SAMN15724774, study PRJNA655200) | protist metagenome | isolation source: fluorescence activated cell sorting (FACS) single amplified genomes of... | place: USA: West Boothbay Harbor, Gulf of Maine | collected 2000-07-19
AAATTTGCATCATGAAATGTTCAAAAATAATATAAATTATGATTTCAATAATCATCATTATGGATGGACGTGACGAGTGCCGTTTGTGAATTGTTGGTTTTCCATGAGAAAATAATTGCTTGGTAAATTTGAGAATTTTGTTTTTTGCATCTACTTGCTGCTGACTTCGCCAGAGACACGCTCAAGTTGAGGAGAACGATGTTAGATTCGACGATAAAAATAACATCCTCCTCGTCACAATGTGTTTGTTTCCCTGACCCAAACTCAACAGCAAGATACACTACTCGCACTTCAACGGAGCAACCATCATAAATTATAAAAAAAAGAAAAAACAATTAACAATGGATCACTGATGAATTCTGGAAAACATTGTGATTGGAGAGATTGAAAAAGAAACAATACCGAGAGTTGGTTGGTGACGTCAAGCAGCTGCGCTTTTAATTCTTCGATCTGAGGATCTGGCAACTGTTGCTGCTGCTGCTTTTCGTGAGTGTCACTCTGCTTTTCTTTCTCATCCACCGGTTGAGCGTCCGACGCAGCAACGGCCGGCTCTGCCCGCTGCGAAATTCACAAAAAAAAACTCATACAACAAGGACGCAGTCATTTGTCATTTTCAAATCACAATCCTCCGAGTGACAAAAAATCCAAAACAAAATGATGTTGACACGACCCTTTGAAACCCAAAAAACATGAAAAAACATCATTATATTGAAATAATTATTTACGTGATTATTGTTTTTTACCATTGTTTTGGGGTGGGTAATGGAATCGCGGGTGGAATCCTTGGAAACTCTCGGAGATGGCACGAAGCGGCGCTCGGAACGGTGAGCCAAAATTATGAAAAATAGTCATTATATTGAAATAATTATTTACGTGATTATTGTTTTTTACCATTGTTTTGGGGTGTGCAATGGAATCGCGAGTGGAATCTTTTGAAACTCTCGGTGATGGCACGAAGCGGCGCTCGGAACGGTGTGCCATATAATCTTTTGGTTGAACAGTGCCACCGGCGGAATTATTCTTGGCAGGTGCTGTTGGCATCTCAATATTGATGTTAAAACAAAAAAAAAGATTGAACACGGCGGCGAGACTGACTCGATGGTACTCAGCTCATTTCTTCGTGATTCATTTGCAATATGATGTCATTGCTATCAGCACAAATTTCAGACGGCAATTTGAAATGTGCCTTGACTAAACTATAAAAATTCAGTTTTGGAATTGAGAAAAATGACAACGTCTATTCAGAATTAAATTTGTACTGAATCACCAGGCCATCGAGAACTTTGTAAACAGGAGATTCAAAAAAAACAAAGTTCAAGATTTACAAAATGATTGAAAATGGTTTCGAACGATTGTTTGCACAAAATACTGTACATGATTGAAAACCGTAAATTTGTGCTAATATATTGCCTGATGAAATGTCAGGACAAATTTACGAATAAAAATACAGTATTTTTTAAATTGCTGAAAGATGTACGTAAATGTCATGAACTTACCTGCTGGGCTTTCTCAGCTCGCAAAGCGGTGATCTCGGCTTGCAAGGCTTTCGTGACGGTCACTGCATTCGACAAGGCCTTACCCCATTGCTGGTATAACGCACCCGCTGATCCAACTAATTATTTACATGCATTTGGAAAAAGCAAATGAATCAATTGAAGGACGTCAACAGTTTTTGAATGACAACAAATGTAACAACCGACAAAGAGACACTTTTCCAACACCGGATTTCGGCTGCCGAAATTGGAAATAAATAAAATTCAAATCATTAATTATCAGCAAGAAAACATGAATTTCATGCAAAACGAAATAAAAAAACATTAATGATTTCAAATTAATTACTTGATGATTTTCGAGCAGACACTGGCGCCTCCGTGGTGCCGCCGGAATCTCCGCTGACTTCCGCAAGCACCATCATTTTTGAATTCATCATCTCTTCGACCCGCTTCATGTCTGCCTCAGCTTTCGCAAACTTTTGCTGCACCTTAAAAAATTAAAATATAATACAAAAAAATGAAAAAATAAGAAAACTGTTTGCTGTTGGGCGCAAAATGTAATAAAATGTATATTATTTTTGCTCGTCTTGAAATAAAAATGTTTAATTTATGGTAACACAAATAATTGTGGTGACAATATTACTCGATCAATATTATGTGTTGTGTATTTCTCCAAGATTTCGCAAATTTTTGCTGCACCTTAAAAAATATATAATACAAAAAAAGAAAAAAACAAACTGTTTTATAAAACTGTTTGCTGTTGGGCGAAAAAATGAAAAAAACACTGAACATGTTAAATATATTTTTGCTCGAGACTGTTGGGATTTAAAAAAATAAAGTAACACAAATAATTGTCATGACAATATTACTCGATAAATATTCTGTGATATTGTGTATTCCTGCTGATGATTTGAATTGAATGATCACTCTCTTCAGCTCTTCGGATTTGGATGAAGTCGCTTGCTCCAATTGTTTGATTTTCTTCTCCGCGGCCTTCGATTTTTCCTCCTGTCGACGCATTTTGGTGTTCATTTGTAAAATCTGGCGCTCCAGATCTTGCACCTGACCCAAAAACAACATTCACATGACTAGAATTTTATTGCATTCAAAATTCCTGACGTCGATCACTCGACAATTGTGGTGATAAATGGATCATGAGATTGGATGTACAGATATATGATAAAATTAATATTTAGAAGACAATAATTATAATATATTTACCTTGTTTAATGCGTCGGCTCGTTCGCGGTTATTCTGGACCATTTTATCGGCCTGGTCTCGTTTTTGCTTATGAAACCCGCTGACCTGATCTTTGAGACGATCAAGATCTCTCTCAAGGGACCGTTTGTCGTTCAAGAGCGTTTCCAAGTCTTCGGGTGGGCTCCGTTCGGGCCAATGACCGACAACGCCCTGCAATCTGTGGGCAAATGTCGAGAAAAAAGAAATAAATTAATTTTAATTGAAGGATTTGAATTTATCTTGTGTTAATCCAGATTAAATGATCCAATGATTTAGTCTGTCAAGCACATTATATAATCCAAAATCATTATTTATTTGCTTGTACGGTTGAGTCTCGTGGTCGTAGTCCGAATAGGGCGCAACATGGCCCTTTTCAAGCTGCTTGGCGACGCTTGGCACAGGCGGGGACGGTGGGGAAGGTTCGCGCTCGGCCGAGACGCTCACAAACTTTGGCTGGCTTGGTCGCTCCATACTTTCTCCTGAGGACAAAAAAACATCAATTGCGTTCATCTGGTATCCTTACCAACGAAGGTTGTGTCTTGATACGTTGTGTTTTGTGTACTGGATACATACAAAATTATATCTGTAAATTCATATACGTGTTTGTCCCCGACAATATTGCATTGTATCTTATCATGACTATTTGCACCCTTCATACCGATCATTTTACCGTTCATCGTATCGTTCCATTGTTCATGTGCTACGGAGCAAATTGTGGCTTTTCCAAATTAATGGATATGGCCTTGGAATTTGGATTACAAAATTTTGATTTTAAGGTATCTAAGCTTTTTCAACGAAACAAACGACGATTCGGGGATGGAAGATGGCAAATCAATCATACCCAGGCCTTTCAAATTAACCGGATCATATAGCCACAACACAAATCAACGTGTTGCCAACAGCATTGATGTCTACGCTGCGAAGATTGTATTGAAATATATTTTGCGATCAAAAAATCCATTAAGATATCTAAGCTTATATAAAAAAAATATATAATATTTGATTAAATACTGCGAGTGTATGTCTCTTCATCGCCAAGGACGTGATGGTCTTCGCTGAAGAAGACACCATTGGGGCTGGAATGAGGAAAACAATTCGTGAACACGCTCACTCCATCCAACGGCGTTTCCTTGGTGGAATCTGGGGAATAGGAGCCGCCACGATCTACGACTCCTTCCATGCACTGAACGGCATACCAAAATAAAAATAATGCAAAAAATGATGTAAATTCTAACATTGCAAAAAATGAAAACTATATTTGACAAAATATGGTACCAACGTACTAATGAAAATGGCTTGGCACAACATCCTCGCACAGGTGAATCCAAATTTAACCAAAACGAAAATTAAAAATTTAGTTCTATAAAATCAATATTAAATATTATGCCTTAAAATTAACAAGAAAATAAATACGATGTCGCCAGTTTCGTTGCTGGGAGATGCGCGGGCGCTGCGATAATCGCTGGGCGCTGCGTCTTCGTGAGGCTGGAGGACGAGGGTCGGCGGGGGCAGCGGGCTGTTCGACAAAGATTTGAACACACCATCGTCGACCAAATCAGCAAACCTCAACAAAAAGACAACAATGCAATTATTCAAGATCCGACGATCCGAAGAAATCTTTGTCAGGATTTTCTGGTCATAGGGCGTGCCAATATCTGTAAAATTAGAATATGCGACTATTGAATGAAAATAGGTACAATCAATTTTGATTTCAGTATTCAAATTATATTGAATATTATTTCAACAATTTAATGTTGAATGTTCTGCAATCGTTTTGACAACTTTCGGTATCTAATTGAAGGAGAACATTTGTGAGAGAACAAGAAAAGCATAAAACAATATGGCTATGGTGGTATGATTGAAAAAAAAGCAAGAAAGATCGACGGCAATGCGTGAGACACTTCCTGGCCTTTGCTTCGAATGAATCTTCGAGAAGATCCCCAACGGAAATACAACCAACCAAACAACAAAAAACAATTAATTATGTTGAATTTACACGGTTTCTACTTTGATAGTTTGGTGCGCACGTCCAAAAAATATGTTTCGATTTGTGATGACACCAATCCATTAAATACATCAACAAAATGACGTTGCAAATGTTGACTATGGTGAAATTACATATGACATCCCAATAAAACATTTTTTTGATCATGACGGAATGAATTGATGAATTAATTACCATGATTGATTTTATCATTCTGTATTTGGAAAATGTGACTTGGTGCGCGAAAAATGAAACACAAACAAAAAAAAGTACCCGTCCCCGGTGACCATTTTCGAATCGACCGCGATGGCGATTGAAACCAATGTCGCTCAAACGGAATCCTCAAGTAAATAAACTTGAAAAACAAAAGATTTGCAACGGAAAATGGCAACCTAAACCGTTTGGCACGCGCCAAGACAATCTAAAGAATTGCAAATCAATAACATCCAATCAGGAACATGAATAGCGCGCCAATTCACCTATTTGTTCAAAATTTAGTTGGAACTTGGGAATGATAAAATTAATTTGGACAACATGCGCCCGTGCAGATTTTGAATTCTCAATAATCGAACACGTACACTTACACAAATTTACAATAATTAATTACTATATTTACCAGAAAGAAAAGATTACGAAAAATTGTAATTCTTCAAATATACGATGAGTATGGTCAATCAATACTTATTTTTTTGGGCGGATAATGAATTGATTACTTCATGAATTAGTTTTAATGGCGCATAACAAAAAGATTAAATTTTGGCGGATTGTCGAAAATGTCAATGATGGAGGTAATTATTTATGTCATCAATGTTTTGATTTTCAACGTGACAAATAATGGAAATTACTGATAATGATGGACGATAATGAACGTGGATGTTGAGGTTACTGCAAAATAGCGTGTTCTGATCACATTCAAATCGTGAACGAATGATAAAATATCTAAACAGATTTCAAAACATTACTGTTTCATGTAACGAATAACTAATTAATTAGTGAATCAATCAATTATTTCTTTGATTGAAAAACTAATGAATTATTTAATTATTGAACTGAATTAATGATTGTTTATAGAGTGAGGACGTATGTCCGATCACTCATGTGTGAAAAATATCATGATACAATACGAAAAAAACATATCCAAATGCCAAATAATTACCAAAACCCCGATTCAAAAAATTGTTCGTCAATCCAATTTTAAATTTTAGTCACACAATTAATTCAGTAATAAATAAATTGCAAAGAAAGATAATTGTTCGTAAATGCATAATGAAAACATTTCGGTGAGGGGCAAAACACGAATCAGATCAAGCGCAAACAAACGAAAGAAAACAAAAATGTGGATAACAAAAATAAAAATAAAAATCATTCAACAACAAAATAAACATGAATTATTTTTCTCGTCATGTCAAAATTGGAAATTCGTCAAATGAAAACAGAAATATAGTCAAGGGAAAACAGAAATATAAAGAACTCATAAAACATGCGAAAAACAAATCCAAAACATTGATTGGAACAATTATATTGAAAAACAAAATTCAAGCGAACGAACGAAAACATTATTTGAAAATAATTAGTTCAATTGGTCACATGTTGCATAAAACAGCAAATAAAAAAATCAGACGAACTTTCCACAAGCGCACGTTTGATTGCATCAGATAGAATACAGCACTCAAATTAAGCACCAATCGAGGAAGGATGAAAATTCAAAATAATAAACGATGCGATACGGGGCATAATAACGAATATCCGATTCAAAGACTTCTTTGCATCAATACTTGCGAAAGCAAACAAATTCATTCAATCAATAAACACATTTTGGCTGCAAAAAGCATTGCGATTACAAACAAATTGGTGGAAATGTTTGCCACATCCATGACCAGGTGTGTGATATCAACAACACACGACGGCAACAATAATTCAAACAGAACGACCATACAAAAAAAGATGAAAATCGAACGTGTTGAATGATTATTATCATGATGGTTTCGTTCATTGTAAAATCTTCTTTGCGTCAATAATACTTGATGAACTAATTAATTAATTCGAAATTTCCCAGGCTGAGAAATCGCGTCGCCGAGCGACGAAACACAGACAAACAAAATTGAAAATAATAAAGTTCAACTACGATTGATCAAGAAAATGGAAAATTAATCGTGTAAAACAAATCGATTCTGATCGACAGATAATTTAACCTACAAAAATGAGCGCCGTGTGAACAAGATTGCATGCGCAAGAACCAAAACCTGTAGCCATACAGCTATAATGACACGTTTTGATGACTAAACACTTATAATTTTGAATCATTCATTCCAACAAGTTGTACGCGAGAGAATGATTTCCTGAAAACATCTAAGTGTTCATTCTTTGGACTTTAATAATAAGACTCAATAAGTGATGATTGCAAAATTGATGATCCTAAATACGATTGATTGTTGGTGTTCGTTGCAAAAAAAAAAAATATCCATGGGATGGCGACAAAATTGCGCGTCGGATGCAGACGCTGAAAAGCGAAATTGTACACAGACAAAATCAAAAACATATTTCTGATGAAATTTTGTACAATGCGCACATGTTCGATGACGAATCCGTGTTTCGGTTGTGTCGGCAAAAAGAAATGTGTCAAAGCACAAACAATCCCAAATTAATTATTGACTGAGCCTAGAAACTGATGGGGGCCAATAGACTGTCGATTTCAGGCTGGATGCTCAAATGGTGGTCCATATAATCGCCAGATTCTTGGTGGTACTTCTCCTTGGCTCGCAAAAACCTAGATTGTCGACAAATGCCAAACAACCATCAAAATTAACAATCGAAAACCCATCATTGAACTTCCATCACAATTAAAAATCGATGAATGTAAAGAGGGACATGTCAGATGTCGAAAGGCGTTCGTTTGCTCACGTTCCTGTAATTCATCAAACAGGAACCAAATTGTGAATGTCAAGCGCAAAAATGTCATCATACATTTGAATGATTTAATTATGTTGTTGTTTTATGGATTAAATTCATTCCGAATGACGTTATCAGCTGCTTATTATGGGTACTCGGGAAGACGTTCGTCGTATTCTCGAAGCGGGAGTTCCTCTGGTTCACCAAACACAGTGTGCCACATAGTCTCCAACCTAATTATTATGTTATTTGACATTGATTTATTGGGCAATGCAATCACGAAACGGAACAATTAACGTAAAATGAACTTCGTTATATATCAAAAATCGAAAATGTCCTTCGAAACAAACCAAAAAACAATATCATTTGTCTTTTATGACCTTAAAAATCATAGTCTCCAACCTAATTATTTTATTTGACATTGGTTTATTGGGCAATGCAATCATGACACGGAACAATTAACGTAAAATGACCTTCGTTATATATCAAAAATCGAAAATGCCCTTCGAAACAAACCAAAGAACAATATCATAATATCATTTGTATTTTATGACCTTAAAATTGTGTCAAAGACTCAAAACCATATGATTCATTGACAAACGACAAAAATAAAAAATGTGGTTTTTGTTTTGAAATGGTACAACGCAGAGATGCCGATGCGCGGGCGATCATCGTGCTCTTCATCCTGGCTGCAGATCTTTTGCTTTGTTGAACCAACCAACACCTGGGAAAATGATTTGAATGCAAAACATACAGAACCATCTATCTTTCAAATTTGGAAAATTGTTTTTTTAATTGAAAATGAGTTACGTTTGTTTTCCTGTTGATTTTGACAATGACTTGGCAACAATGTATATACACTTTCAATCTTTCGGACCGAACGACCTGTTGCTCAAAAAGACAGATCATTACTTATCATGTCGAAAACTGTGCAAAATAATAATGATATTGCTGCTCTCACGCCAGCTAAAGCCTGGTAAAAATCGGGGGAATTCTTGACGATGCGATCACGGCGAACGATGAACTGCGAGCAGCAATATGTGCCCATCGGAGGCCACTGGCTGGGATCCAACTGATGAACAATAAATAGCCAAACGACAAAACAAAATCCAAACAAATACCACAGACTCGCGCAAAATGAACAATAAATTCCCATCGGCTGGGATCAAACTAATTAATTACTACAGGCAAAAATCTTACGAAAATCATCAAATTATCAATAAGAGCCATATTTTGATTTGAGGCGCTAGAATTTTGATTTGGGACCAATGGCTGGGATCCAGCGATGTTCAATTTCAAAACAACAAAAAACACCGACGACTCGTGAAAACGAACGACAATAAACTCCCATCGGCTTGGATGAAACGAACTACTACAGACAAAATTCACCAATGAATAACTCGATGCATACATTTTCGGAACCTGTTCTAGAAGTTTTCAAAAAGATCCCAGCAACGGTACTGCACAACATTCACCTTGAAATACCCTGTTATAATTTGGTCTGACGAAATTTGCAGAGACAAAATTTGACAAATGGACATGCGAACCACCGAATCCATGTCAATGATCATTTTAATACATGCGGATCAGGATTCGGTACCTCAAAATGATCTCTGAGACAAAAAATGTGCTCAATTTTGCAGTAGAAAAAAATACATCAGATTCGAAGATGCCCCTTGTGGATTTTTTGAGCTTGGGCACGCACAAAAAAGAGTAATATATAAATTCAACACAACGAACCAACAAGGCGAATGACAAAAACAAATCATTACATTGATGGCAATCGGAGAAAATGGCAAAAACAACAAACAGGAAGAACAATGATTGAGATATTGATAGATGGTGAAAGAAAAATTGATGGGAGAAAACTGAATTGAGAAAGAACCCAAAACTGTATCGTGGCGGATTGTCAAATCGCCCAAACATTGATAAAAATCATTCAAATGTCAAAAATGATAAAATTTGCATTTAAAATTTGAAATTAGAGAAAAAGAACAATACGCTTTCAAATAAAACACCATGCAATATTTACTGAAAATTTGTGATGAATTAAAAATAAATATTATTTATTAAAATAATTGGAATCGTTGATGTTTGAATCGTGCACAGCGTGTGCTGATCACCGCACCGAGAAAAAGGTTTATGTGAATACCTTCTTGTACTGTCAAATTCTCTTGGGTTGCTGGCACTATTTTATAGTGGAAACATTCCAAAGATGGCAGAATCTTGAAAAAATGATGATTCATGTAATGAATGTATTGCAAATTAAACGATCAATTAACAATTATTTTTTTGATGTATCCATGCATGCATGGCTTGCTCAATCAGAGAGCTCACGGAAAAGAATGAGTTTGTCGAATTTCAAGGTAGGTTTCTTCTGGTTGTCGCCGTTTTTCGGGCTTGAATCGTTGCTGCTGCTACTGCTATCAGTGCTACCATTTCTAGTACTGGTATCACTGCTGCTGCTTTGCGTCGCATTTCCCCCCTGCGTGGCCGGCTTGGCACGCAACGCATACGACCTGAAAGAAAAAGAAACGAATCATTCCACACTCGAATAATCTTTATTTAGATGTCTATTAAAATTTAATTCAAGATTCTAAATCTAATCAAATAATAATTGGAGGATGCTGATTGAAGAAACTTTCTGACCTTTCGATGTTTATGGTTTTGACATTCTAAAAAAGACCCAGATTCGGTTTCCCGCTGGAAAGTTGAAAAACCAACAAGAAAATTTGGCAAAATATCCAGAACGTGAAATATTACCTTGTGTTTTTGATGCCAACCGGTTCATGAGCATAACCAAATTTTAGCAAAATAATATGGTTTTGGTAGGATCATTAATTATAAAATTAAAAATTGGATCACAATTCATGAAAAATACTTTGTTTTGTTTTATGCAAACCGGTTGATGAACATAACCATATTTGGCAAAAAAAACGATTTGGGTGCACTTTTAATTTAAATTTTGATCACAATTCACAAATTAATGAAAATTAATTACCTTGTGTTTTTTGATGCAAATCGATTCATGGGCGTGGCGTCGAAATCCATTGTAAACAAGGCACGATGGTGGGAGGGGGCACGGTCGTATTGTGAAGGTTTGAAACAGACTGAGCGTGGAACACGCTGCGAACTTTGCTGGTCAACATGCTTGTGCACGTACATTGTCTATCAAAGATATCACACGACAACAACAAAAAATCAGGAACAACTGATGATACAAACAACCACATTTTGGGTAGGGTGACTCTGATGACGTTGTGCGTTCATTTTTTGAGCATTCTGGCTACGTGCATATCAATGTTGTTTTGTCAACATTGTATAAAACAATATCTATCCTGCAACTTGCAAATGGAAACCGCGAAATGTCGATTTTACAAACAATACATTTATGATTTTTTCAATGTTTGTCTATCAAAAAAAAAACATTACGTCAAAAAAGCGATGAGACGGGTAGCCGAGAATGCCACTGTCTTCTGGGATAACCCCGCCGGGAACCGAGACGAAAGATGCAGTACAAGCGCCGATGAAAATCGTTTTCGATTCGTCTCCACCGGCCTCTTCAGAGCCCGACCAATATCCAGCAGGCTCAAACCTAAGAGAATTTAACGGAATACAGCTTCGAATTCTTCTCAGATGACTATTAGTTTAGGTGATCCAGAACTCAATGTTAAAAACTCCTTTTTGGACATGGTTCATGGATTTTTATTTTTTCGAGTCCGGTGTTAGAGACAATTGAATTTGAATATGGGGAACACCAAAATATACAAATCAATGAATGCTGGATCGATTGCCCTCTAACGTTTGTTGCTGTGAATTTCACGCCTACAATCGCATGAACGCTTTGCGAATCCTGAAATCTTGAATTGACACTCAAAAAATTCAGTCAAATAATTGACACGGCCCTCTAAATTAATTCAAATGATTGATAAAAATGAACTTTTTACAGCGTAGAAAATGTGAAGCAAAGCGAATGCTCGATTGATTGTGCCGCAACGTTCGAGTCGGCAAATTTCACGCCTACGATCTCATCGTTGCTTTGCGAAATCTTAAATTTTGAATTGACACTCCAAAATTCTACCTCAACGCTCTAAATTCATTCAAAAAATTAATAATTGATTGATAAATTATGTGAATTTTTTACATCGTGGAGAATTTGAATGACAGCGAATGCTGGACTGATTTCCCTGCAGCGTTCGTGGCCGCAAATTTCACAGCTACAACCTCATCGTCGCTGAACGGGGCGTCGACTCGAGCGCCGCAATTTTTGTTGTTCCAGATGTTGGCCCAATCAATTACATCGCGATCTTCTCTATGAACCATCGAGGGGATCAAATCGTCTTTGCTGTATGTTAAACCCTGCACAAGTTTCAAAACAAAACAGCATCGATGCATAAAAGAAAATACGACAAATTTTCAAAACACAATTTTTCGAAACATAACGACACAAATCTTCATCGTTGCTACGGGAAACC
>JACKZZ010014520.1_pt1 | contig 12078 bp, 5 predicted proteins | sample 8027871 | NCBI WGS metagenome assembly JACKZZ01 (sample SAMN15724774, study PRJNA655200) | protist metagenome | isolation source: fluorescence activated cell sorting (FACS) single amplified genomes of... | place: USA: West Boothbay Harbor, Gulf of Maine | collected 2000-07-19
GACATCGATGTCGACCTTCCCGAAGTTCCGCGGCAAGAACCGCGGCAAGAAGTTCTCCACCCTCCAGTTCAACTCTTGCACAACGTGAAGCTCTTCGACGGCGCCGAGATGGATTTCTACTGCGTTCACGACGCCGCGCGACGGCTGGACGGGTGCGAATTCCTCACGGAGGAGCTCGCGCTCTGCAGGAGCCAGCTGTGCGATAGTAGTACCGGTGTATTATTAACCGGAGAGGGTAAATTCGCAAGTGGACCTGGTGCGGCCGCGAATTCTTTTCTTTACTCGTTTACTAGTCCTACTATAGTCACTAGCGCGGCTGCGGCATCACGTGTTTCCAGCAGGAGGTCGTGCCAGGAAACCGCCACGCTCGAGAGAATCGTGGAAGAGAAAAGTGTCGCAGAAAACCGCATGCGCGTCGCGGCAGCGTGTCTCGACAGGGTGTTTCCGCCCCTCGCCCCCCGCAGCTTCAATTTCGACTCGGACTCCGAGGAGGACACCAAAGGTTTCCTGGCGCAAAAACGACAAAAATTCCGCGACCCCGCCGCGCGCGAGACGACCTGGCAGTACCTGGTCGACAGGACCCGGCTACACGTTCGCCCCATAGACAAGCTGGCCGCGGGGGAGTCGGACACCACGTGGGGTTTGCCGGGTCGGAGTCCCACCGCTTGTGGGGCCACAGACTCCGATTACCGGAGGACACTGCTCGTCGCCGTGGAGGTGGATGAGGCTCTCAAAGGTCTGGCGGAAGTCATCGCAGATTGGATGCAGAGCCAGAAGCTAAACTCGAACTCGCAAGCTACTACGCAAGCTACTACTATGGCCGATGTGATCCGCCAGATCGATCGGGCACACGTTAATTATTTGCCTACTAGCACGTCGTCTTCCGCGAAGAACAGTGCGAACACGACTACTAGTACCCTGAAACAGCTCCTGTGGCGCAGAGGCATCGCGCAGAGGTTGAACAGCATGGAATCGAGTTTTCTCGCGCATTTTGAGAATTTGCAGGACTACTGGGCTGCGGAGACGCAGGTTCGGGACGAGGACAGTCACGAGGACAGTCATGGAGGCTCGGGCGAGGGCAGTCATGGAGGCGAGGACAGTCATAGAGGCTCGAAAGACGACCAGGTGGACCTCGTCTACGGATACCCGCCGCCGGCTGTGGCGCTGGTTTTTGTGACGAATTTGGAGCTGCCCATCTTCTACGACCTCGTGCAGCGCTTTCTGCCGCGGCTGGCCGCGCGGGCCTGGGCCGCCGCCGTGGCTGGCCGCAGCTGGCCGCAGGCGGGGGGGCCCGGCGAGCCAGGAGGCGCGCCCGCGCCGCCTATGGTGGTGAGGGGCGTGGAGAAACAACGCGGTGTGTCCCACGTGAGGACCGTAGAGGAGGACGGGGTTTCCTCCACACGCGAGAGCCGCCGCCTCCGCAACACGCTCGCGGGAACGCGCTCGTGCAGCGTGTGCGTGGAGGTAATCGAGGACGACGAGGAGACTCTTGTGGGCAGTAGAACGGAGGACGACGAGGAGACCGAGCGACAAGAGGAGGTGCCGGTTTCGCTGCGTACAACGATCGAGCGCCTAGCCCGGGAACACGCGCAATTCTCGCATGTGGCCGCGCTCGTCGGCGCCGACCGCGCGAGGATGCGCCGCCTGGCGCTGGAGATCTAGGGTATTATTACGTTGAGGTTCAGCTCTCAGTACCTCTCAGTACTAGTATTCTCCGTACGGCGTGTATCTACTAGATGGGAGTGTCCTGAGCTTAATGGGAGCGGCCTGCTGCCAGTCGTTTTGCGGCGTCAAATTGAAGAGAAGCTGAATTTGAGAAAAAAAAAAAAAAAATGGTGGCCCGACGGCCCGCACACATCGTCGTTGTCGACGCGGGTGCGTTCTTAGTTTCTGCGAAATATCCTTTAGAATACAGGATGGAAGCTTCCATCACTGCAAAACCGAACAACGAGTGCAATGTGGATGGATGTAGCTCCATGGGACTATAAAAAAAAAAACTATGTATAGTCCCGCAATCTGATCAAACAGTGTTTTCGTCGCCATTCTTGAAAAGTCATTGAAATTTCTTATCCGATGCATGTGGTCTGTGATTGCATCTTTTGTAGGCGCATTTTCGATAGCATTCCAAGGAAATTTGAATTCTCTTTGTCCTTTCCCGACTAAATCATGATTCACTACATTCTCGCGACTTTCCGATGTTTTTTTTTTTTGCGTTCTAATATCCGATTCCGCTCAATTCCTCCATATGTGACACTCATTTCTGTGATGTTCTCCCCGTCCCAACCACAGCAGGAAAGAAGAAATCGTCTCTGTGAGTGTTCGCAAAGCCCTGTAGTAGTGGACAGCTACACAGGATCTTCGCGCGTTTGACCGCATTTAAATCCTAGTCTCGAAGTTTAGAACGAAGTTTAGAACGCAGTTTAGAAGGAACCGTACTACTAGCAGTTTCGATCGCGCAAGCAAGAATTCGCAATATAATAGAGCGCGCCTCATTCTAGTACCATAAACTGAACGGAGAACCCAATTACATTAAAGAATTAGAGTCTACGCTGTAGTGAACGCCGAGTCGCCTTCCGATGTTCTCGTTTTCGCAGTCTAGTCCAAAAGTACCAGCAACGCCGAAGGATCCAAATATTTGACGAGTCTTTCAGAAATTCCACCCACTCCTATTATTAACCTGGTTTCTGGACTGATCGTTACGATCATCGTAGTCTTGTGTGGTTTTTTTTACTTTGCCCACCATGGAGGAGGGCACAACTAGAGAGATGGAGCGGTATCGTCGGGATATTGTCCTTTTGAAGGACGCCGTCCAGAAGCTCGTTTCCGAAAAAAAGGAACTTGTGACCGAAAAGAATGCCCTTCAGGAGAGCAACACCGCACTCCAGCAGCGGTTAAAGGCCGCGGAGGACCGGGCGAAGAAAGCGGAGGAGAAGGCGCAGGTACGTTCATTCCCATTTTTATTTAGGCGACTCTTTCCATTCTGCTACCGAGCGAGAACCCACGTATGACGTGGGGCGTTGACTCAACGTTTGAGAGCTTCCTCGCCCAAAGTTCTCGTCTTTCCCCTCGCATCCCCACAGGCGCTCACCGACGCTAACGGCGTTCTGCAGAAGCGTTTGCAGCAGGCCGGGGAGAGCCTTATGCAGATGCTGACCAGCGATCCCGCGGGCATGCTTGCATCGAAGCGTCCCACCAGCGTCGAGACAGAAGATGCCAAGAGCGACCAGGAGGACGAAAATCCGACTGCCAACAAAAGCGCCAAGAAGCGGCGCACCGGCAGCGCGGGGCCCACCGGCAGCGCGGGGCCCGCCGGAAAAAAGGCTACTAGCGCGGAGGAGAACGGGCCCGGTGTGGAGAATTACACGACGAACGCGACTGTTGGTGGGGCCCGCAAGGATGCCACTTCTAGCACTAGCTCTACAGACGCTGCGAAAGACTCTGAGATGGCTACCGAGGAAGCTGCGGTGACGACTAGTACCGGCGGGCAGCGCGGACGCAGCGCCTCCAAGGCGGCGGCCAAACGCGCGCGCACGCCGAAAAGCGCGGGTGGCGGCAGCCAAATCGCTGCTAAGGCATTGAAGAGCGGCAGCAAGAAAACGAGCGCAGCAGATTCCGCAGCAGATCCCGACTCCCCTGTCGCCACTCCCGAGGATGAGCTTGCTGCCGGCATATCCCGTGCGAGGCGAGAGGCCGCAGATAGTAGTACTGCCGCGGTAAGAAGTGGCGACGGCAAGGTCGAAGATTCTGCCAAGGAGGCAAAAAAATCCGAGGCAAAAAAATCCGAGGCAAAAAAATCCGAGGCAAAAAAATTTGCCGAGGCAACCAAGTCCGAGGCAACCAAGTTTGGCAAGAAGACGGAGAAGCCGAGCTTTTCCTCGGAGAAGTCCGAGAAGTCGGAGAACTTGTCCTCGGAAAAGTCGGAGAAGTCGTCGGGGCGTACGAAATCGCGCGCGGGCTCGGACGAAACGATTACTTCTTCGGTGTCCTCCTCGGACGGCGAGGAGCAGGAACGCTTGGATATTGGTCTTACTGTGCATCCTAACGACAGCATTTCCCACCGAACGAGCCGCGTCGGCTCCGAAATGAGCGCCAGTATACATCAAGGAGGCGTGGGCCTGGGCGCTAGTAGTAGCGGCGCGGGGGGGGAGCTCGATGAGCTTCGCAGAGTTTGCGGCGACCATCAAGGAGAAAATCCGCGTCTCCGAGAAGAACAAGTCCGAAAAGAGCAAGTCCGAAAAGCGCGAGAAGAGCCCGCTGCGCATCCCGGAGTCCGCTCCCGAGTCTGCGGTCGAAAGCAGCGAGGAGGAGGCCAGCAGCGTTGAAAATAATCACACTACCGCAATTCTGAACAACACGACCGCCTCCAGCCCAGCCGCAAGCACCGTCGGGACCGCGGCGAGCGGCTCTCAAGCTGCCGTCGGCAACGTGACCACCACCACGACGAACGGCGCGCGCCGCTTGCGCGGCGCCGCGCTCGCCTCGGCGCAGAAGCGCCAAGCGATGAATATGAATGCGATGAATAATACGAATGCGCATGCTGCGAACGGGGGTAGTAGTCATCAGGCGCAGACTGCGACTACTACGGCCATGATAGTATCCTCGTCCTCCACGGTCGGCTCCCGCCAGGGGTTGAACCACGGCACGGGCAACATGAGCACCATGAATAGGCAGCGCGGCAACATCAAGGCTAGACAGGACCACCTAGACCGATTTCAGCAGTGGTTGCACGGCGAAGACCTGCGGTCACGCCAGAAGGAAGCCGAAAAGGGATTCGACGCAGATCTCCTTCCACTCGACGAGGTGATCACAAGGGCGCCAGGGCAAGCAGGGGGGCAAGCGGGCTCTGAGCTGAAGAAGACGCACTTTCGGCAGCTGGCGGTGAAGCAGGTGCTGGAGTTCCACACCAACGATTTATTTCCGCCGCAGTCCACGCTGATCCCGTTTCTGCGCCAGCAAGTCGCGCCCCAAAGCGGCACAGTCTACATGTACTGGGTCTTCCCGCCGCCCAGCGCGGCCGCGGTGCGCCAGGCGGAAAAAGTGGCCGCGCTGGCGGCCGAGCGCGAAGAAAAAGCGCGCGAGCAGGCGGAGGAGAACGGCGAGGAAAACGACGACCTCAGCCTCCTGCAGGAGAAGTCTCCGGCTTCCTCGGAGGAGGCGGCGGCGGAGTGGGAGCGACAGACGGCTCTGTTTCAGCAACTCGTGCACTGGCATACGCGCCTGGTCGAGCGCATGCACCTCTTTGCCGCCGTGGACAAGAGCAAAACGCTCACCCAGCGCATGAAGGAGCTCCGCAAGGAGCGCGACGAGCGCGACAGTTTTCGAGAACTTGCCGCTTCGGGCCCCGGGACAGCGGCCGCGGGCGCTCCCGCAACCTCAGGCTCAGGCTCAGGCTCTTCCCCCGGAGGAGCTAGTAGTACCGGAGGAGGTACTAGTAGTACCGGAGCTGCGGGGTTCCTGTCGGGAGAAAATCGAGAAGATCCCGCGGCCGTCGCGGAGAAGGGCGAGAAGGGCTGCTCACCGGAACTTCTTGCCGAGACAGGAACGGATAGGAAAGCCGGAGAGAATACAACGGATAAGAAAGCCGAGAATGCAGCCGAGAATGCTGTCGATGCGACCGGAAGAAGTTGTTCCTCTTCGGGCGGTGACGCTACCAAGGTGACGGTCGAGGCGGCTGCTAAGGAGAAGGAGAGGAGCAAGCCGGCGGGGGCGAAGATGGACATGGGAACTACCCAGATCGGCGGTAGTAGCAGCTCGTCTGCGGTGCAGAAGACAGGCGGCAAGAAGTCGCGCTCAAAGCCCGCGGCGGCGAAGAAAGGACCCAGCAAGGCCAAGGAGAAAGAGAAGGAAGATGCGGAGAACTCGGAAAACGAGGAACCCGATGCCAAAGCCGAGAAGATCAGCAAAGTCGGCAAGGGACGGAAGAAGTACCAGCGCAAAAAATACACGCTGGAGGAGGTAAGGAGGCTCTTTTTGTCTAGTACTTAAAGGCTAAAGCTAGTTCTCTAACTTGAGCCTCTCTCTTGGCTCCTTCGTCAGAGAGAGCAGGGAGAGCAGAAGAAACGTTGCAAATAACTGTGTCAAAAGCGAGTCTTTGCGTGACAGTCGAAAGCCAGAATAATTCTCAGAGCCAGGCTTGAGAACTTGAACACGAAACTTATGAAATTTGAACACGAAATTTTTTTGAAATTCCCCCCCAGGTCCCCAACTGCGACCTCCGTGCCCGGTCCAAGATATGGAACTACATCAAGATGCCAGGGGGCTGGGCCACAGGCGTCTATGAGTATGAGAATGTCACGATCCGTTGGTACCGCTACGAGGCGAATCCGCAGATCATGGATATTGACAAGTTCATCAGGTATGCATCCTCGACAAGTTTCCTCCTCTGTCCTCTTAGACTTTTTGAGTTTCCATCGACTTTCCAAGCTCGAAACGGAAAAAACTTATCTACATGCGTAAAGCGCGACGCTTTTGAAATTGCTGATTTTTTTGAAGATTCAGAAGGTTGTGTACTACTAATTGACGCAATGTCGTGTTGGACCAACAGTTGGTCGAAATTCTGAGAGTTCTTCTTCCAGGGCCAGTCGAATCTTCTCTCCGATCCTCTTTTTTCCTCAGCGCCTTGAAGGACCGTTCTGATTACGCGAGCTTCCGCGACCAGGTGCAAAACATCGTGGAAACCATGCCGGAGGAGGAGGTGACGCAGTGGATGCGTCCGGGGCGCGTATCCCGCCGCAACAGCTCTCTGCAGAATTCGCGCGCCAATTCGGTCCAGAACTCGCCGACGGGGTCTCCGCTTCCAAGTTCTGGCACCGCAAATGCTGACGACGCAAATAATTTGACCGGCGGATCCTCTTCGGGACCGTCCGGTATGATGATGGGACCCGAGTTCGCGTTAAACGGCCAGTCTCAGGGAATGATGACAGGCACGGGTCAGCTGGTGCTGAAGAACCTGAAGGAGCCCAGCCCGGATGTCGTCGGATCCACCGTCGCCACGACCGCGAAGGGCCGGAAGACGGTCACCAACAGCAGCAACTCGATGATTCCGATGACAGGGCCCTTCTCGAACCAAATTAGCGCAAGCGCCTCCTCCGCGAGCAGCTCCTCAAGTTCTGCCAGTTCTTCCTCGGCGGGGAGTCCCGCCATCGCGGCTGCGAAGGCTGCCAACAGCAGTGCTAGTGGTAGTAGTGCCACCCCAGCAGCTCCGGGTGCGTTTTCTTCCTCCTCTTCATCTTCGTCCCGGATAGTACTACCGCCGCCGGTGAAGGCGGCGGTAGTAAAGGCGCCGGTGAAGGCGGTGATGGCTGCGTCTGCTTCGAAGCCCCTGCTGCCGCCGAAGGCTGCGCGCAAGGTGGCGTTGCCCACTTCGCTGCCGACTTCCTCGCAAGTTCCGGCAAATTCCCTGCTGCCCACCACTTTCGGCGCGTTCTCGAACGCGAGTGCGTTCGACCCGACTTCCGGCCAGACGTACAGCGCCGCGGACCGCGCGCGCGACGAGCGGCTGCCGCCGTACCGCCGCATTAACCCCTCTGTAAAACAACTTCCGAGCTCGAGTAGTACTAGTACTTCCGCGAACGCAAGCGGGCCCCAGAACGCAAGCGGCGGGCAGAACGCCAGCGGCGGACATCGCACCCCGCAGACTCCCAGCAACTCCGCCTTGTACGCGAAGGACATCGACTTTTCGCTGGTGGAGCTGCCGCGCGGCTGGAGCGTGGTGTACGACGAGAAGGAGCGCAAATTCGTGTACACGACGGTCGTAGAGTGGAACCCCGTTTCGGGGCGCATCCAGACGCGAGAGGTGACCACGTTCCACAAGTGGCAGACCGCGTTGCGGCAGGCCGGTCACGACTACGACTTCGACCAGTACCGTATCGAGTCCGACTCCGAAAGCTTTGTTACCTCTGCTTCTTCCGAGTCCTCTGCTTCTGAGAGAGAAGAGGGAAAACGAATCGAAGGAGTCGAAATTTCGAAGGAGGAGGGCGGAGGAAACGACTCGCGGTCACCGAAAGCGAACCGAGGCAACAACATCGCGGTCACGGAGAGCGAGGAGGAAGGTACTGGTGCTATCATCCACAACAGTGCCGGAGGGAAGGCGACCAAAAACATCGCGGTCACGGAGAGCGAGGAGGAAGTGGCAGCGCCGTCGCAGGCCAAAACCGATGCGGCCGCAGCTCCGGAAAAGCCGCTTGAGAAGCAGGAGGCATCAGGGCCCCCAGCGGGCGACGCTGGGAACACCACGACTTCTTGTATTCCTGCGAAAGAAGAAGCGAAGACGGATGGGGCTACTACTAGTAGTCCTCCACGAGCCCCCGCCAGAGAGGAAGCGGCGTCAAACACCAGTACTACTACTGCCGCTGATGCTAGTACTAGTGCCGCTGCGAGTAGTGCCGCTGCGAAGGACAGTACTAGTAATATTGCAGCTGCTAGCGAAGAGAGTGGGGTTAGCCCTAGCCCTAGCCCTAGCGAAGAGAGTGGGACCCGAAAACCCGCCCAAGAAGGCACGTCTAAAAAGGACGGCGAAGAAGGCACGCCTAAAAAGGACGGCGAAGAAGGCACGCCTAAAAAGGACAGCGACGACGCGGCCAGCACCAGCGCGGGGGACGCTAGCGTGGAAAAGTCCGAGGACAAGCCGTTGTTCGGCATCGTCGAGGACGCTTACGCGAGTCTCTTCGGCGACGCGGCCCCCGCTCCGCCGCAAACGCGCAAAGACCCCTACTACTCCGCAATCTCCGCGAAGACCACTACTACTAGCACCAGCTACAGCGGCAGTTACAGCCACCACCAGCATGTGCCGAAGGACCGGCACGCGCTGAACGCGTCGCAGAAACGGGGGGTTAGGCGCGTGGACGGCATGGTGGTGCCCCTCGGGATCGACGGCGAAAAATTGAAAAACCCAACCACGGGCAAGTATCAGAACGCCGTGCACGTGACGCGAGACCCGAAGCAGCGCCGCCTGGAGCTCACGGGGGGGATGCTGGGAGGCATGCTGGTGGGAGGCACGCAAACCAGTTCCTGCGATGAGGAAGAGGACGACGACGACGACATTCTCGGCGGGGGCGGGCCTGGACTTGGGGAAGAATAAGCCTTGGCATTGGGGAAGAGGACGCCTTTCCCCCCTGCGATGAGGAAGAGGACGCCGCCGAGAATGTCGTCGTCGTCGCCGTCGAGGCGCAAAATCGCCTCAGCTTGCGATGAGGAAGAGGACGACGACGACGACATTCTCGGCGGCGGGCCTGGACTTCTTCCCCAAGTCCAATCTAAGTACTATCTAATCTTCCCTAAGTACTATCTAATCTGAGTACTACTATCCAGGAATCCAGGAAAATCGGTAATACTAGTACCGTACTACAGTAGCACAGTGGGTGGTGGGTGGGATCGTCGTGCACAGCACTGGGACCCGGAGTCTGCACAAGGATGAGAGTCGTGTTGCACGGTGGGAGTGGACACGTACAGTACAGTTAGTAGTTCCCCCGAGCAATGCTATAGTCGCGCAGACCTGAAGCAGAAGTACTTTCTCAGTACAGAAGTTAGAAGTCGAGACTCCTGAAGCTAAGTTAAGAAAACCACGCAAACAAGACTACTGTTTGGCAGATTCATTTCGCGGGGGCGGGCCCAGGAGTCATGGCACCGCAAGGCTGGGGTGATGTTATTACTTCTTGCGCACGCCGTGGCTGTGGGATCCACCCGCTCTGGATCTTTTCTTCTTTATCCTGATTGAGCGGTCGTAATTATTATATTGGTAGTTGTGACTCTACTTTGACGATTTGATGATTTGGCGAGAATTATTCCCATATGGTTTTTCTTATGGTGATGCGTATTGTGTATGAAAGACAAGCTGCAGCCAGCGTTTAGAGTTTGAATTCTGAATTTGTGTTACGAAGAACCTGAACTTGTGTCGATATTGTCAGAGGCAGATCTGTGCCCGCAAGAAATCTAACAAACATTCTAGAGGCTTTATTATTACATTGTTGACCGTCTTTTTCTATCCCTAAATCTTCAGCAATTGGATCGTTGTACAATGTTGGTACTACTAAGATATGCAAGGAACTCCGAATTTTCAGTCCGGCAAAGGTGACCCGGAAGATTTGTGCGATACATTTGTTCTGGAGATTTGATTGCTCGTCGTTTGATCATCATCAGATTGTTGTGCTGCAACGCTGGAGTTATTTTGGCAGCAGTACTAAGACAGACTCCACGGTCCCAGGATGGGACGTGTCGAGCTCCTATTCCATCACTCTGCACGCCTAGATGATGGCTGAGGAGTCTCGACTTTTATTCGCAGATTGACTGCGAGGTGAGGATTCGCCCATCCGTGGTATGGCTAATTTTTATCCGTGCCGCGCTTAATTTTACTTTTGACTTGTTGAACTTCACATTTTTTTCGTAGAATCTTCGAGTTCTTCTTACGCAGTAATAATACACTCTGACTTTGTAGTAACTCTGATATTATTACATCTTTCGTTCGTCTCCGACCTTCCCTATTACCTGAAGCCTAGATTGATCTTGTGAGTCGTGACGGTGGTAAAAGCCGATGTAAACTTGACACTTGTGGCGCGTTCGTGTGGGGCATGTGTGAACTAGTACTACTAGACTAGTAGTACTAGGTCAATGGTCATTCGACTCATTCCCTTCGTTTAAAGCTAAATCCAAACCTAGAGATAACTCTCAAATTCGCGCTCGTCGTGGGAATGATTGCGGCTGATAACGTCTCGCGGAGGATTCTGTCGCTTATCCTTGAAAGTCGGGGCAGGCGGTTGAAAGTCGGGGCAGAGCGATCAGCATGGCCTCCCGTAGCGTGCACTTTTAAGTTTAACGTACATTGTACAAAGATGATGAGACAATTTTCTTCCCGAAAACATTTATAGGATGGCCGTCGTCGGTGTTTTTGGCAGTTGCTGTAGTACTCCTAGTATCTCCGGCCAGAGGTGTGCGCCCTCGGTCCTATACTAGTACTGATCCAACAATTGCCATCGCCCCCGGTGGCCATGGACAATTATTTCAGAATTATTGACCCATAGGTCGGTGTGTCCCTCGTCGGGTTTACTAGCACCACTGCTACGAAACTCGCCCCGCGGGCCCCGGTAACTTTGCCTGCGGTCGCCCGCGCCAGCAAAGGCGGCAAGTAAAAGTGTTTCTTCCCTCTACGTTGCATTCCGACCACTGCCGTCGCGAGGAAGCTCAGCCTTGCTGAACTTGCTGCAAAGTGCGTAGGGCCTCAACTTCCGCCGCGTGCACCTATGATGGTCTGTCTCTGGAACTGGTATTAATACGATGCTAGTGTTGAATCTTGAAAATGGTGAGGATTCGGAGCAGCATCATTCCGTCTATGGTACGTGTTCAACATCCTGAACGAAAGGCTTCAACATTCTCCTATCGAAAGAAAGTTAAGAAACTCTGTTCCTCCGAATCGCATCTCTCGATCCGATGGAAAAGTGCTTTAATATTTCCTCTGGTGAGCGAATTCAGATCTAGTTTTCACCTTTTTGTCTGCAAGTTCCTCCTCGCATCGGTTTCCGAAAAAAGAAAATGGAAATGTCTCTCGTTCTTCCGTGTAGTATATTTCCAAGGTACCATCCATTCCCACTTTCCTTCCAGCAGAGCACTTACAAACAAGACGAGTACTTACCGTCCGACAGAGCACTTACAAACTTCCAGCAGAGCACTTACCGTCCGGAAATTATTATTACCTCAAGAAAGTAGTCTCTCGTTCTTCCGTGTAGTACACTGTATTTCCAAGGTACCATCCATTCCCAATTATTTCCTTCTAGCAGAGCACTTACAAACAAGGAACCAACGAAATTACCGTCCGGAAATTATAATCACCTCAAGAAAGTAGTAGGAACCCACGTGGAAAACGCAAAGGAAGGAGCAAGTATTCCTGATCACTAGCGAAAATGAGAACCATCAACGCGAATTTCGGTCTTGTCATCGCACTCCTGCTGGAGGGCCTTGAGGCTGCACATGGGGCTTTCGGAGGGCACGCGTGGGCTCCTCAGCCGGACTGGGGCACGGTGTCGGACGGGCCGTGGAGTCAACAGCAGCAGCCCTGGAATTCATGGACGAACGGCGGGTACTCTCCCA
>JACKZZ010000038.1_pt1 | contig 12076 bp, 2 predicted proteins | sample 8027871 | NCBI WGS metagenome assembly JACKZZ01 (sample SAMN15724774, study PRJNA655200) | protist metagenome | isolation source: fluorescence activated cell sorting (FACS) single amplified genomes of... | place: USA: West Boothbay Harbor, Gulf of Maine | collected 2000-07-19
GAAACCTTTGAATTTGGAGAAATAAAAAGAATTTTTGTGCCACTCAGGCTCCGCTGATGATGAATTCTGCTAATTTTTCGACCTGCCGCCAAAATCAAGCGTGAAAAGAACTTAAAGGTGCACACAAATCATTCTGTGAACCTTTCCTTCTATTTTTCAGGCACACGCTGCAAAGCCTGCAGGTGTGCCCCCAGTTTGCAATGGCGTTAATGGCTCTGGCTTTTCTTTTTCTATGCTCTTTATCAGCAGCGGAGGGAGGTGGGCCCAGATCCCCCGTTTTTCCTTCTCTTCGAAATTCCTTCAAGTTTATCATTTGACTTTTTTGTTTTGAAGGAATCATCAAGGTAAGCCCATCTTCATCCCCGCTTGGTGTGCTGGCTGGGGCGGGAAAAGGAAAGTGGTCGAATGCATCTCTCTCCTTCTTTTTGGATCCTCTCCCGGAAAAACAAGTGGTTTTTACTATTACTCCCCCATCTGGCTTTTCCATTCAAAATGGGAGAGCTGGCGAAGTAAGAACGATAACTTTAGATCCAGAGCAGGATAATCCGCACACTATTTTTTTGACGCATCCCGGTGATGATGTTCGGCCGCCAATGCCGCTTTTCATATCACCTGCAACCAGTCAGGACCAACGGTTTGAAGGCGTGGTACCGTCACTGACCAAGTTTGATATTTATAGTACCAAAAAAGGAACTGTTTCGATAAGCATGCTTGGAAGCCGGTATGGAGATGGAGAGGGCAAAGCTACGGAATTCCCATCCACCTACCGAATTTTACAAAGCTCAAGCGCTCGGCTAGCCATTCGAATAACAAGGCACCCTGAAGTTTCCTTTTCTGTCGCCGGGGGTGTACTGCCCTTCAGCGTTCCAGATGGATTCACACATAGTGGTCAAAGCGTGAGCAAATCTGGGAGTTCACAATTACAGGGATTTATCTTCGAACAATTTGGTGCAATGCAGAGTGGCGGAGAATTTGCGTTTACGATATCTCCACCACCTTCGACTTCTCCCTTTTTCGCCCTATTTTCTCCACTCTCGGTAGAAATAGGTATGGTGGAGTCGCTGGATCCCCAATGGGATGGGGTCGTACCTGATATTAGGGAATTTTTCATTGAAACTGTTGCACCAGGAGTTATTGCTGCTTCCCCCTCGCATCTCGTGCTCCTTTCGGGTGGCAATGCCACTTTGCAGCTGCAACCTTCCGCCGCTCCTTTGGAGGATATTAATATTAGGGTTTTGCTACCGGCTGGATTCTCCCTTACGCCTTCGCCCCTGTCGTCTCTTCTTTCTTCATTTTCTTCCCAATCCTTCGTCGTGACGCTTCCTGCATTATGGCCCTACCCCACAAACATCACCATTTTTGCTCCTGCAAACCAACCTGTTGTCTCACGAGCGCCAGCCGCATTCTCAGCTGCATCTTCTCGCGATATTCAATTTACTTCGGTTCTTTTGCAACCCAGTCAAGTCTATTTGTCTTCCACAACACCGGGGGTTTTGAGTGTTCTTCAGGCCAGCGAAAATTTGATGCAGATTGGTGAACCAGTGAGCTTGCCCCTTCGAGTAGGACTAGGAGGGCGAGCTTTTTTTATTTTACAGTTTGCGTCAACTTCTTTGTCGTCGTCTCCGTCAAGCCTGCCATTCACGCTGCCAATGCCCTTTCGCCTTTCCTACAAATTAATTTCACCTGACGAAGCAGACCGCCCATTTCAGTTGTCTTCCAGAAATGAAATTTCTTTCTCCTCTCTTCCGTCGTCAAATGTATTCGTGTTGGTTGCTATTGATGCACCTGATTTCGCTGCTCTCAATTCTGTACTAACCTTTGGAAAAATTGCTTCGTCTGATGTGAAATGGGACGGCGTGGTGCCTTCTGTACAGTCCATTCCAATATCCGTCTACGACCCATCCTCTCTTGTAGTTTCAACTGCCCTTCCCTCTGCAACAGCATCAAATTTGATATTTTCCCAAGTTGAATCTGCACAAACAACTGGATTTTTGCAGGATTCACATTTGATAATTGCTTTAACTCCGTCTTCACTGCCTTATTCTACATTGCACATCTCTGTCACAGTTCCCGCGGGTTTCTTACTTTATACTCTAGCTGGACCCGAACAAGCACTTACCTCGACATCACTTGTTCCAATCACAGAAGAGCCGTCAGGAAGAAATGGTCAAATCTCAATCGATGCAGGCTCGCTTCAACCTGCACTGCTTGCACTGGCCGTGGACCCAAACCGTTTATCGGCACCACGGTCGCCAATGCCAATTAGCTTCGGCAGACTTGAATCTGAAGACGTGCAGTTCGACAAAGGGCTTCCCATGCCTTCTTCTTTGTCTGTATACTCGATAGCCCGCGCCTCTGCATCTGTGCGCATCTTAGACCCCTCTTGGATAGTTGAAAACGGACTCGATTCCAAATTTTTGCAATCTTTGCGGCCACTTTCCCCGGATTCTACCTTTGACTTGCTAGAAGAGGGTGCTCCACTTCAGCTGCTAATTATCCTGGAGCGCAGATCAAATTTAAATGCGTTTGCACCTTCTGCAGATGGGTTACTATCAATTCAAGAGACCCAGGGATTTTCGATAAATGTCACGTTGTTTGATGCAGTTCTGGGCGAAGCGAAAGAAACTGCAGGGATTTTCTCTTTTCCACCCTATCCGCAATCAGTCAAACCTGGCTCCATTGGATATAGGGGAGATCGCTTTATATTTATCGTCTCCATCCAAGCTGGCAAAGCTAGCGTTCGAAATCACGTTAACATAGCTCTTCCTCGCATCGAATCTTCATCACTGGAGTTTCAGGGTATTCAAATCCAGCCAACATCGCTAAAGGCACATGTATATTCCGCAGAGCGGCTTATACTAGAAGGATTCGAAAATAGCCAAACAATTGCTGGGCGATCCAGAACTGTTCATATTTTCCCCTCGGCTATGCCTTTAGAGCCTGTTTTTGTGACCCTTGAACTGCCTGAAGGATTTGTGATTGACATTGACTCCCCGTTAACGCTTTCGGCCGGCTCGGTTGCGGGCATAGAGTTCTCTCTTATCTCAGACGGCTCAGAACTGGATGCTGGCATCCTGAAATTCACGTCTGTGAAATCTGCCGATGTCCGCTTTTCAGGTCCACTTCCGGAACCCGCGTCACTTCCAATATCTGCTCGATATCCTGCGACCTTTTCTTTGAACATATTGGAATTTGAAGGCGGTGAAAATCCATTGACCCTTCTTGATGGCTCCCATTTTATTCTTGTCGCACAAGTAACCAGCAACTCCGCCTTCGAAACAATTAGTGGAGGATCTTTTTACGTGTCGCTTCCACCGGCCTTCATGGTGCTCCCTTCACGGCTTATTTCGTTCCCCCCGCTGTCGGCTCAAAGCTCGTTTACCACACGGCTGAATATATCTGTCACTGGCGACTCATCGCTTTTGCAAGAGCCTGCTTTGCTTGAAGTCTCTCCCATCACAAGCTCGGATATTCAACTTCGAGGCTTGGTGCCGCAGCCAGTGTCGTTTTTGATTGAGTTCAAGCGTCCAGGTAGCATTCAAGCTTCCCCTGACATTGTTTCTACACCACATTTGTCGAGGTCCCCCTATGGTAGCGTGCTAGCGCAATCGGGGAGACTCAACCTTACGTTCTCAACGCCTCCTGCATCGCCGGTCACGTTCAAGCTGTTGACTAACATCTCAATTGCTATTAAGCCTATATTCTGGTGCTCTGCTGGCCAAGAAGCTCTTCAAAAATGCAAAGTCGATCAAAATGACCCTTTGGTAAATATCGAGGAACCTATAAATCAAGCCCCTCAAGAGGAAACATTGCATATATTGCGTCTTACAGTACCGAATGGAGTAGCTCGGGTTACCCTGCTTCTAAGAGGCAGCAGCAACCATGATTCAAACAATGAGGATCTTGCTGGGCATCTTCACTTTGGCTTGGTTGAGAGCGACGACTTGTCTTTTAACGGGAGAACGGTTGAGCCCAGTCGTGTATCTCTCGTTTTGTCTCGCCCTGGTTCGATCAATATCGCTCTTTCTGCTGACGCCGAACGCAGTTCCCTGACAGCCTTGTCCTCTTGGGCTTCATTGCGTGGATCTGCTCAAGCAGAAAATCGCAAGGGCGGGTTTGTTCTTCAAACGAGGGAAGGGATTCCTTTGTCGCTGAATGTATCGTTTTTGCGGCCTTCTGGTCAGATGGTGGTAAAGGAAGCAAGCAGGGATAATAAGGAGCTAGACGCTGTTTTCCGTCTATTTCTCCCTTCTGCTTTTGTTTTGTTAATTGAAGGATCTGTGGTCAGTCCCTCGGTGGAGGACATTTGGGCCTTTCCTACCGATGAAGATTCTTGGTTACAATATTCAAAGCCGTCGTCCGGTTCCCAAAGACTATCGCAGTCTCACTCTTTGTACGAGCTTTCATTTGGCAGATCTTCGCCAAATTTTTTGCTTTTGATGTTGCTTCCTCCACCTTCGACAACATCGGACAGCTTTCTCCCCTTGTCATTGGGAGACCTAACGCTTTTGGAGAGTGAATTTCCTATCTCTGAGTCCTCGTTGCAGGACTCTCGCATCTTTTCTAGATTTCAAGCTTGGTTTATGGCGTTTGGGCCATCTTCGTCTCATGATGCAGCGTGGGACTTACTCTGGCCGGACCTTGCAACCACAAATACCGCAGTTCCTCCCTCTCTACTACCGTTGAGCACTCCAATTCTTTTGCGATCGGTTAAGGCAGGAAAAATTTCTGTGTCGCTTGCTCGATATGCATCAGGCTCAAGCTTTGACAGTGTGTCGGCGGGTTCTACCCTGAACTGGGAACAAGGCAATCTGCAAATGCTGGCAGGTTCTCAGTTCTCTCTCAACTTCACTTCACTTATTCACCTGACAAACCACGCCAGCGAGGGTGATGTAGATGAAGAATGGCGTTCGCCCAATGCAGAAGATCTGATTTTATCACACACCAGAATTATGGTGACAACATCAAGCAGCCTGCTGCTGACGACACCGTCAAGCTCATCTGCAACAATCACTCGCAGCGCCCAACAGACTACTTCTGGTCTCTCGCTTTGGACTTTTACTTTTTCGCCTGAATCAACTTCTGATTCGATCCTGCTATGCTCTAGCCCGCAAAACATTTCGCTCCGTGCCAATTTTCTTGCATTATCTGCATCTCAATCTGCAGATATTCGCTTTTCCGGGCTCTACCCGTTGCTTACACCTCCACTTTCACCACCAAAGTTTTCTCCTCAAACCAGAATAAACGTGACAACTACCGTACCTGCTAAAGTCGAATTTCAGGCTTCGTCTCTTGCAATACTTGCTGGTGAATCTATCCAGCACCAGCTTTTACTGTCGTGGTCCCCCAATTGTGATCGAGGCGTAAATGTTCAGGAAGGGAATGCCCCAGTCGATCGGGGTTACGTTCAAGTGAAATTGAGGATCGGCGCAAATCATGTTCCCCCAAAGGAGAACAAAGATCAGGCCCAGCAGCCTTTGTTATTACTTGAACCTGCCCGAAACAATGGATTATCATTTACCACTGGCTACGATTCTCTGGGAAATTCCTATCTTCGTCTCGCGCTTCCGCCACAACCCGAAAATTGCTTGAATCTTGCTGTGCCTTTCGTGGTTAGTTTCCCATCTCCTTCCATGACCCAGCCAAAATCCATTCAAGCAACTATCGTCGCCGAAGTTGTTAATTCGACTGAGATGCTTTGGAAATTCACTCCCACTGCCTCAGTTCTTGTACAAGCACTGTTGCCAGCAAGAATAACGGTCTCTCCAGCGCTCTTGCCGATCGCTTGTGCCGGAAGCCTTGCCACAGATCTGTCAATTAATACGTTGTTTTTGACGCTTTCTACACCTCCTGCGCACCCTGTATCTCTCGAGATTAACCTACCTTTTGGCTTTGCTTTTGCCCGCGACAACCCGAGTAACGTAATTGTGGATGAGCCAGATGCTGTCAAAGCTGTCGTAATATTCTCAAGGAATTCCGATTCCCTCGTGCCTATTTCATTGGTGTCTACCACCTCGCCAAGTTCTGTACTATCCAAAATTACTTTCTCCAGAGCTGAATCCCAAGATTTGCAGTATCGGGGCCGGACCGTCACTCCATTAAGAAATCTTGATCAAGACTATGGTGTTTTGCAGGAAGAGTCTGACTCTGTAGAAGTCTATTGCTCAGGTCGAGGCGAATTAGCACTGTTTCTTGAACGGAGTAAGAACTCACCACTACCACCAGCTTTTGGAGAGACACCTATAAGTGTTTTCCCACATTTTTTGCTCGCTGCCAATGAAGCTGACAACCAGAAGCAGCTGTTGCCGCCTCCGCGTCCTTTGCGAATTCTCGCTGGTCACTCTGTAAATCTCACAGCCGTTCTTCGGTCACCGTTCAATTCTGCGTTGATTCCACCAGGGCCTGCACGCATGAGTGTTTCCGGTGGCAGAGGCACTCTTTTCGTGAATCCCAGGGTAGTGAGCTTTACTAAAAATTCGCATGTTCTCAATTCAAGCAGTCTACATGAAGCCTCGACTTCTTTAGCAACACCAAAAGAGACTTTTCTTCTCGCGGTACGACTCACTTTCACAAATTTTCATATGCTTTTTCAGCTTGAGATAATTGATGTGTCATGGTTGCATTAAGCAAGAATGGGCAAATTATTTTTTGGGTTTATTTTTCAGCGAATAACTTTGTCGGCAGCAAGCGTACAAGGAGTAACGGAGCTTCGTTTTTCACCACTCGAATCGAATGATCCTCAGTTCGACGGGGTGGCTCTTCCTTTCAGTTCCCTTCCCGTTTCTATTGTAATGCCTGGCAAAATTTTGGCATCCGATACCATCTGTCTCCTGGCCGCTGCTGCTAACTCGCCTGTTTCTTTCTCGCTGACACCATCTCTTGTACCCGCCTCTAATGTTTACATTCCTCTACATTTGTCATGGCCGGGTTCAACGCAGCCCGGAATGCGAGTCAATGTCTCGATTTCATATAAAGGCGCCGGCTTGTTTGCCTGGGTTTCGAGCGATAACTATGATTCGAGTGGCAACAGTGAAGGCAGAGACAGCCAATTTTCTTCGTATTCTTATTATCTCTATCCAGAACAACCAGACGAGAAAGACTCAGAGGCTTCGGGATCAAGAGTTAGAGGGGTAATGCTTCCTTCAGGATGGGCTTTTCCAGTGTGGGTCACTCTTTCTGTCGAGCTGCCCACCGACAGAAGTCCAACCCTGACTTCCACTCCTGACGTGGCAAGGAAAGGCGACCAGAAGCTAGAATTTAGTCTGGGACCAGCTCAATCGCTTGACGTGGCTTTCGAAGGAGTTCAACCAGAAGTGAACAAGCAAATCACTCTTGTTGATCGGCCAGGGAACGTAGCCAGCCCTGGATTCTGCTTTCGTCAAGATAGCACTAAAGGTTTGGAATTCACGTTGGTATTATTGCAGCGTGGGCGGATCAGGGTGAAAATACTTGAAAGTGACAAGGAATGCAGTTCCACTGCTGTCTCAACTGCGGGCGGCATCCTTTTGGAGACAGATGAACGCTTGACGCTAGCGTTTGAGCTCCAGGGACACATTTCTTCTTTTGCAATGGCTTCGTTCTGGCTGCCTGTGGAGCTTGGGACCCAATACGTTGAAACACACCCCTATTCAATCTCAATCAACCCCGATCCAGTGCAGTTTTCGCTTTTCTCAGAGCCGTCAATCGGCACTTCAAATTGGCCATCATTGGTTTTAAATATATCAGCATCTTTGAAAACTGAAGTTGGAAATGCGATTCCACCACCACTCTCTGCCCGGTTATTTATATCTCCTGTGCAACTTAAACCAAGCTCCTCGATTATAATGACGGAGGACGATGCCATTGGAGTCTGGCAAGGTGTTGAGCCCTCGATGTCAGCGTTAGACCTCGTCATATATTCCAAAGCCTCTTTGCATTTGTCCACGAGTGGTCTAGTGTTTCTCCTCACCGATGCCTTACCAGCAAAGGCATACTTTACCATATCAACTTCTACAGCTCCTATCAAGCCTGTCAACCTTTTTTTGAGGGTTCCAAATCACATTATGGCTGAATCTCCCTTTTCGTGCAGTTCTTCGCAAAACTATAGTTTGTTCCGCGTTTGTTCCGCGATTCTCTCACCTGGAATGCTTGATTTAAATGTGTCGGTTACGCTAACAAACCAGCTGGAGGCTCTATCGCACAATGGTTTAGCTACAGGAAGCATAATTGTCGGCGCTTCTTCCAGTTCAGACCCCCGGTTTGACCTGCTTGTTCCTCGAGGCAGACTCGAATCAAGCAAAAGTTCTGGTGGCTGCAAAGAAACATCTTCAGTTTCCATCCAAGTCGTTAGCCGCGGCCGCGTTATGGTCATGGCCCCAGAGTCTGAATCACGACCTCTGCCTCCGGCAAAAATGCTGACCCCTTTGCTGCTTGGACCTGAGTGGCCAGAATCAGTTTCAGCGTTGTCCCCAGGCAATCTTTCTCTATTTCAGACACCAGGCGTTTCTGAATCCTATATTTCTGGTGCAATTCCGCTAACCATGGTAGCCGGTTCCACAAGTATGCTCCAGGTGGAATTTGTGGTCGACCATCCATATGCTCCACGCCAATATGAAGCGTTGCCCGCTTCGTTAGCAACGTTGCCATTTCACCTTTCTTTGAACGGGAAGGTGCTGCCTTTGCTGGAGCAGAATAGAAATACCTTTCAGCTGAGCGGATCAAGCATTTCTTTTGAGCCATTTTTGCTTTGGGAATTTTCGAATAATGAAACCTTTCATCAAAATCATGGCAGGGAGTTATTAACGACGCACAAGAAAAAGAAGAAGAAATCGGTAGGAGATGTGCCTGAAAATGAGCAAAGGAACTCGCAATCGCAGACGTTATCGCAGCTTCACGAAGACCAACGTACAAACTCACGGTTGCGGATGTGGTTGCTGATCACGGCGCCCGAAAATGAGGTGTCTGCTGGTGAATACAAGCTTCACTTTTCACCAATTCTTGCCGAGGACGAAATGTGGAGGGACGTTCAAGTTGACTGGGGCAGTAAAGGTCTTCCACTGGAAAGTGTCGTGGCGGGGAGGCTTTTTTCGAAAACTTCATCGCCTTCTGCTGAACTTGCTGTCTACCCGAAATCGAATCATTCAGAAGCAAGCTGGCTGCAAGTTACTTTCAGCCGACCAACCTCGCATGCATGCAGTTTACCGATAGACATTCCGCCAAGTGTGAGACTGCTATTGTTTTCTGTATTTTCCGACACAGACGAGGCATCCTCGAATTTCAATGAAAATGAAGCTACCTGGACTGCGGCTCACGCCCATTTGAATGCATCGCGTTACTTTCTTTTTATACCTCCTCGAGCATCCTTGGCTCGATTGCATATAGCACAAAGCGACGAGACTGTCATCGACAGGAATCACGACATACAATTCCTTCCTTTGAAATGCCCTTTCGATGTTGCATGGAATGGGAGGTCGCCCTACCCGTCCTTCATTCCAGTCTTTGCATCGCAGAGGGGAGAAGCAATTCTGCATGTGTCTCCCGAACTACATAACCTCCGGAAAGGGTCGCCTAAATCAGACATCTTGGTAATGCAAACAGGCAAACGAAAATCTCTATACATTACTTTCATGGCTCAAGGGCCTTCCTTAGTCGAGGCGAACCTTGAGCTGTCACTTCAGATGAATCCCTCGCGCCTCCAACAGCTCGCATCGGGGCTATTTGAAGAGGGCGCCAATGAAGCTTTAGGGATAGGATTTACGCTGTCGACATTCTCTTTATCTGTTAACTTACCTGCATGCCACCCAGATATCGATCAATCGCAAATACTGTCCTCAACACCAGGCCAAGTTGTGTCAAACTTGATTACTTGTGAGACTGCAAGTGGCATATATCCTTCCGCGACCCGCTCTTTGGTCATTGCCGCAGGCGAAGAAGAAGATGAGACCTCTCTACTTTTCGGTCCTGTGGTGTCTTCCCACGACGCATGGAAAAATACTTTCGTTACAATTTTGGATGGAGATGTTCCAAGTGTGCAAGATGGGGTTTCAAAGCTTACTATTCGAAGTGTAAGGCCCGGCCGCATTTTGATTGACCGCAGTGTGTTTGAATTCTCGAGCGAGCCTACAGAAGGTTTCTATTCGGCTCCATTCACTCTCACTCTCTTGACCAGCGTCACATCCACAATTGGAGCAACCGGGTCCCGGGATTGGATCAGCAGCCCTGCTGAAGCAGATGTTTCCTTGAAGGTATTCGTGTCAACTCCTTTATTGCAAGCCCCCAGTGAGATCGTCATTCGAAAGGGTCAAGTAAGCTTTGCAGGATACTTGAGTGTGTCCGCAGCTCAGCTCGCAGCTCTTATCAACTCTCTTGGTGGCGCTGCGCCACCTCCAATTTACGTGGAGTTCGAGCGTACCAGCTCGGCCGACGTAGCGTTCCAAAGCTTGCTGATCTATCCAGATGGGAGGGTGCTGGACCAAGGTGGCGATCGTCTTAGGATCAAGGCGTATCTGCCCATTTCCTCAGTACAGAATAATATCCCAACAGCTGTCCCCTCATCGGATCCCACTCGCACACCCACGAAAAATCCCACCGTTGCCACCGGCAGTCCTACTGAGTTTTTCTCGAGCAGTCCTTCAGTAGCGCCAACAAGTAAGCCAAGCGGAAGCCCAACGTACACAGTCACGGAAAACCCTTCTTATGCCCCTTCTCGGAGAGAGGTGCCCGAAAGTCCTTCAGCAGCTCCAACAAGCAACCCCAGCGGAAGCCCAACTTACACAGCCACAGAAAATCCATCTCAAGCCCCTCCACCTTCCACGCCGTTGCCACTCAGTCCGCCTACTAGCACCCCTTCTGAAGTCCCATCGACTTTGATGCCACCCTCGCCATCTTTCGTGGCCTTTTCGACCAACCCGACTTCTACTGTTACCTCTTCGCCGACTATGCTTCGGACACAGACTGCAAGCCCAACAGAAACTGCGTTTGCTCCATCCTCTTCTGTACCTATCATTACCCCCGCACCGACTTTACAAATCTCTGCGACGCCGTTGCCTTCCGGCGCTCCATCTACTTTCCCTTCTGTTGCTCCCTCATCCTCCTCGCCTTCAGTTGCTTTTGACTTCCCTTCTTCGTTTTCAACTACAGCTCCATCCGAGGTGCCTTCCTTTGCACCCTCTCCACTGCCTCCTACTCAAGCATTGAGCTCAGAACCGTCGTTGCCACCCTCTCACGCTCCGTCACTTGTACCTACAATTTTGTTGAGTCTGCTTTACAACCGCACATCATCCTTGCAAGTTATTTTGCGGCTGAAGGAGGAAATCACATACTCCTACACTCCACCTGGAGCTCAAAGAAGAATTCTCCGCTTTCATTCTCACCGCAGATCACTGAGTCAGACACCACCTAGAGCATTCGTGCTTATCGCTGCAGAGCGAGAAAGGGACTTCATGAGCCAATTTTTGCAAGAAATTTCAAATCTTCTCGAGACTCCACTGGACCGCTTGGAGGCTCCTGCTCTTCCTGTTTCGTCCAATATCCAAAGCTCTGTCCCAAATGTACCTTTCTTTGAGGTTCGTCTGATGCCTTTTTTTTTTTCTCTTTTTAAACAAAAAACTAATTTTTGATAAATCTAGGGATTGCCACACCCAAAGGACTTTCCCTTCGCTGATGACCCAACATTATATCTTTCGGGAATCCCTTCTCCTTTCAATGTTCTATTCTTTAGCATTCTGGCCCCAGATTCGCAGTCTCAAAAAGATCCGAGTGCAGAGGAGCTACTTTTACGTCTTCAAGAGGCCATGGAAAACCCCAGCACATGGCCTGATGCATTGTCAGCTGTGGATTTATCGTTCCCTCCACGGGCATTAGTTTTGAAGGCCTGCACAAACACGGAGAAGGATTCAAGGCTAGTGGAGCCAGTGTTTCGTACTGACTGCGGTTTGATTCGTCGTCCACCTACACATATTCAAGACGAATGGAAGCTGCTTGGGCAACCTTGGCATTTTTGGGTATTTGTGGGTGGCGCATTTGGTTTCATAACATTGTTCAGCATCATTTTGTTTTGTTGTTGCTGCAAAAGCAGCAAATCAAAAATTAAAGAAGA
>JACKZZ010002020.1_pt1 | contig 12076 bp, 6 predicted proteins | sample 8027871 | NCBI WGS metagenome assembly JACKZZ01 (sample SAMN15724774, study PRJNA655200) | protist metagenome | isolation source: fluorescence activated cell sorting (FACS) single amplified genomes of... | place: USA: West Boothbay Harbor, Gulf of Maine | collected 2000-07-19
GAATAACGGAGGGTTTGGTGAGAAGGATGAGGCTGTCCCAAATATATGATGGGCACGAAGGGTGTGTCAATACGATTCACTTTGATTCCACGGGTAAACTCTTGCTTGCAGGTGGTGACTCGAAGCGCCTGCACGTTTGGGACGTTCAACGTCACAAAGAGTTAGTGAGGCGGGAAACTGGACACAGAAGAAACATCTTTAGTGCGATTTTTCTTCGTGGTTTGACGTATGCCGCCAGTTGCTCGAGAGATGGCGAGGTTCGACTGACGCACGTGGCCAGGAACACTTCGGCAGTGGCGTACCAGCATGCACGAACGTGTTACAACGTGGTTGGCTCAACGTTCGACCCAAACGTTTTCTTTAGCTGTTCAGAAGATAAAACAGTTCGTCGGTTCGATTTGCGCGGAGTTGGGGGGTTGGATCAAGGCAATGTTTTGGAATCAGAGACTACCGGTTACAATACCTTTGCATTGCACCCTCGCCGGGAGGAGCTTATGTTAGTGGGCTGTTCCTCTGACCCAGTAATAATGCTCTATGATCAGCGCATGACTCGATCGCCGCTTTTAAAATATGCTCCGTACCATTTGCTTTCACAGTCTGCGAAAAATGTCGGCAGCAGAAAACTGGGCCGCGTTACTTGTGTGAAATTCTCGTCGTCTGGGGACAGTTTTATCGCGAGTTATGCTAACGATTATATTTACAGCTTTGACACATTTAAAGAACGGAGCGACATGGACGGCATTGCAAAAATCAGGATACCAAAATCTTCCGATGCAGAACCCAAGGTTATTTGGGGTTCGCGCTGGGAGGACACTGGTCCGCTCAGTCGCGTTGTGGGCGGCTGTAGGAAAGACGAAGCAGCTGGGTCAGGCGACGAGGGGGCGGGTGGGTCAGCGTCTAATTTGGTGGGTGAGGAAGGATACGACGTAGAGGGTATTAATGCACCTGCACGGGTGTTTAAAGGGCACAGGAACGGGAGAACTGTCATAAAGCAATGCAACTACTTTGGCTACAACGATGAGTGTGTTGTCAGTGGCTCTGATGATGGCCGGATTTACTTCTGGGAAAGTGGCACCGGACGGCTTATCCAGGCTTTGAATGCAGACCACCGTGTTGTCAATTGTGTTCAAACTCCACCAACGCACAACAACCGTTGCCCTCCTTTGCTCCTAGCATCGTCAGGAATAGACTATTCTGTAAAGTTGTGGGAACCCAATAATTCCAAACCAACACACCCTGTCGGCGGCGGCATTGACGCGCTGCATGTTCAACCAGTGTCGGCAACGGAATTTAGCAGTGCTCCTATCGTGCAAGAAACTTTGGGGCAAATAGTAGAACGGAACGAGCAGATGCGGGTTCGGAGCATTGAAAACAATGAATTAAGGCTGCCCCCGTCGGAATTCCTGCAACGAATGATTGCCATAGTTCGGATCCAAAGACGAATGAGAAGAATGAGACAGGAAGGTGGTGGTGGAAGAAAGGAGGAGAATGATGATCAACCTACGGTATAATTTAAATTTATTAGAAGAAGAAAAAAAGAGGAGACGACAACAATTATTATTTTATTATTGAATTTTATTATTATATTTATTATATAATAACATCATCATAGCAAGAAGTACATAGCATTAATATTAATAGTTACTATAGAGTTATTCCTCAATTATTATTATGATGATGATTGATTGATTATTGAGAATGAATACTCTCTTCTTCTCTCTTCTCTCTCCTCTCTCTCCGCCGCTCCGCCGGCGGGGGAGGAGGCAAAATGTTTTGATGTGATGAGATATAGACGAGACTCTTTAGATTATGAATAAAATATTTTATAAAACGAGTAATTCCCGAAGGATCACGTTATCGGGAATTTCTCTACAGTTTGTCCCAGCGTGTTTTCGCCGCGTTGGAGCATAGGCAAATCCCGCTGCCTTTTTATCACAACGGTAGTTCAATCTATTTCAGTTCGGTCTAAGCGAGGGTGGTAATGTCTTTGGAAACCTCCCCCAGTGATAGTGCGTTAGAGACGGGGCAAGGAGAGTCGCAATCGTACGATTGGAGTGCTAGTTATAGAAAATTTGATGCATGGGACGAACCATGTCAAGATGAAGAAAATGCCCGGCGGGAAAAACAGAAAAAAGAGGAGGAACGTGCACGACAGCCATTAGCTTGCAACCACGACCACAGCGCGGAACGTAAAATATGGGAGATGCCGTGGCCAAAGAAAATGGAGTCCATTTTTGACTTTCGGACGGAGGGGAACTACTTTTTTCGAGAAGCCCAGTTCTCCAGGGCAGCACGGAGCTACCACATGGCGCTTACTTACTTAGAATATTGTGTGCCAGACACAGACGAAGAAGAAGGCGAATATAACACTTCCCGTTTCAAGACACATTTAAACTTTTCGTTGTGTATGAAACGGTTAAAGCAGCGCCCGAAAGCATTGATTCACGTGACACAGGCGTTGCAGTATGAGCCAAAGAACGTCAAGGCCCTGTATCATCTGGCACAGTTGTATCGATTGGGCGATGACTTTGATCTAGCATCCCGCACATTAGAAACCCTTGTGGAAGTAGTGGGCCAAGAAAATACGTTTGTCAACCGCGAACGGTTTATCTTGAAGAAATCCTCCAAGGCGTACGCGAAGACGCGACGCGATGTATCGAAAAAAATGTTTTCTTTCGCACGCGGAGGCCAGCAGGGCGAAGTGGAAGGGGACGGCGGCACTGCCACTGCTTCTCTTGCCCAAGACCAAATGGAAAACGAACTCTCTGGAGCAGGCGACTGGATCGTTGGTTCAAAACGTTCTACCAAAAATTTTGTTCAAACCACAAAATTAATCATCCCATCCCAGCAACCACAGTAATTAAGTTGCAACGAGTGAACGATATCCTGTAGAGAAGAAAGAAAAAAAAATATCATAGCAAGCATGATAGAGCAATCATGCAATTCTTCTTCAATCTAAAGATTTTCTGCTTTTTGTACTAGCCGCCATTTATGATAGCCTTGTAAATTTGAATTCAAAACTTTTTGTCTTTTAGTGTCGTAGTTTCGCCTTTCATCAAAGCTAATAAAATAAATCAAACTTCTGAGTCTTAAAACATACAAACTTCTTCGTACGTCGTGTCGTCGTATTCGTATTAATAATACTACTACTGGTATTAAATTGGTGGTACAGGTACATACCGGTACGGGTAGTAGTAATAATTGCATAATATAATATTTAATAATAATAAAGTATAAAAAAATATTTTTTTAAATCTAAAAATAGAAGAAAGAAAGAAGAAAGAAAGAAAGAAAGAAAGAAAGAAAGAAAGAAAGAAGAAAGAACAACAACAAGATGACAATGTTTTATTACCTGGTACGGTATAATACAGGTACCGTCGTAGAATATCTACTGTATAATTAAATATTAATATAGTGTTGGAATGTTGAAGAAAGAATATTGATTTGCTGGTGGTGCGGTGCGTGGTGCCGTTATTAATATTAAATTTAAATTTTTCTTCTTTTCTTGTAATTATAGTATAGAAGAATATATATATATACACCTCCTCCTCCCCCTTTCTTCTATTTTATGATGTGAGTGAATGTAATAATGTAACGGAAAGATTTGAACGAACGAACAAATTTCGTTCTTTTCTAATACGTGTCTGCCCGTGCGTAAGAAAAGAGGCACATTTAAAGACCCCTTTAACAGCAAGTGTACGATACACAGCGTAAGGAATGTTTCGAAGAAGCGATTCGGGCAATCCGTTCTCCAACTTTTCTGGTTTAAATGCCGCTCCAGAGGGTGGGACTGGATTCAGTGGATTTGGCCCCCAGTCTACATCCACCAATAGTTATGTAATAGAAGTAGAGGAAGTCGATGATCATTATGTCGAAACGGCAGAAGCTGTCGAGGAGTCGAGGATTGGACGGAGGAATGATCCATACTACAATGTCACAGAGGTGCCGACAGAGATCAATGGGTTTGACATCGGGACGTTCGGGGAAGAAAGGGCCAGGCGCAGCCTTCACCAGTTAGACAGGCAAATCGAAGAAGTCCTCAGTGAAGTTCCGGGCGAAAGCAAGAAGAAAAGGAAGGAAGCAAAAATAGAGTTCGCCGAACAATTCTCAGACGATGAGGCGGCGCAGCAAGGGCCAGTATATTTTGCAAGATATCAGGGGGCAGGGGGCACGCCGCTCGCACCAAAGGTCGAAGAACGAATGATAGGGTTGATGCAGAAGGCGGGAAAGTACCGGGGGGCGATAGACAAATTAAGCGATAAGTTAAATGAAGCACTTGCCGCAAAGAAGAAACTGGAGGATGAACTAGAATCGACGAAAAATGAGCTTGACGTTGCGAAAATGGTGTCAGGCCAGGGGGGCGATGACTGGAGAAGACGTTTGAATACCACAGGGGGCAACGCAAACGCCGCCCAACAAGCCGCGCTGGCAAGGCAAAAAAGAGAAGAAGAACGCCGGAAAATGTTTTCTGGGCTTGCGGAGGATGAAGATGAGCTGCTGAATTTTGGCACCGACGAGTCCATAAACCCAATAAAGCGCTTCATCGTGCTTTTAAAACGGTGGTGGAAAAGGCACCAACCATTTGGGAGGGACTTACTGATGGTAGAAAGCCGATACGGAAATAGCGTCGGCGCATATTTTATTTTTTTTCGATGGCTGTTCGTGAATGCTATGATTCTCTTTGCGATTCAAGGCGTGTTTATGTTTTATCACGTAGGGAACCTCTACTTGTACGGGGTGCAAAACATTCTGAACGGGACAGCGCCTGTCACGATGGAGCCCGTCCAATGGTCAAAATTTGAAGGCATCGTGCCGTCGTGGGCTTTGTTTTCCAATTACAGTCAAGAAGAAGCGGTACAGTACACGGGCGTTTTGTTCGGCTCCCAGATAATCCTACTCGTGTTTACCATTCAAAAGACGGTAGCCGAAGATCGAAAAAAAAAGGTCTTTGAACAGGTGACAGGAAACTCAAAACAATGGACAAAGCTGACACTGAATGGCTGGGACCATTCGTACACGGACCGGTCCGCATTTTTTGACCAGATGTACCAAGTAGCCGAGCACATTACCGTAAAGCTTCACGAAGATGCAACCAAGGGGGCCGCCCAAGAAAGAAGCAAGCGAGATACATACATACTGTATGCAAAAAGATTCGTCCTGTTCCTCCTTTACATGATTGTTCAAGTCTCAGGCTGGAGTGTAATCATTTACTTGACGGCAAACAGTAGAGCGGTCTCGGGGCAAATTACAGCGCTGGTCGGCCAAGAAATTCCGCTGGACATAGTGCCAATTGCCGTGTCTGTAATTAACGCTGTCCTCCCGGCGGTCATCACAAAACTGACCGAGCTAGAGGGATGGGAATCACAAGGCGATTTTATCAAACAAAAAACGACGAAAATTTTTATGGCGAAAACCTTCAACGTTATTATTCAGTTGTTTTCTTATGCCGAACTGATAGACCCGTACATGTACACCCAGGACGAGGAAGTGTTTGGGTTGAAGCAAACCGTGATTAGAGAGAACACGGAAAAACAATTTACACCGGGCAGCTTTCAGTGCAGAGCAGATCAGGCAGGGAGCCAGATATTTGGTTTAGTTGCTACCGAGTTTGTCATGGGCAAGATACTAGCGCTCGGTGTCCCGTTTGTCAAATATTTGGTGGCGAAAGTGAGAAAAAAGAAATTCAAGAAAGCAGAATTCGACGTTGCGCTGAAAATGATAGGGCTTTTGTACTTTCAGCAGCTGGTGCTCATGTCTCCCGTGTTTTTACCGATCAGTGGGATCCTTTCCTTGCTCTTGTTCTATATTAACTTCAAGTTCGATATATTCGTGCTGAGAAAAACGCAATCCAAACCGAAGAAACCGTGGTCGGCGAAAGATGCCGGCGCCTTTTTCTTGAAATTTTATATATTTTCTATTGGGTTGTCACTTTTTCTCAACCATTCCATTTTGCGAAACCAAACCCAGCCCAAACTGTGCGAGAAACAAATTGCTACTATCCCGCTCGATGAGTACACGTTGTTCCCTGAAGCATACCAGGCGTCTGCCGATTGCCTGAAATTTGCAGCAGCAAATCCAAGCGGCGTTATAATGGTTAGTGGCAACGAAATAAAGATTTCAGAGACTTACCCAGTCCACTGGTGCAGTTGTGCTAGACCATGTGGGCCATACGTTAACAGCACGGTAAGTAAACTCCGAATAAACTCGCTGCCATTCTTTTCTAACCCATATGTTTTCTATTTTACCATCTTCAGTCAATGTACGAACCGGTGGAAACAGTGCTAAAGCGGTACGAGTTTACCACAGTGGCGTTGAATTTAGTTACGACGAATGCACTGATGGTGTGGACGATTGTTATGGGACTGGCGGTTAAATTCTTATTCTTGAGGAATTCGTACACCGTATCGGGGGAAGCTCATCGGGACCGAACTTCAGATTGGGCGCAAGCTCAAGAAACGTTGCAGAGAAGGATTAAAAAGTTGGAAAAGAAAGTAGCCCTCCACGAAATCATGCACCAAGGGGCGTCCTAAACACATGCTTTAAATCGAAAAGTCATTTATCAGATTGTTTGTGTTGAATTTCGTAGTTTAAGTCATTTTATTATTACACCAATGTTTCTTTTCTCTCTAAATAAATTGTTCTCATACTTTTTATTTTTGATTCCTTTTGAGCGCACGGGTTAAAAATTACTGGCGGTAGTTAATTATTTAAAACACTTAATCATATGATGAGATCTTATAATAGTTTAGGGTCAATCAAACTGCTATTTTGCGCCGTTGTCCGGGTTGCTCATCTTGCCCCGGTTGTTGCGGAAGCGCCCGCTTTTTCTTTTCGATTAGTCTGCCAAAACGACCAAAGCCAAACCCAACGCTTTTAAGCCGCTTAATCTGTTCTGCACTTAGCGTTCCAATGTATTTTTTCTTTTCGCCGGGGGTCTCTTTGGCATTTCTATATTTTTTTCTTTGTGCATTGCACCAATTTCCTAAGTTGAGAGGCTTCCTCCCTACACCTTGTGGCACGGCACAACGCTTTAACGGGTCTTTATCAAAACCATGCTGTTCTTTCCATAGAACAAGTGCCGTGAAATTCATTTCCCAAACTTTTGCATATAGATCCCACTGAAAATTAATACTTTCAAGACGTTCAATCTGGTCCGTGCTTAGTACTCCAATGTTTCCGTAAGAACCAGTGTGTGTATTTTTATATTTTTGTCTTTGCTTCTTACACCATATACCTAAGTTCAGGGGCTTCTTCCCTTCGCCGCGGTGTACGACACAAGATCGGGGTGGGTCATAATCATAGCCATTACGCCCTTTCCACAAGTGAAGGGCCTGGAAGTGGTCACCCCAAACTTTAATCCTGGATCCTTTTAACCGCTGCCATGGTTCCGCATTTTTCCATGCGTTTTCCATGTTATTAGAATTACGCTTACACCTTGTCTTGCCAGTGCAGAAAAAAGAAGGCATCTCTGATTGCATTTTTGTTTTTGTATTCATTTAGATCGATTTTAATCATATGATGTAACGAAAAAACTAAAGACAGATATAAGTATAATCTCTTCTTGGAATATATTATTATAATAATAATAATATTATTTTTTTTATTATTTTTTTACATTGTTATATGTGTTGAATGATGGACGCGTGTAGTCTCTCTCCTTATATTATTGTATTAATACTTAACCGGTTTTGTGTCCAGAGAGCCAGAGGGGTGTGTGTGTGTGAACTTTTTTTTAATTAAAAAACTTAGCATTGAATTAGTGTTACATAAAATAACATTGAATAACATATAAAATGACGAAAAAACTTATAGTTTTTGTTTTCACTCTACGCATATAGCATATATTGGACATTGTTACTACTAAGAAGTACAATATTTTAAGTTGTTTTTTTTGCGATAAAAAAATTCAATGATTTTTTATGCGTTAAAATAATAAGTTTTTCCAGCTGTACATGTATAACCCAGGTACATTCATGTGGACACATGTACACCGGTACATACAGTACATGTAGACAAATGACAGAATAAGAGCCAGTAGCAGTGCTATATAAATAAGTTCTTATGCGCCAATGCATACGCCTCGTCACGCTCAGCTTGTCATCGCTCGAGGAATTATTTCCACTGCGTATGGGTCCTCGTCTACCCCACTCTGCAACTCCCGCTTTTCAATCACGTCCCCGTAATTCTTCTGGATCACCCGTTTTGCCGTAATAGTCTTGAGCATGGCCATTTCTCGGCGCTTTTCCATGGCCTCAACCGTGGCACGGTCGCGGGCGCGCTGGTCTTGCTTTTGTTCAAGAAATTTACACACTGCCCGCAACTGCTTTACTTCCTCATTTTTCTGGGACAAATCCCGCGCTTCTTTATCTTTTTTGTAGTTTTTAAATCGGCGCTTAACCTCGTACTCGTCAAATTGGTAACTGGACGCCGCTCGATTGGCGTATTCATACATTGCTTCCCTTATGCGGACGACACTGTCGGCGTGCCATTGCTTTGCTATTTTCTTGTTTTCCTCCCGGTCACTAATTTCTTGCTCGCTCAACTGATCGTATCGTACTGCATGACCATTGTTGTGTTTGCATTTAAAGAAAAATTGTTCAATGGGCAATTCAAAGCGTGCTCTCCAGTTCCCCATCATGCGCGCCCGACAAGTCGTGATGAAACGCGACAGTTTCGCTTTCTGCCAATTGTCCGCAAAACCTAGCTTATGCCACACTTCAAACGCGTCGGGGTACCACAAGTGTGCCTCCATCACTTTATCTTGTATTTCGCCGCAGGTGTATCCGTTTTGAAAAGCAGTAGAATAGGTGTCTTTCGGGGTCCAATTGTTTGACCATTTTGGTTTTAATGTTTCGAATGGGTTGCGCCCGCAATAGAAAGAATCCAATTCCCTTATCAAGGGACCATACTCCGACGGCAGGGCCTTCAGTCTGTTGTTGTAAACGCTCAAAAACTTCAACGAACGCAATTTTGCAAGTTCCCTGGGAAGGGAAGTGAGGCAATTGCCGCTCAGATCCAAATGAGTCAGGGACTGTGCATCACATACCCGGTGGGGAAATTGAAGTAATTTATTGCATGAAAAATCTAGCTTTTCGAGCGACAGCATGTTTCCCACTGTCTCTGCCACTTTCGTTATCAAATTGTTGGAGAGCGATAGCGTTTTCAGGGAAGTCATCCCACCCACAGAGTATGGGAGGGACGTTATCTTATTGTATGCGAATGTTGCCGTTTCAAGTTTGTTTAAACACCCAATTTCTTGTGGCCATTCGCCCTCCATCGCATTCCACGAGCAATCAATCTCTTTCAAAGCGGTGAGTCCCCCGACTTCGGCTGGTAAATGTACAAGCTTGTTCTTTCGAAGGATCAATGTTTTCAAACGCCGCAGCAATCCTACTGATTTTGGTATAAAGGGGATTTCGTTGTAATGTATTCGTAACGTTTCTAAACTGGTCATCCCCCCGATGCCGTGTGGAAGATTGACGATGGAGTTTCTGGACAAGTCTAATTCTTGAACAGTCTCCATGCCCCCAATAGATTCTGGTAAAATGGTAAGGCGGTTGCAAGAAAAGTCCAACCGTTTTAGGCTTCGCATGGAGGCCATCATGTCATCGGGGAGAAACCGTAACCAGTTACTGGAACCATCTACGTATATTAGTTCTGATAAATTCGATATGCCTGGCTGCATTACTTCAATTTCGTTCCATGCAAACTTGAGGGACTTTAAACTGGTACATCCACCAATGCTTCGAGGTAGGTCGATTAGTTTGTTTACACTAACGTCCAGCGTGTGCAAGTGGACTAGTTTCCCAAAATTATCAGGCAGGTTCACCAGCTGATTCTTAAAGCAGATCAACGATTCAAGTGTTGTGCAGTTACAGAATTGCTCCGGAAAAATCATGATTGCGTTCTCGGCAACGTTAAGCTTTTGCAGCTTAACCAAGCGCTCAATTTTTTCGGGGATCATTGACAGTGAATTGTGGTAAAAGTTCATAATTTTCAATTCCGTGCAGTCAAACAACTCATCCGGCATGGACGAAATACTGTTGTAGGAAACATCTAATTTTTTCAGAGACGGCATGTTGAAAAAGCAATTGGTTTCCGGTAGAGCAACCAGTTTGTTCCTGGCCAAGTCTAAAGTCTGCAAAAATGTCAAAATTAGCTTTGCTTTTCGTGGCTTGTAAATGGCTTCGGGGACGACGCGAAGCTCTAGGTTGCGAAATTCAATCAAGTGCTCCCCGCGAGCTTCGCGCTCTGCGTCTTCTCGCTCATTGTTTTGGAGTCGTTTTGCCCTGTGCTCTTTCATAATACGAGCTGCTCGAAGATCTTTTTGTTTTTCGTGCTCTTCCTTTAAACCCTTTTCAATTTTTTCCAGCTTCTTCTGCTCTTGCAGTCGTTCTTTTTCTTTCTTTCGCAAATCCCTCTCAATTTTCCCCGTTTCCCTGCGCGCGACACGAGATTCTTTCGCTCTAATTTCCTTTCTGATAGCCGCTTTCTTTGTCTTTTTTAACCTGGCTTCGTGCCGGATCTTTAAAACTATCTTTTTGGCACCTTCAAATTGATCGTACTCATTAGCTTCTTCTTTTTCCAGAAGAATGCGCAGGGTTTGAATATTTTCCATCTTTATCTTTTGTTTTACCCATGGGAGATTACTGCTTGATCGGGCTGGCACATACTTTCGAATTTCGATTTCATGTTGTTGGTCGCATACGTGCAGCCAAAGATCCCTGAATTCGATGAAGTCCAAACTGCCGGACTGGTCCAAATCGTGTTTTCTAAATATATGTTGCAGCGATTGTTCATCTTTCTCGACTTGCAGCGCGTGCATCAATTCTACAAATTCTATTTCGTCTATTTCGCCCCTGTGCTCTTTGTCAAACGTTTCAAAAGCATCGACGGGGCTGATGATATGCGATGGTGTTAACATGTCGTTGATGTGGTATGCAACTTCGAATTCGGCACAGTCGATTGAACCGCCCCCGTCCAGATCAGCAGTTCTAAACAATTTGATAATCCGGGATTCTGTAAGGAACACCCCGAGAAACTCTAAGCATTGGCGAAATTGGAAGACGTCAATTTCGTCAGTCGAGGGTTTGAACCCCAGGCTGTTGAATGCCGCGGCGCACTGCCGCTTCACGTCCCTTAAGCTTAATGTATTTTTCTCTGTTGAAATAGCATCCTCCCGAATTTTCTTTTCTTTGGCCATTTTTTCTTTCCCCCGCTTTCCAGCTTCAGTGTATTGTTCCAGGTTGGTGGGCTTCTTGAGCAGCGCGTAACAAAACATACTCGCTTCCGATGTCAACGGTTTTTCGCCGCACGGCTTCGCAAAAAACACAGCTTTCCAGCTTAAAGGATCCTTTCCGTGCACACCCTCTTTGTTTTCTCCTAGCTTTTGGGTGACATGGCTCCTGTTTGTAACCTTTGGTCCCATAAAAGCACCGTCTGGCTCTCCTACGTCAATCTTCAGTCGGGGGTACCCTTTGCCACCCCCGACACTAAAAGTTTTTGTTATTTCTATACCATCGTAAGGGTCTAGGTACTGCTCTCCAACCCTCTTGCACTTCTGCCCGAGGTAAACGTGCAAATTATGCTTCCCTGAATTTTGTATTTTGATGTTGATAAAGTCCATATAAAACTCGGTCCCTTGTTGAACAATTTGAACGAGCCCAGACCCTATTTTGTTGGTCAACTCATCGGCGTGCTGTATGAGGCCCTCCCGCCGAATAACCCTAGCAAATGGCATTAGGCTCACGCCTTTGTACTGCAGCCGATCTTACACTTAATGCATATATACATGAATATTTACATAGTTGAAAAGGCCACCTTGATTTCTTCACCACGATTTCAATTTTGTTTCAAACACTGCCAAAGACACCTACAGAGAATGTAAGAATGGAGAAAAAAATGTACCTATACTGGCTGCGCTGGAGGAATAATAAATAATAAACACATAATAATTAATATAATAATCATCACATTCATTCTTCGTCGTACTGTCATACTACAGTAATATACCAGCAAACAACAGCAAAAATAAAAAAATACAATACAATACAAACACAGCAAGTACTTCAGAATA
>JACKZZ010005893.1_pt1 | contig 12076 bp, 3 predicted proteins | sample 8027871 | NCBI WGS metagenome assembly JACKZZ01 (sample SAMN15724774, study PRJNA655200) | protist metagenome | isolation source: fluorescence activated cell sorting (FACS) single amplified genomes of... | place: USA: West Boothbay Harbor, Gulf of Maine | collected 2000-07-19
AAGCTAGGTCCAGATTGTTTTTATGAAGAACCCGTGGAATGCTGAATGCATAAAAATGCGTGCGAAATTTGACCCCATCTACTCCGTCGAAGTATCCCCACCGCAGAAAACTTTACCCCAGGCACCAAGGTTTCAGATATGAACCCATGGCGAGAAAGTATAGAAAGATACTCACTGAAACAAATATGTGCTTTTGTAACGTTAAGTACTGGATTTCTAGCCCCGGACGAGGGACAGAAAAATAGCGAGCCCAGGGTACGGTGCTGTGTGTGCGTGGTTTTATGTTTTATGGAGTTAGAGTGTGCTGCCTGTTTCAGATTGGTGCAGGGCTGTCCAGAGTCAGCATGCCACCCTTGATGATCGCCTGTAGCAGCAAAAGGCGTGCACCAACCGTCTTCAAATGTGTTTGGCACGTTTTGGACGCCACTTTGGATCAGCCCGGCACGGCAATGCAGACCCGTCACGGCTTGGTGTTTCATGCTCTGTAGTTTTTCAAATACATGTATTTTTTGGGGATTTGTTTTAACTAAAATTGGTGGGTGGGGATATGTGCAGGGAGAACTGTTCTCCCTGGCTAAACACGCTATTCCAAAAAATCCGTATGTTGTGATTATGGATTTTGAAATGATGTGAGTTGCGGCCCCGCATATCGGGTCGAACCATGCGCGGGGACCAACGGATGTAATGGGCTTCCCGCGCGTCGTAGTAGAATGCCTTCTCGCGTTGGCGCGGCACACACGCGGATGGACCGCGATTGAAATTGTGAACCTGCACGAGGTTGGCAAGGCGGAGGCGAGCGAGCCCCCGCGCGCCCTCCACGCCGATGGACCGGCGGATGAGGGCCTTGAAGGTTTGCTTGGCCTCCGCCAGGCTGTTTGCACCCATGAGGCGCCATTTGCTCTCGGCCGCCCGAGTCGCACAGCGAGACACCAACACGTCCATGTTGTCTTTCACCTCGCCGAAACCGCCAACCGCCAGACCAAAGACGGGGCCGAATTGAAGCAGACGTCGCTCGATCGGACCCTGAGCTCCTGCGTGCGTGCCGCACCACCGTCGGTCGAGCGCCTGGGCTTTCCGGATATAAACGTTCTGGATGAGGCGCACACGTGCATAGTACACTAACTCATGCGTGTCCAAAATCTCATGAAAATATCCAAATCTTTTCCGTGAAAGAAAGAATGAGGGCTACAGCCTCCCTCAGAGCATTGGCCAAATCTTGCACTCCTTGAATTTTTTGCGCTTTCGCCCAACTTTGCATGTTTGCGGACAGCGTGTTTTGAGGAGCCGCGGCTTGAGATTGTGCGGCCGCCGCGCCTCGCTCTAGCCCGGATTGTACAGTGGTCGTCTTTTCATGAGGAAGAACAAGTCCCCCATTATTGGACAAACTCGGAAGTGCCAAAAAGGCGCACCCCCCCTCATCTCCGGAAAGTGTGCCCCCTGTGGGAGTTTGGTTAACTCCGTCCATCTCTGCGATGCGATTTCAATCTCTCTTTGAGCGCCTGGATGTCGCCCTCTTCGTCGTTGCCCGTGCCGACAGACGAGTGTCTGTTGTGAAGTCAGAAGGCCGGTCGCATTTAGCAAGGACATAATGCTTAGTGTAAAACGTAGGAGACAAATATAGGCGAGCCCTCATTCATTCATTCACATTCATTCAATGTTTTGTGTAATGTAAACTCGTACTGTATCTTGAAAAAATGGGGATGATGGAATCGAAATTTGGTGTGCCGTGTACGTAGTCTATTTGTTCTCACGGCACAACGTCTGCATCCTCGGGCAGGTACCACAAAGTTTCGCCTTCCCCCGCCTCTGGCACATAGTAATCGTCCCCATCGTCAGTTGTAAACTTTGAATACCGTTTTGACTTCCGCGTTGGCCCAGTTGCACATACGCCGTCCGTGCTTGCATCCTCCTTTTGCCCCTCTGCTTCGTCTTTCTCCCACGTGCTCTCTCCTGTCACTTCGTTGTGCAAGTAAAACCGCGCGCTGGCGTCGTCAAACTCCCTGATCCAAACTGAAGTTGTCTCGCCAGCCGCCGTCGCCCCCTCCGTGAAGATCGGGTCGTTAGACCCTCCTTCCACCAACTCTGCTGCCGCGCACGCACTTGGTTTCACGCCTTTGCCCCTGTACAATGGATTTTCGAGATTCGCAATCGATTGAGGTGTTGTTCTGCCACGACTCTGCAGAGACCCACCACCCAGGGCAGCCGCCACGGAATTGACAGTCGTCAGCTCAATCCCCGTCTCTTTTCCGCTCGCTGCATGCGACGGTGCATGCGACGGTGCGACTCGCTCCTTGAACCTGTGGCTCTGTTTCCCCGTCAACGAATGCTTCCTCAAGCCAATACTTTTCATGCGCCGGCGCACTGATGTGACGACTTTGCTAGATTTGTGCTCAAAAATGCACTCTGCAATCAACTGAAGGAACAACCACAGCATGACGCACACGTTTATGACCGCCACCACAAACGAAAGAAACACCACAAAGCCTTCGTCACCTGGCGCCTGTGACGCAAAGATCAATGTCCCGCACCACATCGTTGCCCACAGAGAAAACAACGCAGTCAGCTCGAGGTGGCCCAGAATCTTGTGCCGCTGGGTTACAATCCGATACGGTTCGCCCGAAATCTCGAGCGAGATGCACACGAACAAGATGAAGAGGACCATTTGAGCTTGCCGCTGCGTGCCAATGCTCCTCCCAAAAACACTCAGCGCCACAATGCTGATTTTGCGCACGGTCAGGACAATCTCCCAATAGTACGACGTGTCGTCGTAGGCCGAGAAGAACAGGCCATACCTCACCTTGACTCTGCGGCGGTTCAGACCGCCTTGCATGCGACGGTTCCGCCGGAGAAAGAACAGCACAAGCAAGGGCAGACCAACAACGAACACAGCGAGCTGCGCGATGCCAAGCGTCAGCACGGCGGTCATATGTGCATCTGTGTAACACGGATGTTCCATATCCACCGCCAGGTACTGCACGCCTGCAATAGACTTGCAGTCAAAAATTTGGAATGCCTGCTTGCAGAGCGTGGGGAAAATCAAGTAAACGACAACCGTGACGGTCACGACAAATTTGTCCTTGGGGCTGCTAGGGGGTTTTGCGTCCTCCTCCTTCTTCTCGCCGCCACTGGCGTTTGATAGGGAGTTTGTCGTCCACTTTGTTACGCCCGTCTTTTGGTTGTACGAGTACCGACGGCCTTGGTGCGGTCCCTCCTCTGTCGAGGTGTGATAAGAGATTGCCCTTTTTGCAGCATTCGCCTTGCCTTTGAGCATCGACGCCATGCGCAAAGTCGTGCCGAGAGACAACCGCCCCGCGTTGATATTGCGGGTCACATCAACGCCCCCTGGCGGTCGTGCCTTCCTTCCCCCACTTTTGCGCTTCTTGGCGAAAAAGGGGGTCTTTTTCACACATCCATACACAAACCAAAATATAAATGAAAAAAAGACCGCGACAAAGGGCATCGCGGCAAACCCGGCCTGTTTGGAGTAGAACAGCTGCGCAGCAGACGACGAGGTCGTGACACAGTCAGGGTTGATCAGCGCTTCTCCGACAGTCGACACGGCACTCTGAAATTCAAAGAGGGTTTCCAGTTGGCGGGGCCAACGGAGAGGAAACGCCTGCGCGAGCGCGGCGACCTGCAAGTAGTTCAAAATAATCTTCTGAACGGCAGACGAGAGAGTTTGCTTGCCGGCGTCTCTGATGGTGCTGCCAACGATAAAGACGAGGACAAACAACGCGACAATGCACCCTAACGCCATGAGACCCCAGTTCTGTCCCGAGTCGGGGCATTTCGTGCAGCGGCCAATGCCAAGCCTGCGGCTCGTGGCATTGCACGTGTGGCAGAGCCTTGACGTGTTGCGAAATCCCAAGGCCACAGAGCACGTGGTCGTTTGATTGTTGTCTTTTTCAATCATGGCCAAGTCGACGCGACTTTCCGAGTAGAAGCGATTTGCCAGGGCTCTGTTGGGCGCGCCAAGACACGCCGGGGGGTACGACGTGCATTCGACAAAGGCCGCCGTGGACTTCCAGGACGCGTTGCCAGCACGATCAGCCACTGGTATTTTCCACCAACCAAACAGTGGGCCGAGGCTGCTCCATGCAGTCTCGGCGCTTTCCCCGCACGCACCACCGGGCGGGCACGGCTCGCACGCATAGTCGCCCGGGTCGTCGCTCGTGTCGTTTAGATACTGTTCGCTGCTGCATCGCAAAATGTAGTTGAGGTCGCGACACAAGGCCGATCCGTTGGCGGGGTTTCCATCGCTGTCCTTTACGTAATCGTACCCAGACGGGCACTGTTTGCAGGCGAGGCTCGGCTTTGTGTTTTGATCCTGGAACCAGCCCGCGGGGCATTCCTCGCACGCTGTTCCAAGCGTTTTGGTGGCTTTGCCCTTTTCACAGACGTCGCACGCGGTCTTGCCCTCGTCGCTCGACCAGCCAGCGGGGCAGAGTGCGCAGGCGTGGGTTCCATTGTCAAAGGTGCCAGGAGCGCACGGACTCGTCTTGTTGCACACACCATCCTCGCTGCAATCAATGGCCGTCCAACCTTTGGCGATGACAACCGATGAGGACCCACCGGCAGCGATGGAACCAAAGGCTGGTTTGATGCAGTTGGCTTTGCCCTCCTTATCTTGAAGCCACCCACTGGGACACGTGGTGCACGTCGTGGAGGCATTCAAGCGCGCGTACTTGCCCGGTGCACACGGAAAACAGTCGACCGATCCTGGGTTGGAGGCATAATATCCTGGCGGGCAGGGCTCCCGTCCGTGGTCCGCCCCGGCACACTTGAAGCCCGCCTCGCACTTTAACGTCGTGTTGGAAGCGTTGCTGTATGATCCGCGAGGAACGACCGTGCACACTGTCGAACCGTCCTGGACATTTTCATAGCCGGCGGGGCACGTGCTGCACGTCGTGTTGCCTTCGAGTGCTTGAAAGGTTCCCTCTGTGCATTTGGTGCATGCGGTCGAGGCGGTCGCGGCGAGCGCGTTGGAGTGGCGACCGGGACTGCACGAGATGCATCCAAGGATATCTAGTGCGCCTTCTGCAGACGAGTACTTTCCTCGCGGACAGTTTCTGCACGCGGCCGTCTCGTTGGGTTGGCCTGGCCCACCGCCACCCCACGTGCCTTTGGGGCAGGGAAGGCATTTTGTGCGGGCGGGGTTGGAAAATGTGCCCGTGTCGCAACGCGAACAGTTGGTGCCGGGCGATGTGCTCACATTGCCAGGAGCGCACGCCACGCATGCGCGATTGCCTACTAGGAGCCCTCGCATTTGCTTGCCCGCGACGCAGACACTACACACGGTTTGCCCCTTGCGACCATCCGTAAACATTCCCGTTCTACAGCTCTTGCACGCAGATTGCATGGCATCTTCATTGAACATGTCTTGTGGGCACTCGGAACAGTTATTGGGATGCTTATTCCCTGTGCTTGCAGAAAATGTGCCTGGTGGGCATCTATTGCAACCAGACGCCGACTCTACGCCCGAGGCGGCGGAAAACGTGCCGGCTGGGCAAATTCTGCACGCTTTGGTCTCGTTCAGCCTGACTGCCGCCGTCAAGCCAGTCTCTCCGTGCTTCCCCGCAGGACAAAAGACACAGCTTGTGGCTTCTTTCCGAGTTGTCGTGTTGTAACCGCCAGCGTACTTTCCCGGCGTACACGCTTGGCATTTGCGCTGTCCGTACATGCTTGACCACCCCTCCGGGCAAGATTTGCAGATATAATCGTGCAAGTATTGTCCGGCAGTGCACGCATCGCAAAAGGAGGATCCGACGTCGGATGTTTTTCCAGAGAAGCAGTCCGAACACGTCTCGGCGGATGCGCTCGCACTCATCTGACCGATTGCGCACAAACTGCAATTGGGCATACCGGTTTTGTTGTTGTATCTGCCGGGTAGGCACGGCGGGCACGACGCCTGCTTGTCCTGCTCTTGGTAGTAACCATTTGGGCAATCCTTGCACTTGGTGGTATCTTTATCACCGGGACCGCGGTATTTTCCAACAGCGCATTTAGTGCAGTTGTCGCCGTAGGTCCCAGCGGGACAATCGACGCACGAGGCGGCGCCGGTGAGCCCTTCCGTGCTCGAACCTGAGCCACATGGGTTGCATTCCTCCCTGCGTGTCGTCTTTGTGAAAAAACCCTCGGGACATGGAATGCAGCGTGTCGTGTTCATCGCATCTTGGTACGTTCCGGGCACGCACGGCAGACACAACGTCGTGCCGTTCTTCACTTGGTACTCGCCCACGTTGCATGCGATGCAGGCGTCGGTCGAGTCGACTTCGCCGTAATACCCCGCAGGGCATTCATCACAGTCGTCGCCAAACCGCCCCGCCGAGCAGCCGATGCACGAGGACGCACCAGGGTCCGACCATTGTCCCGTGATGCAGGCAAAACATTTGCTCAACGTTGTTGTGTTGGCAAACCAGCCTAGTGGGCAGCTTTGGCAGCGGGAAGTGGCGTTTTCCCCAAACATGCCGCGCGCGCAGGGTATTTGTGTGGTGGGGCCGGAGTTTTCCCAGCCGCTGTCGACGTCAACGCATTGGCGTTGCCCTGATCGGTCCTGATATTGCCCATGTTTGCAGAAGGTACAATTGTCGCGGTCGTTGTTTCCCGTTTGCGAAGAAAACGTGCCTGGCGGGCAGTCGTTGCAGTCGTCCGCCGACTCGAGGCCTGCGGCAGACGAGTACGTGCCTGCGGGGCAGTCCTTGCATTGCACCGCTGCACTATGCCGTGTTGCGTTACTCCATTTGCCGGGGCCGCACAGCTTGCACCCTGTGTTGTCGGCATTGGCATATGTGCCCTTGCCACAAGCACTGCAGTTGGCTCCAGGCACTGCGCTCACATGACCAGGAGCGCAGACCACGCACACGCGATTGCCCAGGGATCCATTCATTTGCTTGCCCGCGTCGCAGATTTTGCAGATAGTTTTTCCGGTCGCGTTGTTGGTATGCTTTCCGGCTTTGCAGGCCGTGCAATTTTTCTGCTGCGACTCCAAATTAAATGTATCCTTTGGACAATTCTGGCATTGGTCTAGACCAGCAATGTTACCATATGTTCCCGGAAGACACGGCAAACAGTATGGTTTTCCTTGAAGATCTTGGTACATGCCCTCTGAGCACTTATCACAAGACAGCTTGCCTGCTACTTCTTGTTTCCATCCTTTAGGACAATTCTTGCAGCTGATTGACGCCGACTGATTGAACGTAAATTTTCCCGACGGGCACGGTGAACAAAAGGCTGCACCTATCTGATTGAACGTCAGCTGGCCGGCTGGACACTGAGCACAGTCTGTCGTAGTATCGTGGGTATCGGCGGCATCGTCCGCACCGAAGCCATTGTATGTATTTATGGGGCACTTTACGCAAGACCCCATGCCAGTCATTGTGGCAATCTGACCGATATCGCAGACTTGGCATCGCGCTCCGGGAATGTGGTTCAGTGGTTGGTACTGTCCCGGTTTGCACGCAGCGCAGGGGATGGTTGATGATATGACCTCGAAGCCACGGCCGCAGGTATGACATTTTGCGCCGCTGAGAGTCCTATCATAGCTCTGATACCAACCGGGTTCACAAGCCGAACAATCGGTAGACGACGTATTGAACTCAAACCCAACACTGCAGTTGGCACACTCTATGTGAAGCATCCGATCCGCTCCTATATCCGAGGCGAAGCGTCCTGGCGGACACGATCTACACTCAGAAATACCTGAAACAATAACTGTTGGTTGAAATGTCCCAGCACTGCAAACCGTACACACGACGACGGGATGCATACTATGCATGAATGTCCCAGGGGCACATCCCGGAATGCACTCGGAGAGATTCTTGGCGCCCTCTGTCAACGTAAACCTGCCAGTGTAGCAGAATTTACACTGGGCGAGCGACGTCAACCCTTCGTCTTTGGACCATTTGCCCCTCGTGCAAAGTGAACATTGGATATCTGCGCTGAGCCCCGATTGATTCGAATACTTTCCAGGCGAACATAGTCCGTCGCAGGCCACGTCGGCAAACAATTGCCCGGTCGTATTCGACGAGGCAAATCTGCCTGGTTCGCAGCTTGAACATTCGGCGTCAGATGTCAGCCCCTGCTGGATCGAAAATCGACCTGCAGAGCATCGGCCCGAACACTCTGAGGCTGAGGTAATGCCGGATCGGTTCGACCACCATCCAGCAGGACATCGTATGCATGATCTGGTGCCGAGCTCTGAAAACGTGCCTGCTGGGCATCCAAACTCTGTGTAGGGGCAGTCTGTGGCGTCAAGCACAGAGAAACCGGGCCTTTGAAATTGGCCCAGCGGGCACAGCTGGCATGCTGGTGTCGCGTCGAGGTAGTTTCCACGCGGACAGGCGCGGAGCGTATTGCAAATGGTATTCCCCGGGCCTGCCAAAGTGAATAGATTGGATTTGCTCACACTTGGGTTGGCGCCGATTGATGCCCAGCCTTGGCCGCACAAGTGGTTGTGGCTAAAGGCGGTCGCTGCGTGGAACATATCATTAATGTTATTGGCACTACTAACATCCCAAAGCGCCAGAGGCTGATTAAAAGAGGCACAGCTCTGAAACATTCTCTCAAACCTCGTGACCGACGACGTTTGCCACATGGTGATGTTAGAATTGAAATGCTGGAGCCCAGCAAACATTTCGTACATGTCGCCTGTGCTCGACGGCCTCCAGTTCGCCATGTCGCCATTGAAGACTGTTGCATACTTAAAAACTTGTATATAAGAAGTGGTCACTTTAGTCACGTCCCAATTTCGGAGCGAAGCATTGAAACTGGACGCGCCATGAAACATATACATCATATTCGTGGCCGCCGATGTATCCCAACCACCCAGAGGCTGATTAAAAGAGGCACAGCTCTGAAACATTCTCTCAAACCTCGTGACCGACGACGTTTGCCACATAGTGATGTTAGAATTGAAATGCTGGAGCCCAGCAAACATTTCGTACATGTCGTCGACCTTAGATACGTCCCAGTCTCGAATGGCCCCGTACGAGTCTAATCCATTCCATGTTGTTGCCTCGAAATTTGGGCAAGTTCCGCTAGACGCTTCCGACAGGCAACTTGATTTCGCAGAAGCTAGAGCTGAAGTGTCTGCAGCAATAAAGGCGGCCTTGGCACGATGACCGCCCATGACGATGGTTAATGCCAAAACGACCAAGACCGGCGCCATCCAGTCTCTGCTCTCAAACTGCGCACGCCTGTGCCTCGTCTGGACCACCTTTTCTGTCTCTGTCGTTATATTTCCCATAATCGCATGTTCGTCCAGCACGCGAGTGCGGCGTTGCACATCCTCCGGAACATCCCTGTCATTCTTTTTGGCGCTTCTTCTCAAGCAGAAGTCAACCGTAACCTGCATGTACTTTTTGCCTTTGGCCAACACGCCAATCACGGTCAGAGTGTATGCAATCAACACTGAAAACATGGCATTAGTATCTAATTTTTGACGCAGCTCGCTTTTGTACACGTCTTCTCTCATCTCGAAACGAAATGCTATGAAGTGCTCTCTTGCCGTGTTTCTGGTGTCAACAGGACTGAACACTGGCTTGGTTCCTCGCCAAAACAATTGCAGGCCGAAAAGTGGTTTATCAGAATTGTCCTTGGCCCGTGTATTTGTGGCATTAAATTGATTGTAGTAGCTGCTACGAATGGTACCAAACTTCAAAACTGACGGATTATCGCGCGCACCTGCAAGGGAAGAAGAATTTCCAGCAAACACGTTTCCAAAGCGGCTGGCGGGGATATTTGGACTCCATTTTGATGCGGTAACATGCCACTCTAGCCACTGAAAGTATTTTCCGGCAGTGCAATTCGTGCACACACTCTCAGATATTTGTGCAATTCCGAAATCAGAATAGCGGCCACGCGAGCACGCCTTGCAAAAACTAACTTGGGTAAATTGGTCCTCGCTACCAAAGTAACCAGAGTTGCACGCACAAAACAAGTGCTCAGTGTCTGAAGACACTACTACATGCTTGCTACAATGTGCGCGATTCAATGCTGATAGGCAAGCGGCAGACACCATCTCGTCGCATTCGGTCCGTGGAGTAATCCCAACAATTTCCCCAGGTACAAACATGGTGTCCAAAAAGAAAAGCTTCGCTTCGGAACGAGTTGAGTATATGTTGCCGGTGTTTTCATACCCAACGTTTCCGCCAAAAATAATATCAATGAGGAAGACGGAGCTTGTAGGACCTTCGATTCGGATGGCTCCACCCTTGTGTTGGTCGTTACAGTTATTCAAGCACTGAGGACAATTGCCACAACATGACGAGCAATAAATACAATTGTTGGGAACTGTACGCTGACAATAACCGCAATTTCGGCACCCACCATCTTCATTTCCCACCCACCCACCTCGTATGGCCAAGTTCATCAATAAGAGATCACCTCCCGTATCGCCCAAGAGGAAATGCCGCCTGTCACCCCCGCGTTCGAGACCAGGATGGTCAGTTCCATCTTGCCCAAAAATCTTGAGCGTCTGTCCAGCATGCAGAGTCATCCCTGCGAATGCGCAACTTTCTTGAATGCTATTATTATTATTAGAATTAGTTAGCATTGAAAATGTTGGGCATGCACTAAGACGGCGCGCTGAGTCTCTTGCTATAAGTTGCCGCTTTCGATAGCTACTGCGTAGTTCATCCCGCACTGCTTGAAATTCAGACTCAGGGAGGACATGATCGATAACAATAACTGGGGGTTTCGTATTGCCAACGTGCGCGATCGAGGTGTCGGTTTGTGCTCTTGCCTGTGCTAGCCAAGTTGTTAGCATTAGCATTGACAGGCACCACCCAAATATATGCCGAGACCGAGGCCGAGACCCCTGAGAAGACCCATTGCCGAGGTCCCGGACGTCTTGGTGCCCTTCGCCCTCCTGCACGAAAATCTTGTCGGCAGCGTAGCCGGCGGCAAAGGCGTCCGACGATGTCCGTCTCTTCTTCAGTGTTTTCGTCCCCGCCGGGCCGTGCCCGTGCGAAAGCATTGTGGGGAACTGTATTGCGTTCTTTTGCCTCACGTTTGCCTGCACAGAGCGGCGCGTCTTTGCCTGCGATGGTTGCGCCACAGTGGTCTGCTTGGGCTGCAACATAGTGCTGGCCTGCTTGGGAACTACATGCCCTGCAGCAGACTTGCCAGTATGGCCGCGAAGAACGGCGACACGACTTGCCGCGGGGAGCGCCAAAGACTTCTGCGCGTGCGCCCGGTCATTTGCCTGCGCAGAGTGGCGCGCCTTTGCCTGCAATGGTTGCGCCACAGTGGTCTGCTTGGGCTGCACCACTGTGGTCTGCTTGGGCTTGAGGGGGGGGAAAGTCCCAGGGCCGGGCCCAGAGGAAGCCCCCAAAGGTGTACGGGTACGGGTCCCGTTGGGCGTCCACGCGGCGGCTGGTGCGGCTTGTGGAGCAGCGGCTGGAGGTGCGCGCGGTGGCGCGCGCAGTGGTGCGCGCGTGTTCGGCATGGTGTTCGGCATGGTGTTCGGCATGGTGTTCAACGGGTGTTGCGGTGTTCAGCGCGGACGTGAAAAACACTTGATGTGCGCTTTTCGCAGGGTCATAGTACTTAACATTAGGAGAGTCAGCCAGCAACGCTCTCGCAAAGGAGCCATCGCGCCATCGCTCCCTACGGCAGGCACTTGCGGGCCAGACGCAGACGTGCATGCAGTTAAATGAAATCAGAAGGCCGCGGCCGGTCGCATTTATGAATGAATGAATGAATGAGGGCTCGCCTCCACTCCAGTTCAGGTACCCCCACTGCGCTGCGTCCCAATCTTAGTCCCTATGGTTTTGGACCGCTCTCACAATCTTAGGATGGTACGCGAAGGAAGAACGAACGTAACTATTTTAGTTTAAGCAGGAGTTGATTCATCATGCTCGGGGTCATCACTACCCGGTCCAGCCGTATGTAATGAGAATGAGAATTACTAGACGTAAACGTAAACGCCTCTTCTGCAAGCTGCAAGTACTGTACCGCCGCCAAGCATGCGATATTCGGATGACGCACCGCCAAATCGTTAACCTTTGACGATCTTGCATCCGGGGGCGAATGCGCTACTGGCGACGGACGTCGATGCTGGAATGGTCACCGAAAC
>JACKZZ010009148.1_pt1 | contig 12072 bp, 1 predicted proteins | sample 8027871 | NCBI WGS metagenome assembly JACKZZ01 (sample SAMN15724774, study PRJNA655200) | protist metagenome | isolation source: fluorescence activated cell sorting (FACS) single amplified genomes of... | place: USA: West Boothbay Harbor, Gulf of Maine | collected 2000-07-19
CCTTCAAGATTAGCATGGGAACCTCCAGGCTGTAAATGATCCATCATAAGCATAATTCCTTCAATTGGACAGTGTTCAATATTGCACCTTAGTTGACGTTGGATTCTTGTCAATCCTGAATTCGGGATTTCGGAATTTTTCGGAATATCAGGCTGCATTTGATATGGTGGTTGGCACCATGCTGTAATGAGCTCTGTTGGTATATGATCTAAGTTTCGTAAAGTATTAAAGGCAGCAGTAAATAAATGAGAATGTCCAACTGGTCTGAGGGGGGAGTTAACAGAAAGATGACTATTCTCTTCTCGTACTTTATAAACCTCCATATCGACTCGGTGCAGGCAAATGCGATATAGAACTGATGACATACACCGACTAGAAAGAAAAGTAACACGATCCCTTACTATTGACCAGTTCACATCAGATGGGTTTAGATTTATCATTTGGGCCCATTTATCTAGATCTTTCTGCTTCGTATTTAATTGATGCATGAGATGCAAAGTGAATGCCCACAAACTCCCAACACAAAAGTCACTATGCTCCAAACCAGGTGGTGTGTTTTGTACGACGCCAGTAGTATTCGCATTTGGCGCCTCATACTTAAAGAACTCTAACCCAACCCATGGAGGAGGTAAGGGGGAAGGCCCCTTGTGATCCGGATGAGTAGAGTAGATGATAGCTGATTCGAATACCATTCGAGAAGCTAAGGCTAAGATGGTATCATTAGCAGTTAATTGAGGCATATCTCGAATGACCACGAATAGATCCTTACTCTGTTGAGTGCTATGCTCGTTACTCCATCCATTCTTTGAAAAATCACATTCTTTCATCAGTTTGAATTGATCTAGTACTGGTTTTAAATATGTATCTGGTTGTGATAGTTTATCATTTTCTAGCCATCCAAATATCCATTTTGTTGGTTCTCCCTTACCGTGACCTGCAGTAAACTTTAAAGTACTAATTTCTCCTGTTAATTTATTATCTGGACTCCCAAATATAACATATCGTGGAGTACCAAGCCAACCAACAAGGTCATCAAGAAAACTTGGGGTCATAAATACTAACAAATCAGCAGAATAACAATTTTTAGGGGTTACCTCAGAGGGGGGGTGATCAGTATTAGGTTGCCATACCGTCAGCATTTTACTCGCCACTCGCTTCTTTTGATTTCTCGTAGCAATGGCAGTTCTAAATGTACCCATATAATACAAAAATCGTCGAGATACAATATCATAATTAAGATCATTTTCCATACTATGACTCCTGCCAGTTGAAAAGAGATCCCACAAATAAAATGCGTAAAACGGTGAAAGTGGTTTGAAATCTTTACTGAAAGTGATATCTTCATGCCACTGCGAAAGATGTCTAACATGTGCCATTAACCCATAAGCACAACCTTCATTGAATACTGCACAATAATCACTCTTCATGATAGATAAAGGAGGAAAGATGGTAATACTCTTGAAATGAGTAAAAGGAAAAAGTCTGCTGGCATGGGTCACGTTATATCGAGTATTGCTTCCATGGGTACCAACAAAAGGAGATAACATAGATATTGTGCTTTCATCTAACCCAGCGATGTTTAATGGAATGTGTTCGATTAATTCTGCGCCTAGTATTGGGTTTCGCCACATAACAGCATAAATGAGTGTAAAATAAGCCCCTGATTGCCCTGACGTAAGCACTCCCCCCCCACCATTGGTTAATAGTACTGCCTCTAAAAACGAAAGAGCGGTATTTCTTGTTTTCTCCTTACTTTGAGCGTCAAAGCATGATTTCCAGCTTTCAGGAGCAGGATCAGGACTCAAAGCTTCCCAATGCGCTACTTTAAGCATAGACAGATAGTTAATGAATTCCTTGAGTTCACGAGATAATTCATGATGAATATTGACCTTCTCTAGAGCGTTCTTTGCAAGTAATACAAGTGCCATGCTCTGTTGTGCTGTTAAAGAAGGAAAGAAGAAGACTCGTACAATCAACTGTAATGGAGGGGAGTAGCGTGCAGGAATTCTATTCGAACCATGGGCATTGTTGGCTTCTAGTAAAGAAAAATAACCCAGACCACCAAAATAGTCGCATTTTAATTGTGATAGTAGGAATATGCAGCGCATTATAATATCAGAAAATTTGTCAACTAACGATCCATCACTATTGGCAATAGTAGTAGTAGTAGCATTAGGAGTATAAAACCCCAAAAGTTTTACATTCCCACGCTGCTGCTCTAGACTAAGACCATTAATGAGCTCATACGTGAAACTGGGAAACACTAGAGCAGAATCACGAAAAGACTGTACAGCTTCAACAGACAAGGAGTGGTATAATAATTCTGTCCCATCCCAAAATTCCTGAAAGATTGATTCTTCATCAGCAGTTACATGAGCGTGTTGATCAATCGCATCATCTGAATCATACCCTCCTCCAGCACCTGCCCAGCCATAACCGCTCATTCTCAATCTATCCCTCGCCACCTTCTCGGCTGCTGCCCTTATAGAATCTTGAAATTGACTATGAGCAGAGCTAAATATATTCCTACGGCTGGCAGGCAATAGTGAAGCGAATTGGAATCGACCTTCGTTAGCTTTTTTCTCAGCTACCCATTTATGATCTTTAAAATGAGCGTTTCGATGTGATCGCCACATCACACAATCAGCGGCGGGGATTTGACAAACAAAACAGTAACAAGTTTGACAGAATTTTCCATTAATTTCTTCTTTATAAGCCATACCATTAGGGTAAGGATGAAATGGGTTTTGAGGACAAGATTCGCGCGGGTGCGCGAGATTGACAGCACTAAACATGTCCCCACCAACACACTCCACTTTATCATCATCAACATCCACGATTTCCATCTTCTTTTCATCATTTTTTCCATCTTCTCCTGCTGCTCCACGCACTTCTATTACTTCATCCGGCAACACGTCTGCTTCACCGAAAGCTTTAGGTGCAAAACCAAACTTTTCCTGTTTCACTTTGATAGGGTTTGTAACTTCCTTCTTCTCCGCGCGGACTCGCTTACTAGGAGGTTGCTCTCGTTCTTGTTGCTCTCGTTCTTGTTTTAGTTCTCGTACAGCAGCTTCAATAGCAGCTCCAGTTCTGTATCCTTGCTCTAAATACACTTGCATCCTTGCTCTAATGCGTGCGCTATCTACCGGTGCGGCTGCGGCTGCGGCATCATCTAGCATCTTCCGCTCGCGTTCCCTCCTTGATCTCTCCTCCAATTCTCTTTGGATGGCCACTTGCGCTCGTGCGGCAGCATTCCGTGCAGCGTATGAAAGAGGAGCAGCAGCAGTAGTAGCAGCATTCCGTGCAGCGTATGAAGAAGAAGAAGGAGCAGCAGCAGCAGTAGCAGCATTCCGTGCAGCGTATGAAGAAGAAGAAGGAGCAGCAGCAGCACGAGCTTGAGCTGGAGCATCGTCATCAGAAGACACTAGATCAATAATCTCAGGTCCAGCTCCTGCTCCTGTGCGTGGTGTTGGAATACCTATACCTACACCTACACCTGTACTTGTACCTGTAAAGTGCACTGCTGGACGCGCTGGTTGAGTGGGGTGATATGATAAAGTAAGTTTTTGGGAAGGAACAGGAGGTTCATAATCTTCTTCTTCATCACTGCTATCTACCAGCGGAAGATGATCACCAGAGTCTTCTTCTTCTGAGTCTGAATCAAGTATTTCAATGATATCTGGTTGAATATTGGATGCACGGGCATGAGCAGGAGCAGGAACAGGAGCAGAGCTAGAACTAGGAGCTGCTCCACTAGTAGTAGTAGTAGTAGTAGTAGTAGTAGCAGTAGTATTAGTAGCCATATGCGTTGGTCGTGATATTGATTCTGGGGCCGTCTTGAAATATAAAGTGATATTATCTCTTAAAAAGGAATCGAAACGCGCTCTGTCCATACTTGCCACATCAAATGCCATTCGTTTATCATTGACGGTACTTAACCAAGTTATTTCTCTACCAAAATGAGGCGGAAGGTGTTCCTTATTCCATACAACAGCCCGCTCTCTCTGACTTTGAACTGGCAAATGATCATAACTATAACCGGTGATGATCACTTGTAGTGAAGGAGGACTAGACTTATCGTATTCTCGGATATTTAACTTAAGCCCCCATGAAGAACTGAGGTTCTTTCTCTTGACGCACACTGGTAAGTCTACGTTAGCCATATTCTTATATACTATAGACCCCACCCAGAATAATTTTTGTAAGTTGATTCTTGGGCCTACAGCGTCCTCTTTTTACTCCTTGGACGCTGTAAATCAAATGGCGAGAGAAGCCAGGCAGACGAAGTGCATAAAATATGATTAGCCACCCATCGTAATTTTATGACGGCTTTGATTGCATATTGACGACGAAGGATGCAGTCTGCTTTGCGTTTGTCACGAGGATTATGGAAAAAATCTTCAAGTAGATCTATGATGACACTTTCAATGCCAAATAATCATTTTGGTGGTACTTTTGGTGGATATATGAGTAGTATGTGGCAACAATGTATAATAGAGAGTAATACCCGACTTAACACTGCTCAGACTGCTATTTTAGATAATTTCGTTCTTATGCGTACGCTATATAATGCTAGATTAGATGTAGGTTCCAGTGTTAGTGATGGAAGCGGAGTTGATATGATTGAAACACAAGGAATGCAAGGAGTAGTTTTGGGAAATGATGGCCAAGATGGCGGATTAATAAATGAATTAAATGAAGCCATTTGGCAATCTAGTACGAAGAAGAAGAGGAGAATGAAGATGAATAAGCATAAGCTAAAGAAGAGAAGAAAGCTTAGACAGATGAACACGAAATCCTCAAGGAAATAAAATAAATAAAGTACTTGTATTTTGTCTTTGCCTTTAAAATATAATAGGTCCCCTAGAATTGAATATTAATTTGATTTTGGAATAGATAGATAGATAGATAGACTTTTAGGAAATTAATTTTACTTTCGAAATAAATAAAATGTACAGTTGAAAGACCGAAAGTATAAGTACAAAAAGCCGTAGAAGGTGCGTTTTCGTTCGTTCGAATTATTATACATCACAAACAATTATCACATTTTTATTCCACGCCAGCACACTGCTAATACTTTTCTCGACAAGGTTAGCATTGAGTGGTGGATTGCTAGTAACATCGGTTTGTGAGCCGCGCGTTGTTAATTTAGCTGTAAAAACGGGAGATTGCACAGAAAGAGTAACATGGCCTTTGGATAGCAATCCTTGTGTGTCCGCATAACCGAAGATAACACATATCCCATGCGGATGAATAGTGCGTGATTCTTCATCGTAGCGGGATACGGACCAAATAACGTACTCTCTTCCTTCTTTAAGTGTAACATCTGAAATTTGAATGGGAATTGATGACTTGTTGATTACCGCAGTGATTACACACTTCTGTGTGAATAGAGTTCGACCTTTCCAATTTATAACTGTCTGCCACATTTTCTTATCCAAATCAGCATAATTTGCAATTCCTTCTTCAAAATAAATTCTAGATTCCTTTTTGAATTCATTTGTACTTGGCATTTTAACCGCAGTAATTGATTCACTACGATTAATCGTTCCGAAAATATAAGCATCATTAGCTGAAATGCTTGGTCGAGGTTTTGTTGCTACCAAAGCATTTTCACTAGTAGTTGTAATGAGCTGTTGGCTACCGGTATGATCATCATAGACATCAAAAGCATCTTTTGGATCAAGAAATGCAGATGGATTCGCACAAAATGGACGAGCGCGTAGATAAAGCTCACAATATACATCAAATGCGCGCTGACGAGAACCGCACGGTAATGGTAAGGTTTGAATTTTGCCTAAATCACCGAAAACTACGAGTTCTAACGTCAGCTGTTCGCCAGTTGAGACTACCGAGTGTGATGGTTTTTGTTTTAGTTGGACATGTGACAAAGTACGCCATGGCTTGCGCATCTCTTCTTTAATGCCAGCTAAATTCACAATAAACCGCTTTGTTGTCAGAATTAAATAATTTGTATCATCCATCAGAGGAATAAGTGTCGTAAATTGCTCTTTACTAGACTTGTCCGCTCCTGATGTTGCTGCCATCGAAGCTTGGGCCTTAGCAGTTTTCATATCATATGGCACAAGTATCAATGCTTTATCTGCACTATAACTCTGCATATATGCCCTTGGGGGATGGCGTGGCTTAAGTGCTTCCTTTCCTTCAATTTGACTTGTTACACCATGTGCTATCGTAGATACTCCTTCTGTAACACCGATAATTGGACTAGCAACAGCACCAATGATTCCCTGTCCCAACCCCTTCATAAAACCCAGTGCACCTCCCTGGCGGCTTTGTTCGAGCGGTTTAGTAACAATACCAGTGACTCCATTGAATACACCCATACCTATGCTTGCGGCGCCGGATGTAAGACCACTTAAGATACCGGTTGTATTTTCTCGATTTCGAAGTCTAGCTGCACCTCCCTCATCACCTGAAATTGCAGCAGCTCCAGCAGCAATACCACCAGTAGCAGTCCCTACCACGGTAAAACCTGATGATATAACACCACCAACAACGCCTTGCACCAGACCTTTCGTTCCTTTTACAATTCCAAGAGCAAATCCTCCTGGACTTTCCATAATTCCTGCTGCTGGTTCATAGAAAAGGGCATGGATACCACCACCAACGTTACGAGCCAATCCCGCGGGGCGGCCTAAAAGGTTAATATTTGATAAATACGAGCCGACAATTGCCAACATTTGGCCTTTAATATCTTCTCGTGCTTTAGCGACGTAACGTGTACCTAGAGCAGACGGTTGAAGTAGTACAGCATTGGCAAGAAAAGAACTCAATTTAATATCCATGTCAGAAACATTTAGGAACGGTTTCGTCAAAATATCAATACCTGGGTATCCTTTGGGAAAGCTTTTTTGATTACGTGGCCATTCATACGGACGGAATGTAACACTCGCAATAATAGGATGAATCTCCAAAACATTAAAATAAAACTTTGTGCTATTTTTGTGTGCCTTGAGTGCAAAAATATCCACCAACGAATTACACGATCTGTACGCAGGGTCAATATGGATAATTGTATTTTGATCGCTCCATTCGGTAGGATCGCGGCTACATAATACATTATTTACAGTAGCAACCTTAGCAAGCTCCGTATGGAAATCTGCCAAGAATATCAAAAGAGTGGGAGCATCGATGAATATCTCAAAAGGCAGAATTAAAATAGATAAATATTCGAAATATGGAGTAGCGCCATGGATACTTGATTTTACCATTTTCAAGTGCAAGAATGGGTATTTTTCTTTCTTTTTCTTCGGTCTCATCAGTACGGGTGAAAATGTATTCTCAGTATAATTATCCACTTGGAGATCATCAATTTTCAAAACAAGACCGGACTTTTCTTGTTCGATTTTGTACATCAGCTCCAAATCATCAAGAGATAGAGACATAACTTCACGACGGACAGGATACTCATAGCATAAACTAACATTGATTGCTTTAAAACTCACATTAAATTGAATGTTGAACTCACTATCCACTTCAGGATTACCATCACCGAAGTCGTCTTTATCTTTTTGCTTCCTTCTTTTCTTCTTCTTCTTCCTGACTAGTCCAGTTTTAATCGATTCTAACATGGAAGTTTGTTCTATTAATTTATTCGATCCTAACTCATGCAAACTATTCACTATCGTGATGACACGACCACCAGAATAAGTCATCAATTGAGCAACAGCAACAGAGCCTAGCGTCACATGAGTACCTCCAACACGAAGGAAATCAATCTCCTTCGTGTACTGATTTTCTTTAAATTTTGTTGAAAGATTAAGTTTCACAGTATTTTCTGTACGATATGGCTCAACCCAACCGAATGGTATCCAAGCATTAGGCCCAATAGTATAAGTATACTCAGGTCGCTGTAACAATTGAGAAAGGTCACCATCTTTGTAAACTTGATTCACTGTCATGCTGAATTTGGTAAGATTTCGAATACTTAATGGAGCCCCTTGTGGCTGTGGTACATCCCACAATGCAGCAGTCATATAAGCGCCTTCTCCATAACCGGCCAAACGCACATCTAAACACATCACACGATGTTCGTTTGAAGATGGGTTATTTGATGCAGGTAAGGTGAACGTAGTCAGACCAAGAGAATCAATGTCAATATGGCCACACCCCCACTCACAAAAGTCACCTTTTCCGTCTGGAAGACCGATTCGGAATTGTAATAGGAAAGCGTCATCCTTTTGATCAGACTGATCCTTGCCAATAGAGTGCTCATCATAACAATGCCATACACTTGTACTGTAAGGATCAAGATCTTTGAAATTTCTAGTAGCGCCTTTACCACGAACTTGTACCCGGTAAGATGAACAATTAACTAATAATGTACGCGGTAGGACATAAAGCGCACGTGTATCTGAGAAAATTCCGGGAAGATTCTCCATAACGAGGGCTAAGCGATAGGTGACCTTCTCACCAGGATCTCTTATATCTAATGGCGTATTAGTTAGAATAGTCCGCTCAACGCTAAAGCTTTGACTGAATGAATTTCCAACACCAATAGTTACACTACCAGTATTAGTATCAAACAGCGAGACACCATCACTTCCATCGACCCATGCCCGTCGAGCGGCTTTACAGGTAACATTCGCATCACTGGCAGCTCCATCTACTGATGCTGTTGTTGCTGCTGGGGGTGGCGGTGACGATACAGCAGGTGTCGGAGTCTTAAAATGCAAAAATCCGATCGAGCCAAGAGCAGCAGCAGCAGCAGGAGCAGCAGAAATAGTAGCAGTAGTTTCAGAACCAACATTACCGGTACCATCTGATAAATATGAATTAGTTGCTGTTTTAAATGCAAGTTCCAAAGGGACATCGACTGTTTGTGAAAATCCGCTCTCATACATAGCTGTTCTATTAGAAGCAATCGTAGCAAGAGTAACACATACTACAGAATACATACTATAAGTCCGCTCATTGAAACTCTTTGCCCCTGGAATTGTAACTGAAGCCCCATCCTCAACTCGTTTGCCAAAGGCGGCAAAAACAACTTCTTCATCTTTATGTTGACCTTTCGTTCTACATGCAATTAACTGTATAGAAGTAGGTAGGAAGCCTTGTTGTGAGACCCACAGTGGAAGAGATGCAGAAGTAACTAAGCGCATATCAAATAGTAAAAACAACATACTTGGGCCTTGGCCAGTAGGAGCAGTAAATTGTAAATAGTCGTGAGTTTGGCAGATTCGATCTTGAAGCGAAAGACGCAGGAATGAGCCATATCTGTAAAATCCAGGAACACAAACCCAAATCAAATCTGGTACATCGACGTATACGAGCGACTTTTCAATAGCCCTACCCACTTCGAATGAATTACTACCAGGTAATAGAGAATTGACTACTACATTCTCGATTGGTGCTGTTTCGACATCAACAAGAGTTCCACCTTGAATTCCATCACCGCCAGTAGTAAAACCAAACTTATACTTTACATCACCAATCGTAGTCATATTATTAGTTCTTCTGGTTATAAAATCAGAATCACTGTTGGACTTCTCCTGCTTCTTACTGTTATCAAAATTATCCTTAATTGGGACCAAGCTTTTGATGCATAGAGATAAGCCAGAACGATCAATTAGTGCAAAGGAGGAAAAGATAGAAACTACCGCACAACCCACAACATAGGAAGTTTTCATTCGAAGACTCAAGCTTGGCCCCGCTCCTGTTGCTTTACTGTTGGCATCACGGACATGATCAGGAGCACCACCATCGTGATCTAGTAGTTCCGGGTAGAAATGAACAGGACGACCTTGGTTAGCATCATTCTTCTTGGATTCATCTTTTCTATCCCCAAGTTTCAAATCTAGGGGGTAATCTTCAGACCAAGCTAGTTTTGATGAGACAAAAAACGATATCAAAAGTTTCCGTGATGGATTTACCAATAAAACACCCGCAGAAGCTCCCGGATCGATTTCATGATATTCATGTACATCAACTTCAGCATTGCCAAAATCACCTGCACCTGCACCATCTGAAGGTGGGGACAAAGCGGCAGTTACTCTGTAAGTTAGATCTGACGGTAATAAATTTTGAACCATAACTACATGTCTAGCTGTAACAACAACATCGGAATTTTTATCACTTTCATACAGCATACTTACATAAACATTTCCATTTCCAGTGTAAAGATCGGTACCACTTGGAGGACAAAAAACTATAGAAGACCTTTGTGTCACAGCGCCTACTGAGCCTTTGCCGATCCGGCGCGCGATGTCGACTTTAGTAGAAAATGACGAATCAGTAGTTCTAACTAACATTTCGCACGCACTTGCTAAGAAAACGGGCACATTAAATACCTCATTCTTTGCAATTGGACCGAATTCCTGTGTGAATCCATCATGTCTTATTAACAGAATATGTACGGATGTTCCTAGACTGTTTTTAAAACGCAGCGTAGATCGGAATCTTGCGGTACGAATACCAGTAGAATGATCAACATCAACTTCCCAAATAACAGGATTCGATTGCAAATCTTCACCATATTCTTCGGAGTCTGCAGCAGATGATTCAGACCCCTCTCCTTGTGGCGATGGAAGACTGAGTGCCTTCTCACTCTGCTCGACGTCTTCATCGGCTATAGTTCTAACCCCTGTCATATTCTCATCTCCATTCACTGGAACATCGATACCAACGGCAAGATCAGGATCTAATAGCGATAGCGAAGAATTTGACCCAGCTACACTACCTCTAAGGGATGAACCATTTCCATTCGCACATACACGCAATCTTCTCCAGCGGCGTTGCCTACATGAATCAAGTGGTGCTTGTTTCCGCTTTTTAACAGAGGTCGATGCTTTAAATGACGCAAAAGATGTACCATACGACCATCCATCTTTATCGCATTCATTCTTCTCGAAGCCATCCATATCTACTACCCACTCACCAGACCATGCCCAATCAGGTGATGGTAATACTTTCTCTTTTTTCGTAGCACGTCGACTGGCATCAGTATATGCGCTAAGATCACCAGGTAAGAATGGCGTAGCCCATCTAAAACGTAATGGTGCATATCGCTGATTTTCATAGTATTCTTCTTCTACATAGAGATCTCCTAAGCGCGAAGGGCGCTTACTATGCCTATAGGTAGGTGATACAGTCGTACTACTTGTTCTAGGACTATCAGTACCAGTAGATACACTCGAATCATCACCACCAATATCTAGCGGAACAAGTGCACCTGCGCTATCATCCAGATCTTCAGGGTCTGCTTTCGCATGTAAATGGAATAATTGAATTCTTTTCGTTGTTAATGACAAATTAGCAAGAGGCATCATGTCAGCCGCTACTATAGATACTGTATTTTGCTTAGATACCTGCATATTACCCCACTGCGATTTGGTGATATCATGTTCGCAAGATTGAGATGTAGCAGTAGCAATTGGAAGGTTGACCTCATCACCGGCACCTAAGTAACAAACAGAGCTTAAACTCATGACTTTTCCGACTTCCACCGATGGGAACACTTGAATACTCACTCCTGAAAGGTTAACAACTCTTACAATTTGAGACACACTCGAAGAATTCGTTTTTCTTCGCTTTGTTTTCAAAACTTTAAGTGAATTGGATGACGTCTTTGCTTTTGCTGCCGCTGCTTCCTCGTTCAATAATTTCAACAATGATAATAAGAATGTTCCAGTTATATTAAGTCGCATTCCTTCCGTACTTGCCATATTAATATTTACAGTTGGTTCCGCATTACGCAACGTGAAGTCGAGTGTGAGTTTCTCCAGTACAGGTTCCCAAGTGTCTAGGGCGGAGTTGAAAAAGTCAATAGCAACCACCGTACGTGAAGAGCCTTCAAGTGAGACTGCAAGGCCTTCAAACCCAGCCTTACACTCATCCGCGTGTAATCGGAATAGCGGCACTAGGAACCCATCCGCATCGTTATTTAAAACAATAATGGCACGACTGAAATTCAGGTCCATTTTCCATCTAATTGTAGACTTCATCGTGAACATCACTTCATCTTGTCCTGGAGTAGCAGAAGTACTTTCTTCTTTACCATCATCATTGTCATTTCCGATCTTAGGTGCACTAGAATCTCTTGCACGCACG
>JACKZZ010013060.1_pt1 | contig 12067 bp, 11 predicted proteins | sample 8027871 | NCBI WGS metagenome assembly JACKZZ01 (sample SAMN15724774, study PRJNA655200) | protist metagenome | isolation source: fluorescence activated cell sorting (FACS) single amplified genomes of... | place: USA: West Boothbay Harbor, Gulf of Maine | collected 2000-07-19
CTGCAGCTATTGCCATTTTACTCGTAGTTCCCTTTGTGCGTTTTTTGGCTTTGACTGTACAGCGGAAGCACTTACAACACATGCGACTACAAAGTACCGAGTTGAACACACATTGCGTTAACAAGCTCAATATAAATAGACCAATTGGCAACAACGCGATGCTGAAGGCATACTGGGTAGTGAACATCAATGTGCGTGTACTGTTGGTATACAACTCCGAGAAGGGTAGCGGCTCTGTGCCATTGACACCAGGGTTCACATACGACTGTATATCAGGAGGAAGCTGTTCCATGTACGGCGCGGCTTGTTGGGCTAGCAGATAGCTATAGTCTCCTACTAGCCTCGCGTAGCCCACGTACTCGGAAGCTGTGTAGTTCGCCATTGTGTTCCGTGAGTTTTATCACACTCGCAAGATCACCGAACAGGCCTGGGCTGCTTCTCGCAACAGAACAGTGTTCTCCCTGCCAATGTGTTGAGCTTACTACTTGCCGGAACTAAGCTAAAAACGATCCGAGTCTAATAGGGCACTAAAAGTTCCGAAAACGTTGCATTTTTCACGCAAATGCATTATAACGAGGTGAGGAGTGCAGTGCAGCACTTGCAAAGCAATACCTGTTCAAGATTCACACAAGGGTGATGGCTTTCTACCTACATGGTTGCAGCGCGGGCGGCAAACAGAGACGTGATTCCACCTTCATGGTCAATTTACCAGTACCTCTCCGATTCTCGATATGTGGTCAATGTCTACATCGTGTGAGCGCCTATGTTGCTTGTCTGTGAGATACGAAAGTGGAAAGGAGATGAATAGGTAAACTTCAATACTTACATTCTTCTCTACAGTAGTTTTGATACCAACAAGTGCATACCGGTGGTGCAGGTTTAGTGTTTAGTGCACTTCTGTAGCCCCTGCAGCCCGGGGCCCCTCCCCTTCCCCTTCCCCTCTCTCAAGTCTTCCTTACATCTGCAAGAAAACCGAGGAAGCTCAAATAGATCAATAGATTAACTATTTGGTCTTCTTGTCCTCCTCCTCGCCGTCCGTTGCTCCCGCAGCTGCAGCCGCAGCCTCGGCTGCAATTGCAGCCTCGTCCTCGAGTGCAGACGCAGCCTTGTCCTTCTCCTCCTTATCCCTAGCCTGCTTCTGAGCTTTTCCAGACAGCATATCCTTCCACTTGCCAAGGACAAAGAACAGAGACACTACCTGTATTGATTGGTACGCGATCAGCCCGTACTGCACTCTCTTATTAGGGCACACTTGATACAAAGTGGGCACGAAATAAAAGCCGTGGTACACAATGCGAACCAAGATGAAAAGAATGACAAAGATGGTATACCAAAGGGTGGACTGCTGATTACCACGGCGCCACAGCATCAGGAAGGGAGTGGATACATCAGCTAGTGCAAAGCGTAGCAATGGATTCATGGGGCCTGTAGTGAAAGCTGCCCTCAAGGCTGGCATGTCACAAATCTGCGTGATATTAAATGCAGCAGCACCTGTCGCACCGATACTCAGAATATGGTGGAAATATTCCATAAGTCGTGCACTCTTCTTCTGATAACCACCCACGCGGTACACCACGTCGTTGAAGAGCATGTTATTCAGGTCCACGAGGAAATATGACAAAGAGCATGCGATGACCGCGTACTCAGGGTACCTGCCCGGGTACAGGAAAGAGTGTATGCACAAGTAGCTGGATATCGTGCTGTGCCACAGATGCAAACGGTATGATGATCTATCGTCGCGGGCGCCATCTTTCATGTGCAGGAGGATGCACCAGAAGATCATGAAGCCTGTATTCACGTCCATTGTGTATGAGTGAGTATTTGCAGTGGTTATTGCAGTGGTTGCCGGGAGAGGGGTCGAAGAAGAATGAAAGGCGGAGGGCGAGAGTTAGCTCTGAGTCTGAGAAGCAGGAGCTGCGCTTGTGGTTTCGTGGGAGTATGACGAAGTTGAACGCAGAAATATCTATATATATACGAGATGGCATTTTCATTTCGTTGTATTTGCCAGTCAAGAATACAGGAAAGCGTAGGAGGTGCAGGAAGGGTCCCAGTGGGCATGGGGTCGCATCGAAGGCAGCGCAGTATCCATGGATAGAGGGGAGGGACCACACGTACATGTCAATATCTGGTAGAAACCGAGGTCATGCTCTCCAAAGGTATCTCTGCCCATGTACCCCATATTTGCATACAATATGCAAACACTTCTTCATAAAACAGTCAGAAGATGAGTAATAGAATCAGAACCCAAGATGCCCGTACGTTGGTACGGGTTGACTCCAAAAACGCCGTGGAACGTGTGGAAAACAATGTTCCATACCACCAGGAGCCAAGAAGGCGCCAATTCATGGTGCTCTTGTTACAACATGTCGGAGGAGGTGCGGATGAAGATGGGGGAGGTGCAGACCTTCATCAGGATACTATGTAAGTGTTGTTCTCCTACAACCCTTGGGAGTGGCTATTGCTATTGGGCAGCTTTGCGTGAAAAGATTCTTGCTTACTCTTTCCTTTTACACTAGGGATCTTCTTTGCAGCTGGTATTGCAAAATGTTCTCAACTTGTTCTTGCACTGGCGGCGTGAACTAACCATCCCCTTTCTATTATTCTCTTGACCTTCCACTTTGCGATGATCTCATGTCCTTCTTCTCTTCGCCCTCACCTTGGAACTCATCCCCAAATCATACACATCTCTGGGATCAACCACTCACATACTGTGTCTTCGTCTTCGTCTTTACACAACAAACAACAGATGTGGAGCAAGACATCGACGAGCGCAAAGCTGCAGAGATTCTCCACAACAGCATGAACGCGGACCAGTCGTGTCACTACATCTTCACCGTGTGCGCCAATGGATACACTGCACTAGAAGCACTTCGCACAAACTCATTCAATTTGCTCATAGTGCAAGATTCTGACAAGGATTTATGCGGTGACACCTTGATGAGAATAGTCAGGAATCTCGGGTACTCCACGCCGGCCGTGCTCTTAGCCGCCAAGGTGCAGGCGGTGGACATGTTGGAAAGCACTGTATTGGACGAACTGGTAGGTAAGGCACACGGCAAGGTGGCAGTAGGCGATGCCAAGTTCGATGCAGCTCTCTTACTATACTCACAACAACGCGGATATGCTTCCATCCTGCTCTACCCTTTCACCCCCACCGAACTGGACACGTGTGTGAAGAGTGCTCAGGATTTCCATGCTACTTCAGAGAGGGAGGGGACAGCAGTTCTGTCGCCACTACTAGAGGCACCGCGCCCGCCGCCTCGGCAACTCATGGCGGCGCCACCGGAGCCACCAACGCCTGTGGAGGTGGTAGTGGCGCCTGCACCAGCTGTGGTTCAGTCGGCTGCTGCTGCTGCCACTGCTACTGCTGCTACTGCTGCTGCTGCTACTACCGCTGCTGGTGATCCTGTGCCTGCCCCTGGAGCAGAGACGGCTGCTGCTGCAGATTCAAAGGCAGAAGCTGCTGAAGGAGCTAGTGGCAGTGCCGATGCTGGTGCGAGTGTGAACACAGCTACGAGCGACAACAACGCAAATGCAAACGCGAATAATTTCTTGGAAGGCAACAACAGCAGCAGCAGCAGCAATAAAAATGACAATGACAATGTCCCACAACCAGTCTCTCGCAATGTGCAGTCCTACAAGAACGAGAAACAACAACAGCAAGTGGAACCAAAATTTCAACCTCGGGCTTTGGTGACCACTGCAGGCTTCGTAGATTTTGCAAGTATCTGCAAGAATTTAACTACGCAGTTCCCGAAGAACCAAATCGTGGAGGATGCCGCCTATATGCTTACTCATACATTTAATAACACTGTGAGTGAGTTGAGAAGGAGAACAGGTGCACTCACGCATGAAAACAAATGTATGAGGGCTGAGACTGCGTCCATGTCCAAGGCATATACTGTAGCGATTCTAGAACTTCAAAGAAAAGTGACCGAATTAGATGCGAAGTTGGCTGCAGCTGAGACTGCTACGACATTAATTATGAATATTGAACGAACAGGAGAAGAAAGAGTCGAGGAAAAGGGAGACGAAGGAGAGAGCTCTGCCTCTATTCCTGCTACTGCTATTGCTACTCCTATGGATATTGCTACTGATGCTACTGCTGCTAGTGAAGGAGTCCCTGCACTTGCACCTCCATCTGCAGCTGCACCTGCTCCTGCAATTGATCTAGCGCCTACTAAACCTGCTGCACCTGTTAAAAAGAAAATTAACGCTATGACGGATCTGCGCAGAGAGAGTCATTTATCAAGCATGTTGGGAATGATAAATAGCATACCTGTCGGCTCCCCTGAGACTGCTATCCCTACTGTGAAGGCTGCTGTGGAAATGTATTACAACGGATGCTTTGGGCAAAAAAAAATAGCTGAAAATATCAATAAGATCGCAAAGGTCGAAGAAGCTATGCAGGACAGATACCATGACGGCATCATCGACCAAGAGACTGTTGTTCGCATAGTTGTTGCACAGGAGCTGCTGAAAAATAGGTACCAAGAAGGATACTATGAAATGCAGAATATTCTATTGGATAGACTACAGCAAACAGAAAATGCAACAAAGCTGAATTTGATGTATACCGATGACGGTAAAATTGCTGGCTTTCGCGTTGCCAACCAACCACTGCCAACTAACCTAGGTAGTAGCAGTAGTGTTGCAAGTGGTAGCAGTGCTGGTACTCAGAAGGTCGTTAATAATGCACCCAATCCGTATGGAAAGCAGTATCAATCAGCTGAAGGTGACGAGGCTTCTGTCGCCGACAGCTTCAACAGCAATACCAGTAGCTGGAGACAAGAGCACAATCGCAAAGGAGCGCATGGACGCCAGTATTTCACAGGATCCCAAATAGCCAAGCGACTGCCTAAACGTCAGCAAGTGCGATTTGATAAGGCTCTTACTTACATGATCCTTGGGGAAGTGAATCGAATTAGAAGCCTGCTCGAGAGTGAGAAGCCTAGCGATCAACTGGAAGCGTTCTTGAGTTTAGGAAACTTCGACGTGAAGGCTCCGTCTTTGCAACAGAATGCAATGCTGGAGCTGCTGGGAGGTGACATGACTGACGCCACCACTGCCAAGGCGTCGGAAGATTTCGACCAACACATTCTCGATGAGTACTCCCAGGGAAATATTGCTGCTTCCAAGTTGCAAACAATTAATAAAAAGCTCTTAGCCAGTCAGTCGCTAAAAAGCGTTTACCCCCCAGAGAAAGAAATGCCAATTAAACAGAAGATGACGACAGCGCCTGTGGACCAGCACAGTACACAGCAACAAAAGCTGACGCGACAGGCCCAATATGCACATACCCCTCTTCCTGGCATGCTCGCAGATGGATGCCCCGCCATACTCCCTGCACAGCAGCAACAGCTGATGCAACAGGCGACTGACAGTCGCAAAAGATCAGCAGGAGATGGTGTCGCGATAGTAGTAGGGCACGTTTCTAATGTTAATGCTATTAACACGTCGGCAAGCCCTCTCAAGAAGAAGGCCAAGGCTTCCCCTGCAACGAAGGAAAAGCCGAAGCCAGCAGCCAAAGCCAATAAAAAGAGGGGGCAATGCGTCTGAGAGATAAGGCAGAAACAGAAAGAGTTCACAAAAGCATTACAAAGCAGCGCAAAAGACTCACTTTTGTGTTTATAGTATTCGCCTTGCTCCCTTTGCTTACTGGCACAGGCCTGGCTTACATCGCCCACACTTACTTCGAGGAAGCGTATGCTGCTTACGATGTGACCATCGGCGGTTTTGAGGACACTTTTGGGCACTGGGCAGCGAGCACAGTCGCACTGCAGACAGGAGTAGACAGCTTGTATAGGGCGCTGCCGAATGCTAAGGCAGAATGTGACGCCACTACTGCGTTGGACGAGCTAGATGAAGGGATATTAGAGCTAGAGGATGCTCTGCCGGCATTGAACGATGCGGTAGTTGCACTACAGGATTTGACTGCATCTGCTGACACAAGTCTCGCCGCATACCTAGGTGAAAATCGACAGTTCGCTACGTATGGTTTTGCAGGATTACCCTTAATTTTCTTCATACTGATGATGGCGATGATAGGTAGTGGCGCCGAGAGAAAGCACTGTATGAATAGAAGTAGTGTGTGTTGTGGGCAATGTCTCTTCTTTATTTACGGCATAGTTGCAGTTCCAATGCTATTGATAACAATAGCACTGTCAGATCTGTGTATATTTGACGCGCCTATGCTAGCTTTGTCAGACCAAATCCCAACTGGTGCCCTGTCAAGTAATGCGACAGACTTATTCCTTGGTTGTACAAACCCGTTCACTGAAGCCATAAATACAGCGACGGATGGCGTAGTAGAAATGCATGATCACATTCTGGGGGTATTGACAGAGCCACGAGTAAGTGGCACGACCTGTCCTGACTTCGCTTCTGGCAACTATTGGGTTATAGACATGAATACTACAGTAACGAGTATTTACGCAAGGCCAGATGGTATTTTACCATTGTTCGTTGATGGTGATACTAATTGCCCCACTTTTAAAGCTTCTTTGACTGATGCAGTAGATGAGAATGTTTGCGGTTCGACATTTAATGCAATCTTTGCATTAACTGTATCTATTATTGCTTGCTCAATTACTACTTTCTTATGTCTTATGATCTTACCTGCATTGTTTTCGCATTATGATTATTTGATGAAAATATGGGATGAGCAGGACTTGGCCAGTGCCTACCAAGATGACGACACAGACAGTGAAGACGAATTGGATCCAGACGAACTGCTGGACAAGCCAGGGGAGATGGATGGAAACAACGGTGTCACAATTTATGAGGAAACAAAAGAGGAAGAGGACGACAATGTAAGCAAAGTCACGGAGTTCGATTGGACTGCCCTGGATCTAGAGGGTCCGCAGACTGGTGCTGGAGCACAGGACCCGCACTATAACCCAAACAGTATGGAAGCCCAAGGAAGACGAGGTCACCAAGATTTCGATGGATTTGATTTGGAGAGTCTCGGAGAGACTGTGAAGACTGTCGAGGATACAGTTCACTATGAGGCCATAAACGATGCAGGGTATGAGGACGATTTGTAGAGTCGCTTTGATAGTCGAGTCGAATCGAGCTGAGAGTTGGGTTGAGCAGAAGGAGTGGAGCCGAGGAGAGTGATAAGAATGAAAGAATATTGTAGCGAGAGCGAAAGTTGTAGACATCGTGTTTGTTTGTTGGACCGTAACCAAAATAATATGTGTATCCATTCGAGAGATACAGAAGACCTCTGAATATTGAGCTAGAGTGTTGTGATCTATTTATTTCAAGAGATGAGAGAAGGGATAAGAATTTGAATGAGATAAATTGCGTCCATTTTAAGGATTAACTTAAGTAAATTTATGAAAGTTATTTTTTGTTCGTTTTTTTGAGGATCAATTCCATTAATAGAATATCTCCAATTTTTTTACTTGTCATGAGCAATCGGAAGGCAATCAAGTATACTGATGGCACCTCGCCGCTTGAGTTACAGGACGTCTATTAGCGTTCAAACACGAAGGGCTGGAATTAAATTCTTTAACTTCGCAACTAAATTACCTTTCCCAATGGAAGGGTAGACCAGGATAAAACGCTTAGAGGTTGGGGTAGGAAGCAGAGCTGAGCATACCACACTGGCCAGCACCACTGTTGTACTGAGAACCACGGCCGAGGAGGATGTAACCAGCATCACCCCAGGTCTCTCCCCAGGAGTTCTTGACCTTGTAGAAATCAGTTCCGGACTGAGTTCCGTAACCAACGGCGAGAACACCGTGATCGAGCTGGGCACCGCAGTCACCGGTGAAGACACCAGAGGTGTAGAGCTGGAAGTCCTTCTGGTCGGCCTGGATGGCAATGGAAACGGGCTGCTGGGCAAGGGCAGACATCATGGCGTCATCGGAGTTCTTCTTGACGTCAGTGTGAGACTTGGGGGCGACGTTGGCGTTCTTGGTGCACTTAGACTCGTCACAGGTACCGGCCTTCTTGGTGGTACCAGAGGTATAAGGGTAGTCGGCCTCAGTGCAGACTCCTCCGTTCTTGGCAGCCCAGTCGAAGGCGTTGTCCATAAGACCACCATTGCAGCCCATGTCCTTTCCGCCATTCTTGCGGTTGTCGCAATCAACGAAGTTCTGCTCAGAGAAAGACTCAAGAGTACCGTACTTGATCTCGTAGGCACCCTCAAGGGCACCAGTGGTGGAGAAAGACCAGCAGGAACCGCACTGGCCCTGGTTCTTCACGGGGGTGACGGCACCCTGAGTGGTCCAGTCAACGGAGGCGGGGGTGTCCTTAAGGTTGGAAGGGGCGGAGTGGGTGAACTCGCCGTGGGCCTCACCGGTCATAAGACCGAGCTTGACGTAAGAGCGGTACTCCTCAACAGTAAGGTGAGAGAACTGGTTGTGGCCAAGTCTCCAGGACTTGCCCTTGGCGTTGTGGGCCTGGATGTAGTCCTCGTTATCGGCGAAGTTCTTGAGCATCTGCACGAAGTGCATGCCGTTCACGGGCTTGACCTGGTGGGTCTTGAGCCAGTTGAAGAACTTCTCCTCGTAGAAGGAGCGGTCGTGCACGTTGGCAGACACGGCGGCAGCCTATAAGTTAAAGAAAATCAAATTGAGGAAGATATAAGGAAAAAAGCAAGGAAACGGTTAGAATGGTCACTAAAAGAAAAAGAACAATGATGCAATGAGTTCTAATGGTCATTCTAAAGAGTATAATACCACAGACTACACTTGATTTCAACTCCTTGCATGTGAACGGACAAAAGAATAAAACAGAAGGCGTTGACTTTTTTCAACCCTTTTTAATTCATTCAGATTGCCATGAAAACACATACAGTTTCAACACAAGGGTAGTATTAGGTAGGTAAGAACAACTAACGCAACAAACATGCGAAAAAACATTGAGGGACACCGAGTTCAAGCAGCAGAAGCAAAGTCTTCGGCGAAACTACTTTGAAGGGTGCGTTCACATGGAAAAAGAAAATTAATCAAGACAAATTGTCGCTACAGGGGAAAGTACTTACAGCAAGAGCGACAAGAGTAAGACGAAGAGCCATTTTGATAAGTTTTAAAAGCGATAGAAGCGATTGAAGACCAGACCGAAGTCGACTCAGTCACTGGGAACTCCAAAACTCGAAACCCCACATTATTGAACGGACTGACGGTTCTCACCCCAATTTATCCCGAATTTCTGAAACAACATCGGTGATGAGGAATTGTTGATGATCGTCGTTTACTTCGAGTGAGTTATATTTATTTCAACTGTATTACTATTATTTATTCAATGTTAATATGTGCAATGTTATATATCCAATCACTTCCACCCACTTACTTTACCCCATTTAAATGATTAGAGCATGAAAGCAATGTCAGTAAGAGCCACGCCGTTACCGAAGTAGGTACCACCGTACTCTCCCTCACCTACAACAGAATAGAAGTGATATCCACTCCAGAAGTTATTTGCAACATAGGCTATCGTGTTAGAATCATCATATCTCACACTCCAAACACCATTAGGTAAATCCTTATCTATGCAATCAAGGAAATCACCTGATTTGACAATTCCTGGCTTCTTCAATAATGCTAATCCTTGCAATTGCTCAGGGTAGCGCATGTGCATGTAAGCACGGAGATCACCTGCAGTCTGGTAGCTTAGACCCTCGAAGAACTTGTTCTGAATGACCTTTTTCGTTGCATCTACTACTAATGCGCCCCTGGGCACGAGGCTGCAGTCATGGTCGATCTTTGCTACCACACGTGCCAAGCGGTGCACCTCGCGGAAGCGCTCCACGGGAGGGGCATCGGGATCCTCTGCTTCCTGCTCAATACCGTTATAGCCGTAAAAAGACGGGTCTCCAGTGAAGGCAACCTTGATGGCATCCGCCTGTGTGGTGTAGTCTGCAGTAAGTGCGGGCATGGCGCGCAGAACAAAGTCAGAGCCAGAGCTGGGGAGAGAAGAAGGAAGAGGAAGAGGACGGAGGGGGAAGGAGGGTTAGTGCACGTTCAGAGACTATCATATTTTCGTGCATGAGTGAAAACAAGCCAGTATTCACTGATAATGCCACTTCTGGCAAAACTGTTTGGCTTGTCAGTGGCAAACAATAAGGAACACACAGCGGCTCTGTGAGCCTCTTACATGCCCCATTATTGACAAACACCAGCTAATAAAAACAAGCAATGTGATGCGATACCAAGTCACCTCCCGCGGCACCAGCGCTTGCGGCAGTGGCAGTGGTGATCTACAAAAGGGCAAGACAGGACAGGGATACGACACAATGCGGGATACTTACCAGAAGTAGTACTTCTTCTCCGGGAACTCTGTGTTAGGGTTTATGTTGTACACCACCAGGTAATCCTGGGTGCTTCCCTCAATCTTGCCCCAAAAGCACATTTTGCCAGTGAGGTTCTCCTCGAGCTTGCGCTGCATCATAGAGACCTCCAGCCCGGCGTACTCCTCCGTGGACAAGCCCCTGCCTGCCATGGGCCCCACTCGGTGCAGATTCTTTAACTCCATGATTCAATGAGAACTACCAAAGCACGCACTGTGAGGCTTTCCTAATTCTTGGAAACGCCGTGTGGGCCCCTCTCGAACGGTCCCAGTCTGAGCGAAAACAAAACCGGAGGGAAATGCCCTTTTCGATCCCAATATTTTCCATATTTTTTTCAATTGTGTTCAGTTTACCTTCCATAGCACGCAGTGAATGCATGCAGTTACACTGAGTGTCTCGATGTTCAGATCAAAACACGATGGTTGCATTTGATACGCGTTTTCACTGACTCTGTTAGCTACTAAACCTCCTCTTCGCAATCAGTTTAGTCTCTAGCCGACCAAAAGCTCGAGATACACTAATTAAGAGTTTAACAGAGCTAGAACTAGCAACTAGCCAGCAAAGGAACATGAAGCTCTTCTCAGCAGCGCAGCTACTGCTACTGCTGCTGCTCCTGGCAGTTACAACCAGCCTAGCTACGGCTACACCTACTGCTGCACCTACAGCTTCCCCGACTGCTACACCTACTGCTGCACCTACAGCTACGCCCACTGCGGTGCCATCTTATGCACCCACGCCTGCGCCTACTGGGGAGCCTACAAGGGAGCCAACTGGACAGCCGTCTCGAATACCTACTGGGCAGCCAACCACAATGCCAACCCAGCCCACGGGAATGCCTACAACAGTGCCTACGAGAGTCCCATCAGGGCAGCCTACATGCCAACCTACAGGGCAGCCCACTCGTGCCCCTACGGGTACCATTCCCACTGGTGCACCTAGTTCCGTCCCTTCTCCATGGACAGACACCAGAACTGCACCAGTAGATTTTTTCAGCCAATATGGTGGGTCCGCCATTGGGGTATTTATTGGCTTCTGCTTCCTGTCTAGCCTAGTTTACATGTGCTTCAGCACTAGTGTGTGCGAGCTCAAATGCTGGTCCCCAGAATTGGCCACTCGTGTGCATTATGAAGAAAAATACCGTGCGGAGGCCGACAGGGCCACTTTTAGAGAGGTTTACAAAGATGGAAGCAAGGATGGTCACGGCGGTGGTGGTGACGGCGTACTCGCACAGGTGATCAGTAAAGTCACTGGAATGTGCAAAGCCGCAGCAGAGTTATCTCTTGTGCCCCGGGAGCGGGACGATGTCGACCACAGAACAGATATCTTCGAGCGACGCATATTAGTGAGTAAGGCCAAGCTGCGACTGAAACAAGGCGTCGCAATTCACAGTTATTTAGCTTCAGGTATAGGTACTTTAAACAGTACCATTCGTTCCGAGGAAGAGGAAGGCAAACAAGGGTTAGGAGCTTTTGGAAGTAGCATGAACAGTAATAGTTCAACCATAAACGAGACTGTGAAGCAAGCGAGTCCAGGTAAGGGAGCCGACGATGCTCTGCTGTTGTGAGCGAGTTGCCTGCTGCCTGTACTCGTGGGTAAATCTCTGTTGAAGAGTGAGCGAGGTGCAATAAGTGCGTTGCATAGAGATGTGTGGACGAATGGTTGTGAGTGTGAAAGTGTTTGTTTGTGGTGTTATTTATTGTTTCTTTGTACTTTGATGTAGATAATCAAGATGAGAGACAAGTTTCTTAACTACATTTTCTTCAAATA
>JACKZZ010003058.1_pt1 | contig 12066 bp, 7 predicted proteins | sample 8027871 | NCBI WGS metagenome assembly JACKZZ01 (sample SAMN15724774, study PRJNA655200) | protist metagenome | isolation source: fluorescence activated cell sorting (FACS) single amplified genomes of... | place: USA: West Boothbay Harbor, Gulf of Maine | collected 2000-07-19
CTTCCGCGAGAACCTTCCCCCACGGCGTGCGCCTTCTCACTTCTTCCTGCACTAGGTAATGGCATGCCTCTTTCGGGTTTCGCAGGACATGCGTGGCGAACACCACGCGCTTCTCCCGCAGAAGTGTTTCGACTGGGGGCACCCCGACCCGCTGGCACAGTTCCAGGCGGCTGGCGTATTCCGTTTCTTCGTCCTCGTCTTCGGTCTCCCGCTGCCACTGCCTTCGTTCGCCCGCTACGGTTCGGAGCGTCGTAAGCTGGAACCACCTCAGGGCCTTCCAGTCGGCTTCCCGCATGTTCCAGCATTCACCATTGTAGAGCGCGACCGAATTTACAAGCGAGTTGTATGAGGTGGCCTTCAGGTTCGCACTTATCCCGCTGTCCCTCCAGACGCTGCGGAGCGACTGGACGACGGACCTCGCGATCCCAGTGCGCCTCTGGATTTCTTTGCTTGTTCCCGCGGTGCTGTGCTCGATCTGCGTGCCCAGATACTTGAAAAGGCTCGCCGTCTTTATCTCCGCGCCGTCGTGCGTGGTGATGCCCGCGGGCACCACCTCCCTAACCCGCTCCGCCTTTTTCTGTTCTAAAATTTGGCGCCCCACCCGTAGCTGCTTGCGCTCCGCCTCTGTCTTGTCTGGCCTGCAGAAGCCCGTGGCCTTGTGGTAGGTCAGGGCCTTCGCGTCGGGCAGCACGTCGCCGCACCGGTCGCAGACGTGTTCGTTTTTTTCTGGTTTTATGTGCCGGAGCCCGTCGAGCCGGTTGACCCGCACTGCTTCTTCGTACTTTCTCCACCTGACCGTGGCCCACCCCTTCTGCTTCATCACGCACTGGTTGTAGAAGCCGTCGTCGAATGCTAGGAGGTGGGTGGGCTGCACGCCCATGTCCATACGCTTGGACTTTTTGGCCCCCTGCCGGAGGTCTTCGCGCAGGTCAACTCCCGTCCATTCTGCTATCCACCCATATCGCTTGTCGCCGTTGATGTCCTGCACATAGAATCGCTCTTCCCGTGCTTCTTCGTCCAGGCGGCCGCGGGGGGCTAGGTTGAACGTCATGGCCTCGGTTTTGTCGTTGTTTAGGGAGAGCCCGACAAACGCGCACGCAGCGGTGAGTTGCGTGAGTGCTTCTTCAGCCTCGGTCTGGGTGCTTGCCCGGATGGCAAGGTCGTCCACGTATCCGAGCCATGACAAGATGGCAGAATCCAGGCGGTTGGCTGCGCTGCCCCAGCATCCTTGCTCCACCAGAATCTTCGTCGTTACCCTCAAAGCGAAGCCTAGCACGACAATGAACAGCAGGGGGCTCAATGCGCTCCCCTGTCGTATGCCGCATTTCTGGTCTATCTTGTCGGAGAGCCCGCCGGCCCCCGTCTTGAGTTGGATACTTGAGCCGTCATAGATCTTCTCCACGATCTTTGCCAGCGACGCCGGCATTCCCTCGTGGATGAGGATCCTGCGCATCTTGTCCCAGCAGAGGGAGTCGCATGCTTTTGCAAAATCGACGAAGACCAGGTAGAGGTCCTGGTCGTCCTTGATTGCTTTTTCCAGTCGCCGCAGCAGCAGGAATACTCCGTGGCGGCATGAGAGGCCTGCGACTGACCCCTTCTGCCTTTGGTCCACGTGTTCGTATGCGGAATCCTTTATCCTATTCAAAATCACCAAGCTCAAAAGCTTCTCCCCAATGCTCAACAGGGCAACGGGGCGGTAATTTTTCGGCTGGTCTTTTGGTCCCGATTTGTGCAGTAGGCTGATTGCTGCTGTCAGCCACCGCTCCGGGATTTCGTCGCCGGCAAAAATCTTCTTCACAACAGTGCACATGACCCGTCGTCCTATGACACTGTTGCGAAAGAACTCGGCCGGCATACATCCGGCATAAGACTTGTTTGGCTTCAGCCCGTCTAGTGCCGCGCCTATTTCGTCGTCCGTAATTTCGTCGAAAGCTTCTTTCCACACGGGGCGGCCCGGTTCTTCGTTTAGCTGTCGTTCGCACTCTTTCCAGGCCGCAGTTCGCCGAAGGGATTCCGGCGGGGTCGGTCTTGGCTTGCCGAGAATGGAGGTCCAGAACTCGACATGCTTCTGGCTGCCCCCCGGCAGGCTCGCGGGCTGTGGTGGTCTCGCCTTTCCCGCCAGCTGTCTCACAACTTCGTAGGTGGCGCGCGCATCCCCCCGGCTGTCGGCCTTCTTCAGCTCCTCGACTTTGTTCTTGGCCCATGCGGCCTTGTCGGCCTTCACTGCGTGCTTGAGTGTCTTTGCGATCCTGCGCCCTTCGGCCTTCGTTAGTTTCCCGGCGTCTTGCAGTCTGCCCCGCTGTTCGATGATTTCCCACGTACTGTCGGAGATCCAGGGCTTCCGCCTCCCCCGCTTTTCCTGCGGCCAGCTGCAGTCCAGCGCCTTGCGCAGGGATTCCTCGAACTCGTTCCATATTGTGTTCGCGTTTCCCAGTTGTTCTTCTTGCTCCCCCGGCGCCTCCGGGCTTGTTTTCTGCAGCTTGTCGTCGATGGCAGCCGCGAACTCTTTGGTGCGCTCCAGCTGCTTCCAGGCCTGCGGCTTGTTCCGCATCTTCCGCAGTAGGCCTGGTTCAAACGTGAGTGAGACCATTCGGTGGTCCGTGTGCGTGCGGAGACCTGTTTCGACCTTCATCTTCGTGAAGAGGCCGCGGTCGCGGAACCTAACTAGCACCCGGTCGTATTCTCTGCACCGCCTTCCCTGCGGGAAGTTCCCGCGAAAGGTCCAGCGGTTTCGCCATGGCCTGCGGTTGATGGAAGACATGTCGAGCAATTCGTTGCGCGCCGCGAACTCCATCAGCCGCTTCGTGTTGTTGCTGTGCAGGTACCAGTCCGCGCTAAGACCGGCCTTTCCGACCGTATAAGGTAGCGCGGAGTCCACAAGTTCTTCCTGTGGTCCGCCGAGTTCGCAGTTCCAGTCCCCTGCAAGGACTTGTATGTCGTACGCAGAGGCGGCGTCAAGTTCCTTCTGCAAGGCGGCGTAAAAAACTGCTTTCGTTTGCCCTGGTGCGTCGTTGGTTGGCGCATAAACGGAGTGCAGGTGGACTCGTTTACTAAATTTGGTGAGAACCGTCACCCGTGCGTGCCTGCTGTTTTCGCGTGTACTCGCGCTTTCTACGTGCAATGATCGGTGTATTAGTATGAGGGTTCCATATATTAAGCCGCCGGACCGGCTGCGCTCTGCTCCTCCTCCGTAGGCGACGTACTCGCCGCCCCCTACTGGCTCGCCCCACAACCAGCGCGCTTCCCTACTTTCCTGAACGAAGACTACTTGCAGCCCGGCCGCCTTTGCGTCTTCCAGTAGCGCGAGTTTCTGCACGCTATCGCCGTGCTTCGTGTCCCTGCCCAGCGTCCTGGCGTTAATGGTCCCCATTTTAAGCGCTGGAACTTTTTTCCAGTCTCGATGGGAAGTCCTCCCATCGGCAGCAGAGGGTAGCTGCCTCTGCATTGCTGCTGCCCACGCAGGAATCCTCCCGCGTGAGGAGCCGAAGCCCGCTTGACTTCGTTTGGCTAGCCGCTTGCTAGCTCTCGCACTGACGACACCAGCGAGCTGGTTCGTAGTGTAATCGGATGTCTAGGTGGGTCGCGCCCTCGCCTTCTGCCGAAGCAGAGAGGCTGGCCGGGGGCTTTTTCTTTTGTTTTTTTTTTTCCTTTTTTACCGGCTCTTTCTTTTTTTTTTCTACTTCCCCGGTGGGGTCAACGATTTTCAGTATTGCTTCCACGTTCTATTTGCTTTTGCACTTGCTAAATATGCCTTCAATAAGTCGGCGCGGTAGGCTACCCGCGTGACTGTAGACGGTCCTTATTTCTCTATCGTGAGAAAGTCCGCGGCTCGTACGGACCGCCAGCCTCGTCCTTGGGACGTTTCTTTGTCGCTATCTAATTGTACATGTGTCGCCGAAAAAGTAAAAGAATGCTATGTGCAACTGCAGTCGATTAAGAGTAAAAAACAAAAAACAACAAACAGCAACGCCTTCCAGCGCCTGTTTCTACTGGTTTCTACTTGAAAACCCTACACGTATGCAATCTGTCTTGCCGGCCGCTTACGACTAGAATCCCGCGAATCTCTGTTGCGAAGTTGTGTGAAAAGGTGTAAAAACCAGGAAAAAACAACGAAAATCACCACGATCGTGATGACGGATCGACGGTTTTTAGTCGTAAACTGGAAGGCGCTAAAACTTGCACAGAAGGACGAAAAGGGTGAAATTTGTACACAGAAGAGCGAAAATCGCTGCTCTTGCTAGTTCTTCGATATATAAGCTCCAGAGACAAGTAGTTTCCGCCCGTGTTGTACATTGCAAGGACAGTCTTATTCTAGTTCAATTCTTCGAGAGTACAGTTCCAGGAAAATGCAACTTCCGCTCGTGCGTACGGGTAGAAAAGCGCTGCTGCGGTGCAGCTTAAAGACTTGAGAAAACCAGAAACAGAGCGGGGGGATAGGTGATGTAGAGATAGTGTCCTTAGTCCGCCGGTGCTACTACGTTGAAATCCATAAAAACGGACACCGAAAACGGCGACGGACGGTATACAGGTCGGCGGGTTAAGGACATCATAACCACTCTTATCTCAAAAGTCGCAGTTTCCGCGCGTGCTGTGCATTACAAATTCAATTTAAGTTATCTCCTGTACGCGCTGCAAATATTAAAACTTAGAGTTATCTCGAGAAGTACGCACTATAATCAGCAAAAAGGCCTAAGCTAGCGGCATCAATTATAACCCTTGCCCCCTTTCGTTCCGGGGGTGCAGGTTTAGAAATGTCGCCCTTGGAGGATTGCAGGTCGCTAGTTTTAGTTGGTGTTGTGCGTTATTTTTGTCGTTAAAAGTTAATTCATAGTTGCAAAAAAGGTCGACCTTCACCGTGGACTCGATGCGCGAACGCATCTCGTCAACAACATCATCTTCTGTTTGAACGTCATCATTTGCTCACTCCGCCTTTCCCCTTGCCTTCCTCGGCTTTGTTCTTTCCCACCTTCTTGTTGGCCTCGAGCTCCTTCGTCAGCTTCGCAATCTGCTCCCTGAGGTGCTGCTCTTTGCCGTCCCTGCGCTTCTTGCTGCGGCTGCCACTGTTGACCTTATCCTTCTTACGTCCGCGGTCGGCCTCTTCGCCGTGGCCCTTTTTCGGGTTGGCTGGCTTGGTGTTTGCTTTGGCTTTTGCTTTTGCTTTCGGCCGGCCTGCGCCATAGGCCTCCAAAGCATCCTCATCTTCGTTTCGAGCTGCCTCATCCTCCGACTCGTCCTCGTCGCCATCACCATCGTCTTCACTGTCCCCATCATCGCTGGATTTGTCCGCGTTCAGAATGTCTGCTTCCGCCCGGCGCTGGATTGCTTTCAGCTGTCTGCGTTTGTTCTGCTCGGACTGCGGGACATTTTCGCGAATGTAGTAGTCCATGAGGTACTTCGTTGTCGGGTTTTGCTTCGAGATGATGAGGCTGTTGATTTGCATCGCCTCGGCTACAAACTTCAAGTAGGCATCGGCAAAGCCCGTGTTCACGTTCACAGCCAGCCACCGAATATACTCCGGGTTTTTGGCCAGCTTGTCAAACGCCCTCGCCAGCTCGTCGAGTTTGGTGTTGCACGCCAAGCAGTCTTCGGCCTTCCAGGTTTCCGTTGTCTCCACCGGCTTCCGAAACCCGGCGGAGTCCTCGGACAGCACCTTTTTCTTGTGGAGCATCGTCAGCTGGTCGGTTCGTAGTTTTTCCGCTACGTATTCCATCATTTGGCTCTTCCAGACCGATACTGTTAAATCCTCCTTGTGCTTCTCTGCGATAAGCTTTTCGTCCAGGTTGATTGGGGTGGGCCCCTCGTCCTCTTCTTCTTCCTGTGACTTCTTCATGCGCTTGGCCGACCTGTGTCGTTTGTTCGAGGATTTGTCTTTGGCTCCTGCTGCTGGCTGGACTGGGGTACCGTCCCCGAGCAGCGTCGTGTCCTGCATCTTCTTGTCGCCATCGACTTCCTCGCCCTTCTTCTCTATTTCGGCGAGATACGCGATGCGGCTCTTCTTCCACTCGGTGTATGTCACGAGCCCGACCCGAGACATACTGACGGTCATGCCGGCTTTGATTTCGCCGACAATCTTGGATAATTTCTGCAGCTGTGCATTCTTCCCACCTTTGCCTTTGCCCTTGTTGCCCTTGGCTGTTGCTCCGGCTTTTGTCGCCGCGTTGGACGCCGCACTCTGTGTTCGCCGTGGGCCGCCCATGATTTGGATGAGTCTACTAGGTATACGTGAATCGAGATGTTCTGAGTCAGCAAAGAGAAAGGAGTGCGTGGAGGTATCGTATAGAAGGGGTAAAAGATAAAGAGACAAAATTTTGTTTGCTGAGCGTGATGTTGTGACTTTAGTCTTGGATCGGCTCGACCTTACTTTCGTTGTATTCAGTGCATTTTTGAGTCTTTTATTTTTTCGCTTCGTGTATTTATGAACTTTTTACCATTTTGGTTTCTACTCTGTATGTCATCATGATGGTGTAGTGTGGTGGTCTATGTCTTATCCTCTTACAACGTCGCTGAATGATTGTACCAACATTAAGGGCCTACCCCTACGGCGGGGTACGTCACCGGTAGGGGATCTTGAGCCAAAATGGCTACGGTCGGTACATTTTTTTATGTGCATTTTATTCATTTAAGAGTACGAAACAGAAACTGGGCAAAACACGATTTCACGTAACGCTGCTGTTGATAAAACTATTATTTCTACGGGGATGTTGCATTTTTCATTTTCGAACTTTATCTGCTACCAGTCCCTTCTGGAAATTCGTGTAGGTGGTTATCAGCACCATTGAGGTTTAGTCTGAGATAACAGTCGCACTGAGCAGCGTGTTAGTATTAACGATAGTCATAGTTGTTTATTACATCGCTTCTACGATAGTCTACGTCGACAATTGAAGAGTACTTCAGACTCTAATTCTTGTTCTTCACTTTACTTTTCGATTGGAAGTGCAGCGCGTAAATTCAAATTTATTTTATTCCATATGCAAATAATAGCTCAAGCCCAAGCGCGGGATCGGGAGTACAAAGTCAAAGGCACGCTGTTAACGAGATCACGCGAAACGGAAATGCATCAAAGTCTGTGTCTGTCTGGTGTCACCAGGAGACCAGACGTGATTTCCGCGCATTGAATTCGGGATAGAGCTGGATAAATCAAAATCATACAGTGAGAAATACATTTCTCGCATTCACACCATCCTCCGCCACGTCGTCATCAACGACTACCCTTTCTTCGTAACTTTGACTTTTCCCACCATCGACTTCTTGTTGCAGTTTTTGGTTTAGCGAAGAAGTTGTAAAAACTGGATAATCGGGATGAATTTGCTGCACCAAAATCTCCTTGTTTCCTTCTTGTGCCTCGCTGCCGGCATGATCAGTGGTCGCACTGTATTGCTTTCCGAAAATGTGCATGTTGACATGAGCTGCGCCACCAGGACCAGCAACAGCATTGCTTCCGATATTTTTAATGTTGTACCCGATCGTGCTAGTCGGCGTGGTCGCCCCACTGGGGGATGCGGACGCACTCGCAGAACTCATAATCCCAACTGTAGCTGTTCCGCCTTCTGCGTCAGTGGTGCACGAACCGACGACGTCAGTGTCAACCAGTAAGACATGATCCTCGTCCGTTGCTAGTTTTAACTGCTCTTGTTCCATCTTCGCGCTCTTCAGCGTGTCCATGAACGCGTTTACGTTCGGCACCACCACGTGGCTTGCTGGAGGATGGACAACGTTCATTGCATCAGGTTTATGATCTGCTGCAGCTTGTTGTTCACCTTGTTCTTCCCCTTGCAAAGTCGCACGGAGTTGACCAGGGACTACTTCCACAACAACCGTCTTCTTCTTGAACAACGGTGAAGATTTCCTCGGACTCCCTCTGTTAAACTTCCTTCGCGGACTGGATTCAAATTCTCTCGCGAGTTTGTCCTTTTGCTGCATCCTTGCGAGAATCAAATTGTGCGCCTCGGCGGCTTTCAGGGAGAGGAGGACTTTTCTGCTTTTGTTGTTGCTGACTGCAGCTTTTATATTACTGCTCGTTGTAGAATTCTGATGAACTCCGTTTTGCAATGCTCTTTCCTGTTCCTCCGCGGTAAGTTTCTGCACCGCTGGGGTTGACGGAAAGGTCACTCCCTTGGTCTATGCATGGCAAATATGTCATCTAGGTCTGGAAGATGATTCTGAGACTTGTCAGTCATGCACGTTTTCCATGAGCCATGATGGCTGTGATGCATGCTGTAGCATCAGAGATTCTTATTTTGAGCGCTCCTTCGTGACGCATATTAAGTACGCATGAGCATGACACATGCCCTTTCCGCGGCATAGCGAAAATTGCATTCCCTTTGCTGCTCATGCAATACAGATTTTTTTTGGAATCCCAATGAAGCAGCATCACATGTTGCATTCGATTCTTCCAGACCCAGACTAGATATTTGCAATGTATATGTTCACTTTGCTCGCAAAAGTCGTTTTCCATCCCTGTCTAGTCCAGTGGTTCTCCTTCTTTTTCACGTAGTCCGGGGTAAAACTCAATTGACCCGGTTTGCCGCTTATGCACTGCAAAAGTATCGTGCTCGTAGTGGAAGTAAAAATTGCAGTCATGCATTACAATTCTTTTTCTTATCGCGAGATCCGCATGACAAATTCCATTTTTCGCGCTGCGGAAATTTGTGATGCGAAATTGCTACTAGTACGATACTTTTGCAATGCGTAGTACTGTTCAGAGGGAAATCAAACTTGTCGTCTTCCGCCTGCTCCGCCGCCCGTTCCAGCCTGGAGGCCGCCGCCCGCAGTTTCGCAGACGTCGGCCGCTGGATGAAGTGGGGGATGGCGTTTAGCACTGGGTTGATGTTGGGTGTTATTTGTGAAGAAGAAGAAGTTCTTGCACCGGCTGAGACAGAAGAAGATCCGAATTTATTCACCATGCTGTCTGCTGGGTCATCAGCGTCGTGATCATCATCTCTATCTCCATTTACCTCAATCGACGACCCACCACTTTCCACGTTTTCAAACGGCAGATGATGGGCGACAGTGGACGACGCCGCGGATGCCTTCTCTACTTGGTGGGTGAAAGATGAACTGCGATGGTTTGATGTTGTTCCGACGTGCTGCCTACTTTCCGCAAGCGAGACTCGGGTGATGATGTTTGGGTTTGACATCAGATTTTGGTTTATCGCGGCTTCGACTTGATTCGTTTCCGCGACAACCTCTTCATCAGACCCGACCGCTTCTAAATCTTCCTGAAACTGGTTCAGGAAAAATTGTGGGTTTTTCTTGATCTTATGCATTGCAAAAGCATCGTAATTCCAATTGCAGTATTATGCATTACAAATCTGTTTCCTAACGTCAAGCAGCATTACAAATTCCATTTCTCATGCTGAGGAAATTTGTAATGCAATTCATACGTAGTGCGATGCTTTTTCAACACATAAATCTCCGACATCAGCAATTGGTGTGTTGGTCTCGACGCAGACATATCAAATGTAAAAATGTCCGGGTCCTCTGGAAGAGTCCGAACTTGTGATGCACGTTTCACAACGCAGAAAAATCTCTCTTGCATGGGTAGCAAAAGCTGCCCCCTTTCTCTCACCAAAGTGGGGGATTTGTCATGCGGATTCGACATTGCGGAAGCTTCTCGAAACCTGTAATGCTAGAGCTTCCATGCCAGACCTTCTGTGTCATGCAAAAATAGCATGACTCTTCCAGACCCAGACATTTTTACATTTGGTAAGACAAAGGCCTTGAACAAGCCGGGTGGTCCATCGCGGACACCGGCCGAGAGGTCGACAGGGGAGCAGCAGTTGTACTTTGGTGCGTTTGCGCGGATTGCGGCCGACTGTTACTGTTTCCAGCACCGGTCGCCGCGTAGAAGTTCGATAAGTGGGTTTGTGCGGATAGAGGGCGGGAGCTAGAACTACTCGAGGTATTGTTGTTGTACAGATTTTATGAACTACTGCAAAAGTATCATCTTACTCGTGGTATATTGATTTTTGCAACACAAATTAGCTCAGCACGAAAAACGGAATTTGTTATGCTGATTTAGCTAGAAAAAGAAATTTGTCTTGCATGGCTGCCATTAGTACGACTTTACGATGCTTTTGCACAGGATAGGTTCGTCTGCGCGGACATGGGTCGACTGGGCACACCAGCGGAAGATGGCCGGCTGTTGTTACCGCCGGTCCAGACCGAGGCGGGTCGCGGACTTGACATGAGCAATTATCCAGGTGGAAAATTCAGCACCAATCCCCATCCATTTTTGCATGACAAACACTGGATTTGCTTGCATGTTTTGCATGACAAATTGGATCGGGATTTGGATGTTTTTACCAGGATAGCAATGCGTCCATTTCCACCACGTCCCGATCGAAGTCTTTCATGGCTTCTTCCGATACTTTCTGGACCTGATATATTTTATTTCTTGGCTTTTATGCATTGCAAATCGCAAGACAAAGAACGGCCACAGGTACTGATAGTACTATATGCTTTTGCGAGACAAATTCCTAAGAAAATCTATAATGAAAAAACCGCACACGGCCACGTCCCACGAATTACATTAACAACTACCTGCGCCAAACAGTCCCACAATCTTTCCTCCCTTTGCACGCTCGTGTTTTCCTCCTTGTTCCATTTCGGTTTGACTTTGGGCCTCGCAATCGTGTTCATTTTCTTGATCGCCTCATGCGGGCCGTCGGGGGTGATCTTGCTTTTCGGTTTATTTGCCGCTGAGGAACTAGAAGATGTCGATGCAGGAGCACGACCACCTCCACCCGGCGTCTTGTTTATTCCAGTCGCACTCGTTGTGCAGCTCCCACTCAAACTATTCTTCACACTTGTCGATGAGGAGGAGGAGGACGAGGAGGATTTCTGCGACGCACCAGCTGCACTGTGTGGCTTCTTCTTTGCAGCTGTTTGTTCCTTAGCCGCTTTCACCCGACTCTCCTGGTAATTTTTCGCCAATTCGCCAATGGTTTCCTTCAACCCCCGCGCATACGTCGCGAGAAACAACGGCTGGAGAGAGGACGAAGCAGCGCTGATCGGCAGCCCATTCGCGCGGTTTTGTTTCTGCAGTTCCAGAAACTGCATGAAATCGGGCTTCTTTTCAGGTTGTTCTGCTCCGTGGTCTTCATGCGTCGAAACAGCAGGGGCAGACGCCTGTGTAGTAGTGGTTGTAGTCACAAACGAGCTCAACTGTCCATCCAACTGGTTGCATTGCCGCATCGCGGACAAAATCAGTCGTTCGTTCACTTTATGCAATGCAAAAGCATGATCGTACTGCCTGGTGTAACTTGCATCACAAATTCCGGGAAGAACTACAAAAGTGGAATTTGTATGTAATGCTGTTCCAGGTTTAAAAAGAGATTTGTCATGCATGAATGCAATTCATACGAGTACCATACTTTTGCAATGCATACACTTTGTCAAATTTTTGCTTCTCGTCCAAAACTTCCCTCAGCCTCTCTTTCATCTTATTCTTCTCCCTCAAAAACGCCTCCGCATCCCCCTCCGCGATCTTCAAGTCAAATTCCGACTGCTTCACGATTTCTTCCGTTATGGGAGTGTCAGGATTGAAATCGTCAAAGTTGAAATTATAGTTTGTCATGCATAAAATGCAGCCCACAAAGTGCCTGTCTTGCAGAGTAGGCAAGTGAGGCAGATTGTATGTTGCCTGTTGAGGGGTAGAAACTGAGCAGCTAAAGTAGCATGACAGCGTGACAAACTGGATTTCGGTTCTACCTAAATTTGTCATGCGCCAATTGAAAAATAGGCACCAACTGGTATCTGTTTTATGCATGGTAAACTATAGTTTCAACGTTATTGACGATTTCAAACCTGACACTCCCATATCCGTCTCCTTCTGGATATTGATGTAGAGGTCCACGTTTTCCTCCACAATTTTGTTCCTGATTTGGGTTTCGGTTTCTTCGGCTTTTTGCTGAAGAAAATGGTTTTCTTCCTTCAATTTTTCGTTCTCCTGAACTAGTTCCTCGGGTAGTTTTATTTGGACGACGAAATCCTCCTGCGCCTTCAGTTGCCCGGTGAAGAACCGAACTAGCGGGATTTGTATAACCCGCTCAGGTGCTACGATCT
>JACKZZ010009275.1_pt1 | contig 12066 bp, 12 predicted proteins | sample 8027871 | NCBI WGS metagenome assembly JACKZZ01 (sample SAMN15724774, study PRJNA655200) | protist metagenome | isolation source: fluorescence activated cell sorting (FACS) single amplified genomes of... | place: USA: West Boothbay Harbor, Gulf of Maine | collected 2000-07-19
GAGCCTGGAAGTGACTGCGTACATCGATGCTAGCTTTGCCACCAACAGTGACAAGAAATCAACCACCGGTGCGGTAATACTGGTAGGGGGTGCTGTTGTGTGGGCTAAATCGGGGAAACAGGGTATTATCACGAAGTCCTCGTTCGAGGCAGAGTTAGTGGCCTTATCGGACATGGCGTCTATGGTGGTGTGGGTGAATTTATTTATGAATGACATAGGATTTTCGACTGAAGCACCCATGATCTATCAAGACAACGAGTCAGCGATGAAGGTTGCAAGGAAAGGTTTTTCGAATAACGTGGTAACGAAGCATATTGACGTGCGAAAGCTGTGGATTAGGGAATTTCTGGAGGAGAAGAAGCTCAGGATGGAGTTTAGGAACACCCATGAGATGGTAGCTGACGGGTTCACCAAGCCATTAGTGGGTAAGGATTTCCAGAAGTTTGCCGAAAGTTTGAATTTAATTGAGAAATCGGAGGTATAGCTTGGTGATCGGTATGCGTGGGCATTTCCCATCCTACTACGAAGGGGGGGTTTTACTCGGTTCGAGTCCGAGATAACCGTCATCATGAAACCACGTTTTTTACGACGATAAGTATTGAATTGAAAGAAGTTTTAGTTGAAGAATATAGTAATATAAGGAGGGGTGTGATGGGAACTATAGTGGGAGAATCGACCGTCCGTGGGAGATTCCTGTGGTCCAATCATAGCTCATATCTTGAAGGTGTATCTAAGCAAGTACGGTCGTATCCGTTCCATTCCTTAACTACATATTCTATCAAGGTATACAGTCTAGTTGTCTACTTTGGATAGTGGAGTCTATTGTGGGTTAATTGAGGGAGATTTGTGCCACTATCTCCCAGCACCTGGGTTCCCACTGGGTTCCCAGTTCATCTTTTCCCACTTCATCTTTTTTCATCTCGTCCCATTTCATCTCGTCCCATTTCATCTCGGCATAGATAAAATTAAATTATCGCATCAGATAACAGCAATTTAGTATCTTACAAAGTTTGCGCAAAAAAAAAGAAGATCTGCCATGACCTTAGACAGACCAGCAGAAGCGTCCAAGTGCTAAGACGAAATCCAAATCTGATGCATATAGGTTGCGAGCGTAGTGCTGCTTCACCTCAAGCAGCGACTCTTCCCTACTGCGCTGCTTCCTAGACTGTATGCGACTAATGCGAGCACCACTTAACGCCTGTGCCACCCGAATTTGCTGCTCGCACTGGTGATTTTGCAGAACGCGAACATACTTCCAAAGGTTCCTTCCTCCAAGAAGATCCTCGTTATGCACTCTGTGCCAGCCCTCAACGTCATTATTGGTGCGAACCTGATCATCGTTCGTGTACAAATTGAAGCTTGCTATACGTTGCATATCACCCAAAGGTCGCGCCTCAGAAATACCGAGCCAGCGTGACTTGTAATAATCCAAAAAAGGTGCAACGCGAGGAACTTGAACGATGAGCGGTTGTGCGTAAACTACAATGGCTTCAAAGGCTAATATCACTCTTTCAACCGGAAGAAACGGGAGCGCATATCTTTGAAATCTTCAATTCCTTCGACGAATCCTGAAAGCCGCACAGACGGTTGACGCACAAAAGCCAGCTTGAAAAAGAGCCCTAACCAGACCAAACCCTAACCCTCAATAGGCTATACGCTCTACTACCCTATGCGCTCGCCGCCCGGGCAAGAGGCTATACGCGCCCTACTAGCCTATGCGCTCGCCGCGCGGGCCTCAAGGCGGGGCTCTTAGCGCTCGCTGCGCGGGCCTCAAGACGGGGCTCTTAGCGCTCGCCGCGCGGGCAAGAGGCTATACACCCTACTACCATATGCGCTCGCCGCGCGGGCAAGAGGCAAGACGCGGCAATGTTTTCGAGTATTGTGAGCCAAGTGTGAAGAAAATAGAAAGAGATAGTGTTTTCAATAATTACAATTCAATGTTTCCGATATGTGCTAGCTCTACTACCCTTATAGGAAAAGATGAAATGAGACGAGATGAAATGGGACGAGATGAAAAAAGATGAAATGGGAAAAGATGAACTGGGAACCTCCCCTGGACAGTGGGGACCCAAGGGTATTCTTTCCGGAATAAAGCTCCCCTCTGGGGACCCATGGGGACGTCTCAAAGTAACCAAGTGCTTATTATTGACCACTTTAACCCTTTAAGTTAATTTTCATCGCAATTTCTAAGCTCCAGTAAGTATGATAACACTAAATCAACAATTTCAAGCTATTTGATTGCTCATTGCATTTGATTTCTTTGGATGCCAGGCTCAGCAACCAAAGGAGGACGCACCTTCAGGTCCCTTTGCCGAACATGTACCGTGGCCGTTCTCGTGATATGCTCCATTTCACTTTTCATACGACAAGATGGCAAACTTATCAGCTATCGCCGGCAACTCACGCCCAGTGGTGGGTCGCCCGCAGCAAAATTACTCGGTGCTGCGACCGAGTACACACTGAAGTCTGAGTGGGTAGCTCCACAAGTGTCCTGCTATGTGCATCCCAATGACTGGTCCAAATGCGCAGGAGATCATATGTTTTACCCGCCTGCAAGTAAAGAAGAGTTATTGGGTCGTGAAAATATGTGCTTGCATGAGCCCTTTTGCTGGAAGCAACTTGACTGGCGGAACACCCGACCCCCCATTTCGCGTTGCAAGCATCAGCCAGCCAAAGACTTAAGATTCTACGACATGTCTTACCATGACTACACCATGGGAAGTGCCGCGACAGCAATAGAGAAATCGCTCAATCCTGACACCGGCAAACATCATGAAGTGTTTCTGTGCAACTGCAAACACGCACGTGCAACAATCTCCAATTACAAATACCCATACAAGACCTGTCCAACCAACAAAGGGTTAGAATGCTCTTGGGCCACGCCATTTACTCCTGAGCGTGCTGCAGCGAACTATGAGAATTACCATGCAGACGTGCATTTCCAGGGAACGGACGCGCTCATCTTCGGCTTCGGATCAGCTATGTGGGAGCACTGGATGACTGGTAGGTGTAGGTGTCAGTGTACATACAGGTGCGCGTGTGAGATTTGTGGTTGAATTTACTTCTACTGCGCATGTCTAACCATATCCCTTCCGTTCAACCGACGCAAACAAAAAACACACACATGTACACATGCAGTAAACAAGACTTTGGTATTGAATCTTGACCACAGAGCCAACCAGCACAGATGCTCAGAAAAATCCTCCAAAGCTCTGTTTAACAAGCTGCGCTTTCTTGCTTCTCAGGAGTCCAGCAACGAAAGACATATCATCGGAGGGATGAATCTTTATGACATGGAGTACATTCGCCACTACACGGATGTACACCCGATCTACTTACCTGCCACTTTGTTTGATGCTCTTGCTGGCTTGACGTGGAAAGAAGCGAGACGCGACTTTATTTGGATTGGTAACAAAGAGTTCTCTGTTCCTGCATCTTTAGTTCATTCAAAATATAGATTTTTAAAGCCTAATCATGCGGGGCATTATGAGCTCGAGGATTTGACGACGTATGCTGGGGCGGTATTGTTCCCCTACTCAATTTCTGCGGGAAAGGTCATGGAGATGTATGGGTACGTGAATCATACAACATTGCTTGAAGAAATGTAGTCGAATATTCCAATCATGCTAACCCCTTCTTTCTTTCTCTCTTCCTCTCTTCCTTTCTTTCCGCCCCCCACAACACCGACAAACCAGTATGAACATACCGATATTCGCCCCTTCGGTGGAACTCGCCAAGACAATGGTTAATGACCGCACCGCCACTTACATGCCCTACTGTCCCGGCCTCAAAGATGGTGACCTGAATAAGCATCCGAACTCGCCTTATACATATAGTCCTAATGTCCGCATTGATTCCAACGGGCCTGGGGCCGCAGACGACGTAAAATTTTGGATTGGTTTCGCCGAAATTTATTTATTGCCTTGCGTTAAATATTTTGATTCATGGGAGGAAGTAGAGAATTTAATTGACGTGGCGGACAGGAAAGAGATGAATCGCTGCATGCAACAAGCTAATTTATGGCGTCATTTCGAAGAGATTCAGAACTGGTGCTGGGCCACAAATTATGTGGGGTCGAAGGAGGCGAACGGATCTGCGGCTCCACCTCGCTGATTGAGCAGCAGAAACTGGAACGAAAACAAACAGAAATTTCGTTTTTGTCGACAACATTCGTGTTTTACTTTTATTTGTAACATATTCTACATAAAAATCCACTTATAAAAAACACAGCTTTGCTGAAAGACCACTCTAGTAAACAAACGGGATACAACACTTCCAATCCCGCAACAGACCTGCTTCGGCAGGGAAGCGCTCCTTATACCACATCAAATTGACCTGTGCAACCACAGACAAATTGCTCACTACCCACACAAGTAATGCAAATGTGCTTTTCTGAGACACTAAACAGTTGAAACACACATAAATGCATATTTCACACGTGTAGTGAGGGCAACAGACGTAATTAAACAGCCCCCCCTGAGGGAAAACATACTGTTTTACGCCGTGAATGAACTTACTGGAACAAAGAATTTTATGATATTTGTGTTGGAAATAATTTGCGGAAAGAAATGCAAAGACTGCAGCGAGGCGTGAAAGCAGATGCAGATGCAGATGCAGAGACAGAGACGGAGACGGAGGCTCGGGCTCCTGGGTGGGTCCCCCGTCAGCAGAACTGAGCAAAGACACCGGTACGAGCAAGTAGTGCAAAATTCCGACTAAATAGCCAGATACGTGCACACGCGATTGGCCAAAATTGCTGACGTACCAGCACTCTAACAAGCGGCGAGTACAGTGTAACAGGAAGAGCCACAGACTGAATATCTCTATCTTTGGAGCGACACTGTGATGCTGCCAAAGTGTGCATAGTGTCGTGAGTGTGCCGATCATGTACAAGTGGGCGAACCAGCTCTTCGGTACATTCAGTGCGGATAACGCACCTGCCACGGACGGGGGAGATAGTCGCGACGGTGGTGATTTGCTTCTATGGTTGGTGCTGTGCTTGTTCAGACCTGATTTGGATTTGCCACTTTTATCGCTTAATTTCCCATGTTTTGCGACGAAATCTAGTTGTGGGAAGAGTTTGACGAGCCACGAAGCTGCAGCTAGCAGATACCTAGAAAATGGAATAATAATATGTGAAGGTTATGGATGTTCTGAAATATCGCCAATGGTATCAGTATTCCAATTAAAGTTGCCCAAATCAATAACAATTTCGTCACTTACCACAAAAGATGCACGTTGGATATGAGAAGGGCGTGAAATTGACGGATCATGCCCTACTTAGTCTCAAAATTACCTTGATTCGAGAAAAAAATGCATATTCACCTCTCGTCAGTGCAGCGAGAGGAGATGGTAACGTATTACAGAACTGCAGTTGTTGCTTTTAATAAGGCAAGAGTATAGCGTCTACATGCATGCCATGCAAAAATTGCAATTTTTGTTAACCCTAAATACAAGAAAAGGGTATTGCTTATACTTAAGAAAATGAGACAATGGAAGATTACGGAGGTAGTGAACAGAGAAAATATTAATTTCCTCGTGGAAAGGATGCGAGTATTTCCTTTATATCGAGAGCAAGGCTGGACAGATCAATCAGATGCGGAGACATTCCCATTCTTCTTTTACTGTCTAGTATTCTCTGCTATCGTGTTTGCATGGGAAAAATATCTGAACTATCGACAGTTGGAGCAGTTCAAACGTACGGATCATAAGACCCCACTGGGTGTCAAGAAGTCAATCTTCCAGAAATCTTTAGTTTATGGTTCAGACAAGCTTTCCTTCGAAATGATTGAAGATTCATGTCTGTTTGTATGGGGTGCGATGCTTCTTTTAGCTGGGGGTCTACCTTACGCTTGGGAAAGCACTGAAAGGATATGCGCACATCTCCATCTAATTGACAGCTCAAGTGGTTCTCTTTACTCTGAGTGGATAAGGACTAGTGTACTGATATCCTTATTTTCGGCGCATGACATGCTTACTGGATTACCCTTTGGGTTATATCGTACATTTGTTATTGAAGAAAAACACGGGTTTAACACATCCACCTTACAGCTCTTCGTGAAAGACAAACTGCTTACGCTTCTTTTAGTCAGCACGATTGCATCTCCTGTCGTGGGAGGCATCATTTGGCTTTCTAGAACATGCGGAGTTTATTTCCCGATCTATGTGTGGGGGTTCCTCTTGGTTGTCGGTCTTGTGATGATGAGCGTGTATCCCACTCTGATTGCACCACTTTTCAATTCCTACGAAGAATTGCCAGAAGGGAAGTTAAAAACAGCCATTTTTGATTTATCGGAGAAATGTAATTTTCCTCTGAAGCAGCTATTTACTGTAGACGGAAGCCGTCGCAGTAATCACTCAAATGCATACTTCTACGGTTTTGGCAAGAACAAGAGAATCGTGCTTTACGACACGCTAATCAAGCAGTGTACACAGGCTGAGCTCCTGGCCATTCTCGGTCATGAAATAGGGCATTGGGCTTTGTACCATACAATACAGGGGTTCGTGATTTCGCAAATCTACACACTGTGCTTGTTTCTTTCTTTTTCTTATGTTCAGTCTAGTGCTCCTCTATTCGCAGCTTTCGGATTTAGATCTAATAATGTCGATTCTGGAACAGTAATTGTGGGGTTGATACTTTTCACGCAGACTTATTGGGGGCCCGTCGACAAATTTCTTACTTTTCTTTTGAACGTTAATAGCAGACGCAATGAGTTTCAAGCAGACAAATTTTCACAACAATTGGGAATGGGAAGCGAACTTTCTTCAGGGTTGATTAAAATTTCCATTAGTAATCTTGGCAATTTAGTGCCTGATAATTGGTACTCTGTGTACCATTTCTCCCACCCCCCTGTTGTCGAACGTGTAGCCGCTCTTGCGGACGAACAGGGCAAATCAAAAAAACAAAAGAAGAAGTAGAAAACACAAATCCATTTATTCATTTAGCATTATAACTGTGTCGAAAAGGGTTCCTTGTAGGACAAATTGTTCTAACTCTTATTCTTATTTTTCCGCGTCACAAAATTGTGCAAATAAACAAGTGTATGTGGAGTAAGACCCTCCATGAGACTGGCAGCATGCAAATTTACGGGGCGTTCGCGACGCAATCGCTCCAGCTCTTCATGTGAAAACGACGGGAATTCTTCATGTGTATACTCAATATCTACAGGCAGCGGGACGGACCCCCCCCTTCTTCCAGCGAACCATTTCATCGTTTTGGCGAGCCAGGTAGTTAGAATATTTGCAAGTAGCTTCCACAGTGTCATAAACCAAAGGAGGGACACTGAAGTTAGAGAGCGAGAAATCTACAGAAGAATCTGATTTGTCTGATGCCCAGTTTTGGATGACTCCCACCATGTCTTTCAGCGAAACATCTGGCTTAGACAGAATATCTGCTGCCGTTTTGTACGCCCCATCTTTTTGTCTCATAGCAAAGTCTCCACCCAACGAGCCCCACGCCTGTCGCGGTTTAGAAATTCCATTCAACACACCAAGGACCGATCGAATATGATTTTCTCTTTCCAGTAAGCATGCCACACGTTCTTGAGAAACAATACCAACATCGATCCCTTTCCGACTGAGACGCATATCTGCATTATCCTGCCGAAGACTTAGTCTATATTCAGAACGACTTGTGAACATTCGATACGGTTCGGTAGCTCCGCGAGTTACCAGATCGTCAATCAAGACTCCGATGTACCCCTCTTCACGTCCAACAACGAAGCTGCTCTGGCTGCGTGCACACTGTAAACCCGCGTTAATGCCTGCAACAATGCCCTGTGCAGCTGCTTCTTCATAACCCGTAGTACCACAAATTTGTCCAGCCAAGAATAGACCGTGCACGTATTTACTTTCAAGCGTATGCTTCAACGAACGAGGATCCACGAAGTCATACTCCACATCATATCCGGGGCTTGCAATCTCGCATTGCTCCAAACCCGGTACACTACGCACAATGAGTTCCTGAACTTCTAGTGGATATGGTCCCGATAAGCCGTTCGGATACACAATATCGGTTTTCAATCCCTCTGGTTCCAGCCACACCAAGTGCCTGTCTCTGTCTGGAAAGCGCTGCACTTTCTTGAAGAGGCTGGGACAGTACCGGGGCCCTATACCGTCTCCTTTCCCACCTTCATAATCTGGCAGTAAATGCTGGTTTTCCATGACGATTCGATGTGTATGCTCATTTGTATATGACTTCGCACACTCAATGAATTGACCCTGCATCTTGACGCCTCTAACGATGTTCATATGGGAAAAAGGCATGGCGGGTGCATCTGATGGCTGCTTTTCGAGGATATCCCAGTTAATTGTGCTACCCTTAAGACGGGGTGGTGTGCCGGTCTTCAACCGTGACAGAGGAAATTGCAATTGATCTAAGGTGCGGGCTAAGCCGATGGATGGAGGCTCCACTTCATGCGAATCGCGCACGTGGCGGCCCGCTGCATACGACTTGCGTCCCAGGTGAATTATACCGCGTAAAAAAGTACCGGTAGTGATAACAACTCGACCAGCAAGGACCTCTTGCCCCGCCTGCGTCACGATGCCCCTGACATTTGCCAAGCTTTCATTGCTGCTCGTCTCGTGCCTAAAAATGCCGACATTTCTCCGGTCCAAAAGGAGGTCTTCGACGCTGGCCTCCAGAATAAAAAGGTTGGGATACTCACTGAGAAGTGCATGCATCTCAGACTTATATAAGGTCCGATCTGCTTGAGCGCGTGGGCCACGCACAGCGGGCCCCTTCCGCATGTTTAACATCTTAAAATGAATTCCTGCATTATCAATAACTCGCCCCATAACACCATCCAGCGCATCTATTTCCCGCACCAAATGCCCTTTACCAACTCCACCAATACTTGGGTTACACGACATCTCCCCAATGGAGTCCACTTTCTGAGTGACCAGTATAGTTCGTGCCCCAGTGCGTGCAGCTGCAGTCGCAGCTTCGCACCCAGCATGTCCACCACCGACAACAATAACATCTCCGTTTATAGGTGCACATTGGCTTAGCAAGTTTTCAAACGTGAATGCGGTTGAGTCAATGTCACTATTCGTCGTTAGTCCACGCCATCGCACTTCATGTACACCTGCGGATCTTATATGTCTTCTTCTCAGCGCAACAATTCTTTTCGCCGCAGGACCTCGAAAATAAAGTCTGTGAAAGGTACAATTTATCATCATGCGCGCGGTGCCTGTCTGCTATTTGTAGGATTGCAAGTTTTTTCAGACCTTTTCACCCGGGTTTGTGGGCAATTGTTGTAACTTTGGGTTGGGAGCTCAGTGCATGAGAAATTCGCATAAATGGGTACAAAAAAGACGCAAAATCGCATAAATGGGTATAAAAATTACAAAAGTTGAGTAAAGTGTGATTTACTCTTCACACAGCATGTCAGTGCCTTCTCATCTCGCGCCTCCGACTCGTCCGTACGCTTCCGCTTACTGCTGCTGCATGGATCGGTCTCGCCGCTGCCAATGCTGAGTCATTGCTGATGGCGCCTGCCACGGCTTCGGTGCTTTTGTCCGCCGAGGAGTGCAGCCGCCGCAACTGCCATAGCGATGCGATAGTGTACATGAGATCCATCCAGAATACAAGCATTTAGTCCGGTGCAAGTGTAGTCTAAACTAAGAGCTGTGTGAAGAGTAAATCACACTTTACTCAACTTTTGTAATTTTTATACCCATTTATGCGATTTTGCGTCTTTTTTGTACCCATTTATGCGAATTTCTCTCAGTGCATCGGGCGTTCAAATTACAACCATCGCCCTTCCCCTGCGTCACTGTTCACTGAGAGGCGTGAGTTGAAGGAACTGCAATGGGTCCCAAGAAGAAGGAGGAAGATACACGTCTCACTCGCGTGGCGATTGTAAATGAGCAGAAGTGTAAACCTAAAAAATGTCGTCAAGAATGCAAGAAGTCTTGCCCAGTGGTTCGTTTGGGCAAAGAGTGTATTGAGGTTGCGCCAAATAGCAAATTATGCTATATATCAGAAGAGCTGTGTATTGGATGCGGAATCTGCGTAAAGAAGTGCCCTTTCGAAGCTATTAATATTATTAATTTGCCAAAGTCATTGGATTCACAGCAGACACACAGATATGGTCCAAATTCATTTAAACTTCATCGTCTACCAATTCCCAGACCAGGGCAAGTTTTGGGTTTAGTGGGTACAAACGGTATTGGCAAGTCCACTGCGCTGAAGATTTTGGGCGGTAAGCAGAAACCTAATCTTGGGAGATTTGAGACTCCACCCGATTGGGCTGAAATCTTGGTGCATTTCCGTGGTTCTGAGTTGCAAAACTATTTTACGAAAATATTAGAGGACAATCTGAAAGCAATCATCAAACCGCAGTATGTAGATCACATCCCGAAGGCCGTCCAAGGCAAGGTGAAGGGAATCCTCAAGCAGAAGGACCAACGCAGCAATCAGGAATGGGTCATGGGCGAGCTGGATCTTAACAACATCAAGGATCGGTCCATCGACGTATTGTCTGGTGGGGAGTTGCAGCGCTTCGCTATCGCCGTTGTTGTTGTTCAAGAGGCAGACGTATACATGTTTGATGAGCCTTCATCCTATCTCGATGTCAAGCAGCGCCTCAAGGCTGCCACGACTATTCGCAGCATCACGCACGGCGAATTAGGTGCCAAGCGGTTTGTACTAGTAGTAGAGCACGATCTTGCGATCCTGGATTATTTGTCAGATTACATATGTTGTCTCTACGGCACACCTTCTGCGTACGGTGTGGTAACAATGCCTTTTTCAGTACGAGAGGGCATTAATATTTTTCTCGCTGGTTTCGTACCTACGGAGAATTTGCGCTTCCGCGAGGAAGAGCTTTCATTCAAAATGGCTGTGCAAATCGATGCCCCAAATGCTGGTGGTTCAAAAAAGAGTGACATGTACCAATATCCAAGCATGACCAAGACAATGAGCACAAAGAGTGAGGATTCGGAAATTGTGCATCGCTTCGTTCTACACGTCGAGGCAGGATCCTTTACAGATTCGGAAATTGTCGTTATGTTGGGGGAGAATGGTACTGGTAAAACTACGTTTATTCGCATGCTTGCGAATGCTCTTAAAAGCGATGAGCAAGTTGCGGCGGAGGAAGCAGGCAACGAGAACGCGGCTAGCGATTTCGGCGTGCCTGAGCTCAATGTATCCTACAAACCTCAAATGATTGCTCCCAAATTCCAAGGCACAGTTCGCCAGCTTCTACACAAGAAGATTCGTGACGCTTACATCCATCCACAATTTTCAACTGACGTGATGAAGCCCATGGTCATGGAATCTATCATGGATAACGCCGTGCAGAACTTGTCTGGTGGTGAGCTGCAGCGCACTGCAATCGTGCTGTGCCTCGGACAATCTGCTGACATTTACTTGATTGACGAGCCAAGTGCTTACTTGGACTCAGAACAGCGCATAGCCGCGTCAAAGGTTATCAAGCGTTTCATTATGCACGCGAAGAAGACGGCTTTCGTCGTGGAACACGATTTCATCATGGCAACCTACTTGGCTGACAAGGTGGTGGTCTATCACGGAACTCCTGGTATTGAGACAACAGCCATGTCACCACAAGCTCTTGTACCTGGTATGAACACTTTCCTCAAGATGCTTAATATTACGTTTAGAAGAGATCCTACAAACTATCGTCCCAGAATAAACAAATTGGATTCCGTCAAGGACAATGAGCAGAAGAAAGGAGGAAACTATTTCTATATGGATGATGATGCTTTGACTTCACCTATCTCTGAAGCCGACGCTGGTGCCTCGATTGCGAAAGGTTGAAATAGGCCCGAAGAAAGAAAGAGAAATGAGTAGCAAAAGATGCTGAAGGCAATTGATGGTAAGATGGTTTCTATCTATTTTCAAAGTGGCAAGTTTTCTCCAAGCGGACAGGACAGTCAGAGAAGTTTGCCAAGATTAAGGGGATTAGTATACTGTAATTAAAATGAATCGCATACCTCCAGCGAACAAACTTCTTTCATTAGTTTTAGAGTTTGTGGGATGCTTTTTTACACGATTAGCTACATTTCAATCTCACCCAAAGGTACTACTACTAAGGCATTACT
>JACKZZ010010134.1_pt1 | contig 12066 bp, 5 predicted proteins | sample 8027871 | NCBI WGS metagenome assembly JACKZZ01 (sample SAMN15724774, study PRJNA655200) | protist metagenome | isolation source: fluorescence activated cell sorting (FACS) single amplified genomes of... | place: USA: West Boothbay Harbor, Gulf of Maine | collected 2000-07-19
CATTCTGATGTAGATTTCTTAGCAGGTAGGTGGTCCCATATTCTAACCACACTATATTTCATAGAAGAAATAATAAAATAAGGGTTTTTCTCAACCTAACCCCGTACCGTAGAGCCCTGTTAAGTGTCCGTCAGCTGTGTATGGTCATCTAGACGTGCTGCAGTGTGCTCGTGCTCAGGATCCACCATGTTTTTGGGATGCAGAGGGATGCAAGAATGTAGCTTGGTAGTGTCATCTAGACATCATCGAATGGCTTTGTACCCAGAACCTGCCAGCATGTATGCTCGCTTTGTTACCTGTAATTTAGTTGAGTTTTCACTAAACTATTTATTATAATTTTACATTTCATTTCTATAAATGATCACTATTTTTAAAGAGCCAACCAATAAATCTTCCAAGCAAGCAAGCAACCACCAGTCATTCTTCATGAAGTATTTATACTTTGAAATTCATTGGGAGTCTACCACTTCAAATGAAGGAGGGAAAATTAAATCATCAAACCGTGATATACTATATTACATTAATTTACACGAAATACACATATTGTTTATTACTAACTTTTTTATATAATTGATAATTTAGATATAACTGTGCAATAGCTATTACAAGTATCGCAATAACAGTGGCCATATGACCATTGATACTGTTTCGAATATCATCGAGACTTAACAATGTCCATGGATTAATAAAATTAGAACTATTATTATCATTATTTATGTTATTATCATCATCATTATTATTATTATTATTTGAATAAATATAATCAAATGATACTGCTACAAATTTCCAACTTAATCCATAGGAGGTAAAAGTATTCATTAATGCATCAATAGCTCCACTTGTAAAATAAGCGCTATTTTCCGTACCTAAGCTCGCATCACGTATGTACCCTGCACTAGATGATATCATATAATCGTTTACTGATGTAATATCCCATGCTTTAACTAATGTATTAGATGGTGATAAAAAGTTTGCATTACTTGATGAAAATAATAAATTATATTCACTCGAGGAACCATCGACTTGTAAAGGTGATGACCGTGATTCCATAGCATAATATATTGTATTGGTATTTATCGCTGATATTCTTTGAAATAATAATTTAAATGTTTCATATAATGAGACATCTATACCAATAACACCTACTAAGTCATTATTATAATTATAAAAAGGTAAAGAATATGTAATGCCAATTTTTCCACCAGAATTAAAAAATTCGTAAGGCGAGCTCCACACGGGGTATCCAGCTTGTGCGGCAGCTTGATACCAAGGTCTTTGAACTGGATCATAAGATGATGTTTGTGATTTTGGAGGACAATAACTTGGTTTTGAAACGTAGCCATCATCCCTCGCATAATAACCTTCCAAAGATGTTGCACCATCACTACCATCCAAATATGAAAAACTCTGTATTCTACCATTTCTTAAAACATAACCTATAAATGTTCTATCAGGATATCCTATATAGAATACTCTTAATTTTGGGAATGTGATACCTGCTGCTACTAAAGCAGATTGTATATTAATTTGTTGACCAGTACCACCCAATTTGAATAAGTTCACGCCTGCAGGCTCTTGCTTAGATCGCGCAAATAAATCATATTTAATTAAACCTAATAAAAATGCTCCAGCATCAACACCTTGTCTAAGTGAAGTTTTAGTTTCATGTAATAAAATATTTAATGATGATTGTTTTGTAAATTTATGACATGATGGTGATGTGTATAAAGGATTCTTATTAGACCTTTCAGTGACAGATACTATATACCATCTCAAAGATTTCTTAAAATATTTTCTTACTGATATAGTAGTATAATCACCAAGTTGAAGCGTAATGTCAGATAACATGGAGTTATCAATAATATGCTTTGAACTTGATGATATTAATGATGATTTAGATTGTAATGGCGACAAGCGTACGAGAGAATCATCAGCATTACTTTCAGCAATAACTGGTGTGCCATCAGACACAGCAATTAATAAAAAATCAATATCTGTTCCACTTACTTTTTCCATAATATATGCAACTCTAGTAGAACCAATATCTGCTATATCTTCAAATATAGATATATCATTAGGTCGATTTACTATGTTTTCTAATAAATTTGTGAGTGTTGTTGTGGTCAGATCAACACCAATCACACCTTCAAATGTCGTATTGCGGCTACCTACATAATTATCATCACTCATATCGCGATTATTTATCTCACCATATGGCATAATACCATTTGTATGTCTATATTTTGACATTCCTGTATAGGATGGAAAACCCATACTGAAGGTTACTATCATTTCTTTTGTATTTACCAGTGTTATATAAAATGGAGATACGACACTTTTACAAAAATAATAACCATTATTATCTGGTGGACATGCCTTTTTAGCATCAACATACCATTCGCGTTTTCTAAAATCAAAACCATTGGGTATATATGTTATATTTTCTCCAATAGCTTGCCCGGTCGCAGGGTCCACAATGTAATCCTTATAATAAGAACTTTGTGTTTGTATGCCTAAATATTCTGTTTGATTATTTTGTCCAATACCTCTATAAAATATAATTATTGAGCTATCTTCCCATGCAATAAATAGCGATGTATCATCATGAATTTGCGACAAACTAAATATAGATGTTTGCGCTTTGTTTGATACATCATTGACTTTTGTTGGCGCCGTGCCCATATCTGCGTGAAACATTTTTAATTGGTTTACTAATGCAGCTACTGGGACAAGTAATTTACTTATTAAAAAATCAAGCTCAGTATATATCGATGAACTAACTGTTAATTCATATTCTCTACTACAGTCCAGTGACGCAGGTGCACCCAATAAGAAAATCACTGAAATAATGATAAACGTCAAAATCATTCTTATCATAGTTGTTGCATTGAACTATCTGATCAAATATATAATATTTCTGTCTCCTTTTAATTAAGTTTTGCTTGGTCGAAGCCCACAGTGTAAAAAATTTACGCCGATTGATCACAGATCACTCCAAATGTGTATTTGATTAACGAAAATTGTCCTAAAATATTTAAATTTAGTACCGGCTTTGGAGTTGAATCGAACGTTTTGGAATAATCACTCTTACTTCACCAGTTTGTTCACCACATGTCACTTGAGGTACCGACGGTAGGACCCGTCGGTAACCTGAAAATAATGAAAGTGCTAGAAACCCAGTATTAAGTAAAGTTTACTTACTTTTATCCTCCCTGTGAAGGATTTACAATACTTATAAGTCTCTGTCAACAACAGCTTTAGGTTCACACCAATGATGGGCTGCGACTTCAGTGTTGATTCTAAGAATACCAATCAAGGTGAGTAGATGCCATGTAACTTTATCGTATCCATTTGATATTCACTTATTCTAACTTAATATTCATCTACTATCTACTCTCATCACTAGTGAAACCTGATAGCTCAACACAAAAGACGGACTTTTGTTCCTATAGCTGTTCAAGTTCAGATACCAATTCTCAATCGTCTACTTCGGATCCTTTAAAAATGTCATTAAATAGTGGTGTGAAGTCGATGCTTATGCCCCAATTTAAAGTTCATGGTGCCTTTCAATCACAACGCATAAACGAGACAGCAATCGATAGTACACATTTTACATTGCAGGATGCCCCCATATTAGGTGTTGGTGGCTTTGGCATTGTAAGATTAGCCTGTAAAATAAGTATGTATTCACGTAATCCGAACGTATTAGATCTATATGCTGTGAAAAGTGTCGCTAAAAAGAATGTACTTGCCCGAACATCAGGTCCAATTGCAATATTTACTGAATTAAAATGTCTTAAAATTTTAGCTGATAGTGAAGTAGGGTTATCACCATTTATAGCAAATGTTAGTTATGCATTTCATGATTCCCGCTATCTCTATTTAACACTTGAATATTGCTCAGGTGGTGATATACGCCATAACTTACGTTTACAAAAATATCATCGGTTTAATGAATCTACTGCAAAATTTTTAATATCACAAGTTCTATTAGCTATACAACATTGTCATGATAACAATATATTACATCGCGATGTTAAACCTGAAAATCTTATTTTAGATTCATCTGGATATATTAAATTGACTGATTTTGGTGTTAGTAAATTATTTCATGATAGTCATATGATATGTAAGTCGACAAGTGGTACCCATGGATACATGGCACCAGAAGTTTACCTTAAAGGTCATGTACATAGCAAACCTGCTGATTATTTCGCTATTGGTGTGACATTGCATGAATTAGTATTAGGTCAACGACCATTTGATGCACAAACTATTAAACATACTGCAGCATGTTATGCAAAGCGCTTATCATCAAGTGAAAAAACGTTTCCAAATACGAATAATCATCTTATGCATGATCCTTATGAAGGTCTGCCAAATTGCGGCTTGACACTTGATATATTACACGAGGCACCATTCTTATCACATCAATGTAAGACTTTTATATCAAATTTATTGTGTTTTTATCCAAATCAAAGACTAGGTTCATGTGTCGTCACATCCCAGTTTGGTGAATTAATAGGTATTGATACCATTAAAAAACATTCATGGTTCCATGATTATAATTGGAAATCATTATCAAAACGTCTAGTATCATCACCCATTCGTCCTGAACCAAACACATCACATTTTCCTCATATTAATTCAAGAGAATTCAATCAAAATTTTATCCGAGATCATTGTAATACATTACCTGTAAATATTGAAGAAGACAAAGTCTTTGAAGGATATGAGTACAAAACTGCTCTGAATGAAGAATGACTTTTTAAAGTTGAAAGATAGGGAAATAATATATACTTATTGATTCCATGGAATTAATTATTATATAGAAACAACAAGAACACTACATTCATCATCATCCTAACCATACAAGTATTACAAACATTCATTATAAACAATAAATATTTTATTCACTGTTGTAAACCTTTCTTTTCCATTTATTATATGTTATCATAAGATACCAATAGTGGTATTATCAGTCACATATTGTAACCTTAACGGTATACCTGACATACCTACCTACGTATGATGCGAGTGGCAGTTCGTGACCGACAGTATACGTATCGATCGGTTGGAATTTCGTGAAGTCTTCTCAAGATTCATTGTGTTGTGTTATTAACATAGGTATTTTGCATTTCATAATACAATCAATACTTTTTTTTCTATTTATATACATCGAAACACACTTACTTCTCTCTTACTATATGCATTTGCCTTGTGTGTGTATTTCTGTGTAACTTTTACAAACGTAATTGAAAGGTCCAAAGTTCAACATTACATACCTTACTTGCAGTACTATTAGTATTTCGAATATCTAATGAAACGCTGTTTCCATATGTTTCACATGGTAAACTTTCACTTATATCAAAATCATCTTTTAATAATAAGCCAAATCCTTCGCCACCACCACCCATAGCAATTTGTTCGTTATTACTATACTGAAAAAAAGTATTTATACCAGTCCATTTATATACATTTATTTTATTATTATTTTCATATGAAAATATAAATGATTCACCTGAACCATAATAACTTGGTGTATTTTTCCATTCACTTGCACAATAACAACCATATTCTGCACCGTCTACAGTTTGAATGACTAATATAGTATTATTTAATGTTTTTGATTTTTGATAAAATGTATGTAAATCACTACCATCATTTGCCATGCTATACACGAGTTTCATATCTTGCATACCTAAATGTGATGGTATATGATTATATAATGCAATTGCATGATTTTGTGTGAGTATTAATGATACGAACATTAATTTATCTATACCAACTAATTCGGGTATAAAGTTAACAGATGATGAGCGTTGTTTCCAAGTATCATCAATTTCACCATTACTATCTAATTCTGATGATTTATCATCAAAGAAACAATTTTGTTCATTTGGACTTAATGGTGAACCAGGATCTTCTTGTCCAACAGCACTAGCTTTGTTACCTGAACCGAAGAACAGATTATATCCTCTTTTAAAGAAACCTGGTTTTGATGTTTTTTGTGAAGCCGTAGTTTTTGTATTTGGTCCTGTAATTAATAGACTATCACCAGCTCTAGGACTCGTAGCAGGACTCTCTACTGTTAAACTTGCAAAGGTACTCATGCTGTTTGATGTTGATGTTTTATCAATAGACTAAAAGATTAAATACAAATTAAGTCCAACTTTGCTCTTAAAATGAGACCATCAACTCAATGCAATGATGTAAAGATGGTAGCTACTGCATCGAGCGTCGTGGCACAACCTCTGAGAGCAGAAAAGTTGACGTCGTTTCAAAAGTCCTCGTTTTCTTTGATATTCCACACAGTAGATTTTAAAATGATTTCTGCTCATGCTAGAATGTTTGCACGTGCATGCCGCCCTGTTTCACGCAGCATTTCTATGCGTGGTGTGAGTGGTAGTTCTTTGTTACGTGCAGATCTCCCAGACTTCCATTATGAGCCTATGTTCGATCTTACAGCAAATCCTGATACAACTACAAAATATCGTAAATTATTTGATGGCAAACATGTAAGTACTGTTGCTGGACCTGATGGTCGTGAATTTCTTCAAATTGAAGCTGAAGGTTTACGAAAGTTAAGTGCTGAAGCAATGCGTGATATTGCTCATTTACTTCGTCCACAACATTTACAACAATTAAGTAATATATTAAAAGATCCTGAAGCAACAGAAAATGATAAGTTTGTTGCATTAGAATTATTAAAGAATGCTAATATTGCTAGTAATTTTATATTACCAGGATGTCAAGATACTGGTACTGCAATTATTATGGGTAAACGTGGCATGAATGTCTTAACAGATGGTAATGATGAAGAAGCATTGAGTAGAGGTGTGTATGACACATATACTCAAACTAACTTACGTTATTCTCAAGTTGCACCACAGGATATGTTTAATGAATCTAATACAAAAACTAATTTACCTGCTCAAATTGATTTATATGCAACATCAGGTGATTCTTATGATTTCCAATTTATTGCTAAAGGTGGTGGTAGTGCTAATAAGACATTCTTATTTCAACAAACAAAAGCATTATTAAATCCTAAATCATTAGAAGCATTTATTGAAGAAAATATTAAATCTATTGGAACTTCCGCATGTCCTCCTTATCACCTAGCTCTAGTTATTGGTGGCTTATCTGCTGAATTAACATTAAAAACAGTAAAAATGGCATCTACAAAATATTATGATACATTACCTACAACAGGAAATGAACATGGACGTGCTTTTCGATGTTTAGAAACTGAGGAAATGGTTCATAAAATGACACAAAAAATGGGAATTGGTGCACAATTTGGCGGTAAATATTTTTGCCATGATGTTCGTGTTGTTAGATTACCTCGTCATGGTGCATCATGTCCTGTAGGCATGGGTGTATCATGTAGTGCTGATAGACAAATTAAAGCAAAAGTAACAAAAGATGGTTTCTTTATTGAAGAACTAGAGAGGGATGTCGGCAAGTATCTACCAGATGTCACAGATGAGAATCTGAATGGCAATGAATCAACAGCAGCCGAAGTTGTTAATATTGATATTAACCAACCTATGTCTAAAATTCGTGAAGAATTATCAAAATATCCTGTTACAACAAGATTAAATTTATCTGGTACCCTTGTAGTGGCCCGTGATATTGCTCACGCTAAACTATTAGAAAGAATAGATTCTGGAGAAGGTCTCCCTGAATATGTAAAAAATCATTTAATTTATTATGCTGGTCCAGCTAAAACACCTACTGGTATGGCATCTGGTTCATTTGGACCCACAACCGCCGGAAGAATGGATGCATATGTATCCAAATTTATGGAAAATAATGGTAGTTTTATCACCCTTGCGAAAGGTAATAGATCTAAACAAGTAACTAAAGCTTGTAAAAAATATGGTGGCTTTTATTTAGGTTCTATTGGTGGCCCAGCAGCAATTTTAGCACAAAATTGCATAAAAAACGTTGAAGTATTAGAATATCCTGAGCTTGGTATGGAAGCTATTTGGAAGATTGAAGTTGAAAACTTTCCTGCTTTCATTGTTGTTGATGATAAAGGTAATGATTTCTTTTCCAAATGGATTCCATAATTGATGGATGATATTATAAAGAAAGAGATGATGAATAAGTAGTTCTGATTTTAATTATATTCAATTTTATGATGGAATATTTTTCACCTATCTTCTCTTCGGTTAGCTATCTTTTCTTCCTCCACTCACCTTTCAAGTGTTTATCATGAATAACCAGTATTTGATACATAGTTATACATAATTGTAGATATTCTTAATAGTATAATAATTATCTCTATTGTGATGTATTTACCAGTATGTCGTGTTTTTCTAACTTAGTTAGCATAAGCAGCATTTTCATCGATAAGGGGATTCCTATTAACAGAACCAGCCGGGTAGATGACATCACCTTTATTAGCTCCATCACTACCAGATTGCCTTTGTTTTCTAACATACCAGAATATACCTACAACAAATATTAATGTACAACATACAATAATAATGGCACTTGTAGTTGAGCTCAATGAGTTACTTTCGGTATCATTGCTTGATGGTATAAATGGATTATTACTAGCACAGTATGGTAATCCAGGTTCTGGCATGTCATTAAATTGTGGTTGGTCGGGTAATACCCAATCTGTAGTCAATAATGCCTCAGGATCTTGGGTTATTACCACACGATCCTTCACAACATCACCAATTTGATCATTGCTATCGACTGTATCCCAAGTTAAATATGATGAATTATAGGCTTTCACTATTGAATAACCATAAAAATTTGCTGTAACTTCATTCCATACAGGTGGTGGTGATACTGCATTCCAACTAAAGTTTGCACCAGCATTACCAATAACAATTTGTACTGTAGCTTGAGGGTTGGCATATAGTGCAACATCATCTCCATCATCATTTTGTATTGTTTTTGAATTTTGTACAACAGAGCTATTGTATAATGCACCTTGTCTTTGAAATACATGATTATGACCCCAAAATGCTGCATTTACTTTATATTTGTATAGTAACGGCTCTATATTTTTAATTAGTTGCTCTTGGACAGCACCATCACTATAGGTAATATTTGCAGGCACATAAGGGTAACCGAAATTACTACTCACATACATAGCACGGTGACCATTGAATATAATCCATGGTGTTTTCGTTCTATCAACAGATTTTAAATCATTTTCTAAAAAATTATATTGTTCAGAACATTCTGTAAAATTATGCTCTGTAGACATACCAACCATATGAATCAGTCCGACGTCATACGACCAGTATGGTTTATCTTTCGTTGCAGGTGCAGGCATAGGTAATAACCCTTGGTTCATTACACCACATTCACCACCACTATCTGTAACATTGTATATTGTAGATGAATCTGGCCAATCTGATTCATGATTACCAACAGTAGTCAAATACAGAACGCGAGATGCTATAGGAGATAATTGATCTAAAAAATAATCCCAAACTGCTTCATAACCACAAGCATATGATATGTCTCCACCATGAAATACAATATCAACTTCACCTTGTTGTATTAAATGTCCAGCAGACATTGTTGTATTTATACTAGGTCTACCATAAGCATTCCATGTTTCAGTATCATCAGTGGCACCACGACCAAGATCACAGTACAATACAGCAGTTGTTGGTCTGTCCATGGTGACACCACCTTGTGGTGGTACATTAAATATATATTCATTAGACATACCATTTTCTATTGTTTCATCACCAAATTGATAATATATAAATGAACCAGCTTCAAGATCTTGCATACCTGTTAGCATAGCAGTATGTATCGCACCTTGGTCTCTCCATCCAACACCAGCAGCACGCGAGCCATAACCAGAACATACATCATTTTCTGTAATATATTTAGTTTTGCCAATAGCTGTATTAGTATATACACCAGATTCAGTACCCCATTTCAAAATTGGATTTTGAGTGTTGTTACTAGACCATAGTAAGTTAAATTCATTATAATTACCAGTAGCTGTCATTCTTGGTCTTAAAGGTTGATTATAATTTTCAAAATCAACATATAAATTTGGTTGATCAATGGTACTATTTTCTGCAATAGGATTTGCTAAACCATTTGTAAAAAAATAAAATGAAATATCACCTCGTAAATTTGTAAAGTTAAACGATAGTGTACCCTCACCTGTCGTCATATAATCTGGACTGACATCAGCCATACCAAATCTAACCGGTACCTTTTCTGTAATATTTGTTGTTGCAGGGCTATATGCAGCAATCCAATCTGTTACATTTGGATTACTTGAAAAATATTGTACATTAACAACGTCATCATTCGAAATCAAAAGATTACCAATTGGTTTGACCCAATATGTTTCGCCATCAGCACTATCTTTACCATAACGCATATTATCAGTAATAGTAGTAGGATCGATCAATTGTAATTCGTTAGCAAGAGAGTTATATTCAACATGATCATAAACTTTCCTTTGTTCACGAGGTTGACCGTGAACCAGCACAGAAGTTGCTTCCACACCGTAGAGAAAGAAGATAAGGCACAAGGCCGCCATCAATGCAAACTCTTGTTTTTGAGACATTCTTTAAGCCCCAGCTAAGATAGTTACTTATCTGTCAACTCGTGATTCTTTGTCGATCCCAACCCGCCGGGTTTGACGGATCTCACGTACGTGTGTGATCTACTAATTATATATATGGGATCTATGATCCATTCGAATTCATATTTAACTAGACACCAGTTGTGGTGGTGATTTATTGCAATTTTTATAAATTGAAATTTTAGTTAGATTACTGCAACATGATGAGAATTATCATCTTGTTAGTATGTAAAAGTTATATTAATTTCTTTATGTTATTTTATAATTTATAGTTATGTATTCAACACCACTTTCTTCTGTATCCCAATAGAAATATCTATGTTGATAAGCATGTTGTGCATTGGCTACTAGCTGAATCACTATAATCACCATCATTGCAAAATGTACATGTGTTAGCACCAGATAATGAAAATTTACCTGCAGGACAAACTTCACATTCTTGACCTAACATGCCAAAATAACCAGAATCACAAGGTTCACAAACTGTTGACATTTCATTACTCCAAGTACCTGCTGAACAAGGTATACATGCTGAAGCACCAACACTTGAATAAGTACCACGTGGACAAGCCATAAGAGCATGCCCTGGGAGACTCGAAAATCCGGCTGGTGAAGTAATGCATGATTGAGCTGGAGCTCCAGATACATATGTTGCATACATGCCTGCTTCGCATATCATGATTTTACCAGATGTAGGATTAGCATCAATACATATAGAAGAACCAACCGTGCTACTACTACCAGGGGGACACTGTATACAAGGTTGACCGCTTAAAGCATAAAAATTTGCTTCACATTGTTCACATGCATTTTCACCAGGCACAACAAAACTTCCACCATCACATGCTGTGCATGATGTTGCACCGATATTGGATACAGTTCCATAAGGGCATGTTAAACAACTTGATCCCCCACTTGGGCTAAATGTACCAGCTTCACAATCAGTACATATTGATGAACCAGCACTTGAGTATTGACCAGCAGAACACTTCTGACAACTAGCAGCACCATTTGGTGATATTGTATTTGGTGGACATGTTTGACAGCCAGTTATAGAACCTAAAACATCTGATGCTTTTCCTGCACTACATAATGTACAGTCTTCTTGTGCACTTAAAGTATTATATCTTCCTGTTGGACAAAGTGAACAATTTTGGATAGAGCTATCACTACTACCTGGAGTAAAATAAGTACCAGGTGTACAGGCAGATATTGCAGATACTGTTGGAGCAAGCGTTGGGTTGAAAGAAGGCACTGCAAGTAGTGTTGGACCCATAGTAGGTTTCATGGTAGGAGATTTTGTAGGATTGGCAGTTGCACTTGCTGGTGATGGAGTTGGTGCATAGATCGAGCAAACAGCTTGGCTAGTACCAGGAGTTCCTATACCGAAAGTGTGACTACCAGCATCACAACTGGTACACACTGTGGCGCCAGCAGTACTAAATGTACCGTCAGGACAAAGTGTACATCCAATGGCA